>Ga0255769_10001923_pt1 | contig 22894 bp, 13 predicted proteins | sample 041ome_9_FD_179637 | JGI IMG/M metagenome (GOLD analysis project Ga0255769, IMG submission 179637) | Coastal salt marsh microbial communities from the Groves Creek Marsh, Skidaway Island, Georgia - 041413US metaG (version 2) | ecosystem: Environmental > Aquatic > Marine > Intertidal zone > Salt... | reverse complement strand
CTTCATCGAATGACGGATCATCCGTAATAACGACAACATGGGAGCAGCAAACCAAATTATACGCAAGCGACGCAGCAGCTGATGATAGATTTGGACAATCTGTATCATTATACGGCGATACGGCTTTAATTGGAGCTGTTTACGATGATGATAATGGATTAAGTAATTCTGGCTCTGTTTATGTATTCACTCGTACATCTTCATCGAATGACGGATCATCCGTAATAACGACAACATGGGAGCAGCAAACCAAATTATACGCAAGCGACGCAGCAGCTGATGATAGATTTGGACAATCTGTATCATTATACGGCGATACGGCTTTGATTGGAGCTATTCTCGATGATGATAATGAATTAAGTAATTCTGGATCTGTTTATGTTTTCAAAGCGCCTCCACCTTCTTAGACGCCAGGATGATTTGCGGCGATTGAAACTTTCATCAACGGAGCAATTCAAGATGTCGTGTCTTATACAGCAAGCGATCTTACTAATCCGCCGCCTTCAAACTCTCAGCGGGAATGCAGTTTGGACATGAACAACCACTCACAATTCCATCAAATTCGCAGGTATACCTGAGATTAAACGCAGTCGCTCCAAAGAACATATTAGTTTGCGCTGTAGTCGTCGCAGCTGGTCCTTTCCATCCAGAAATGTCTTTCTCGAACGCAGAAGCGCCATGAAACATAGATTCCATATTCGAAACACTCGAAGTATCCCATTCGGAAATGTCTTTATTGAACGCAGAAGCATCATAAAACATAGATCCCATATTCGAGACACTCGAAGTATCCCATTTGGAAATTTGGATGAGGAGGATTAGATAGACACACATAGATTAAATAGTTGTAATAACAGCGCAGAGAGACGTCGCTCGCACGCAAATGGCGAGCATTCATCAGCCGTTTTGATTATTATAAGTTCTCGCGAGCTCGTATCCATCTCCTCCGCCTCCGTCACCGCCTCAAGTCCAAAACGAAGACATCCCTTTGGACGTCATAGTCGGCGAATTCGCTTCCATGGGATTCACGCGCGACGAAGTCATGACAGTGCTTGGAAAAATGGAAGCTAGGAACGAGCAGAAGGAAATGAATTCGATTCTAGACAAACTCATGGCGGGCGAAGGCAAATTGTAAAAGTAATATCAATAAAACAAACACAACGTCATTAAAGTACAATTTTGCTAACCTCCACTAATATCCTAACTTTTCCGCGTTTGAGCCGAGCTCCTTCTTAACCGCCTCAAAATCTCCAATCTCGTGCTGACGCGTGACCGCGTAACACTTGTGCGTCGTAAACATCCACTCGGCGAATTTATCCGGCGTGTCGTACATTTTCGCATTTTCTCTCAACTGCTTCTCGGATTCGATTTCCCTCTCCTCTCTGGCTATTAAAGTTTCCTTGGACAATCCCGAATCTCTCGTCGAAACGAATCGGATTTGCGTGTCCTCATTACCATTCCCTTCTAAAGGCATCCCCCACACCCACTCAAACGCCGCTTTCACTCGTCGCATGTGAAACTTAGACGTCACCACCTCTACGTTTTTCCACCCCCTCGGAATAGCGTGCACGTACCTGGTAAAATACGCGTTACCGATGGTATCCATGCTCGACGTATCCTTCAAAATCTTCCCGGGATGGACGTCGTGCGTATCGATTAAATATTCTGCCATCATCGTCGATTCGTGATAAATAAATCCTCCTTTTTGTAACGGAGGTGGTTTATGCGGCGTCGCCGATCCGGCTATGCATATGTACGCTTTCTCGTTCGCTTTTTTATGCGCCTCTGCGCAATAGTCCAAACGCTCCAGGACCCACTCGGGAAGCCACAAATTATCTGGAGTAAATCCACCGGCTACGACTACGATTGCATCTAAGGACGACGACGAATTATTGTTCTCGTCGTTGTTGTTGTCCTTGCGTCGTTTACCTCGCATCCATCCTTCCTCCGTCCCGAGAGAAGAAGAAGAAGAATACGAAGATTTTGAAAGATATCGAAAACGAGAGTGATGATGTTTCCCGCAAAAGCTGCTCCTCTTCTTTCCCCCAAAAAACAAAAAGCTTTTCACACCGCTTTTACTGCTCCTATTCCTAGTGTTGGCACAAAATAACGCCGCCGCTGCTGCTCTCGTCGTCGTCATCGTTCTCGTTCTCGTTCTCGTTCTCGTTCTCCTCGTCTCTACAAGCAGAAGAGAAAAAAGAAGAGGCACACACAAACTACTAACGAACTTGATGAAAAATAAAAGCACTCGTGTCTTTTTCTTCGCTTTTTTTGTTCTTTTTTCCTCTTTTCGTTTGCCTCCTTTTGATCGGAAAATTCTCTTCACTCTTTTCTCTCTCTTTTAACTAAAATCAAATATGTTTGCTGCGAGATTGCTGAGATTGTCTTCTCCTTCTAAAAAGACGACGACGACGTCGTGTTCGGCGGCTGCTCGATGCGTGGGAGCAGCAGCGTTTGCGAATACTACTGATAGTCTCAGCGGTGGTTTTGCGAGAACAACAACAGCGCTTCTTCTTCAAAATCATCATCATCATCGGCGTTTTGGGAATTTTGCATTTTTGCCGGCGCATCAGAGGAGTACTTTTTCTTCTTCTTCTTCTTCTTGTAAAACTTCTTCTTCCGCGAGTTTCGAGGAAAAGGGAAACGACGACGACGCGAAACAATACCAATTACGGAAGAATCAAAGAAGAGGAGAGGAGCGTGGTGGTGTTAGTATTGGCGGAAGAGGAAGATTTTTAGGAAGGAGATCGTTCAGTGCGGATGCTGGTTCGTCGTCGTCGTCCGAGGAAAGTGAAGGCGTCGTAACGACCACCTCTTCTTTGTCTTCTTCGTCTGAGAGCGCGCGATTGTCGGCGATTTTGAGAGCGGAGATTAAACACGAGGCAGAATCGTACGAACAGTCGGAAACGGCGAAAGGTGGACCACCGGATGGGTGGACGCTGAGCGAAAGAGAAGGGGATTGCGACGTGTACTTGTCCAAGGAATTTGGCGAAGACGAGGAGATTTTGGTGCACTTTTCCGCCTCGGACGATCCGATGGAAACGGAGTACGGACGAGACGACGATAACGGCGTGGACGATGTCATCGACGAAGGTTTAGGCGACGAGGATATCGAGGAGGAGTTTTCTGTGACTGTTTCGAAGACTGGAAGCGGGAAACAGTTGGAATTTTTTTGCGTCACGGATGGCGAGTTGATTGAGATTCAACACGTTCAATACGAAGGTTTCGAATGGAACGAAGGAGGAGGAGGAGAAGGAGGAACCGGTGGTGGTGATGATGATGCAGAAGGCGAGGGTATTTTATTTGACGAAGAGTTTGACGACAACAACTATCCCGGGCCGCATTTTGAGGACCTGGATAAAGGCGTCCAGGATGCTTTTTTATCGTATTTAGAAGAGAGAGGAATAAACGCGGCGTTGGCGGATTACATCGTCGAGAAGAGAATAGATAAAGAACAGAAAGAGTATACGAGTTGGTTGGAAAAAGTCGCAGACTTTCTCAAATAAGAATAGTAAACGTGTGATGTAATATACTTGTCCTTTTATACAGGCGAGAGGCGCCTCGTTCCGATTCGTTTTCTAAAACTTGTTTGCTATTCGTATTTTTACAATTTTTCGCGAACCATGGCGGTACCGAATAACTCCCACGTTCGCTTTTCATTACCTCGCGTTCGTTTGCGCGCCGGTAAGTACTGTCGAACACATATTTGGATCCAGTTATCCGTGCCGTTGCTCCCATTCAAGAGCGTATGTTTTCTAGTTCTCAGCTGGTGCAACGTCGCCCTATTCGCGCTCAAATCGCACGGGGGCAACCCTCTCAAGAAGTACTTACCTTCCTCTGGCGATACCGTCACGCGCAAAACGCCCGTCGCGTCTTCGACTAATATTTTGAAAACGTACTCCCATTCGTTCGTGACTGGATTTTTCACGCACCACTCCTTCTCGTCTTCCGGCCAGAACTTTTGCGCTCGAACGTATAATCTGTGTCTATTCGGTGCCTCTTTTAAAAGCGCGGATCGAATCGTATCCCATTTCACTTGCGGATGCATAATCATGGTAACGTTTGGTGCATCCACGCCTACGTTTGGCGCCCAATTCGCTACGATATTAGCCTTTTGACGAAACTGAACTTGGTCCAACCACGTCGGATGGCCTTTCGCTTCAACCATCCATTTTGAATTTGCGAAGAAAGCGCCGTTTAACTGCGCTCCGTGAACACCCGCGGTAAGATTTCTTAATTTCACCCACTGCCCTTTCTTTGGCATCTCGTCGCTAAAATCAAAGCCTCGAATGTACACCGGAAACGCCGAGCCGTAGGATACGGCGTCTCCCATTTCTTCGAGCATTCGTCTCGTCGACGGCGGGAAATCCTGGCCTCGTTCGATGACATCTTGCGTTGGATTGATGTCTTGATCTATTGGAAGCCAATACATGGGCCCGAGCGCCTCCGCTTGGTTCGTATCGTCCACGAGCTGCGGAAAATCCGGCGTCGATAAACTCATCGGCGCCGCATCAGAACCGTCCCAAACGAAAATCACTTCCGGATACCCGTCTCTGTACCCAACGTCTAATATCTTCACGTGCAAATCGTAATTTCTTTCTCGCTGAATATCTTGAATCCTTCTGTCGTACTTCCCTAAATACGCAATCTTTGGCATTCCCAAACATTCCGGCGTGTTCTTCCACGCGATTAAATTTTCAATCCTTTGTTGATCCTCGTCCGTAAACGTTATATCATTGGACGATCTCTGCTTCGCACTATCTGCATCCACAATCTGCGCCGGTTCGCCGCTAAACAGAACGAAGTGCGTTTTCGAATACGCGTTCCCGTTCGTAAACTGGCCTATTTTCGCGACGAACTGTATCGTCCCTTCCTCTCTTCCTCCTCCGTAGTGTTGGTTATTTCTACTATTCGGTCGGTAAAACGACACCTCCAACCGATGAAATCGAATCACATCTCCAACCTGCGCTAATATCGGTAAATCTTCCTTCTTATTCGCGAAGCACGCGATTTCAATAAACGGTGGATTCACTCGTTTCATCCCTTTCCTCGGCTTCATCTCGTCCCCGTTATAATCCGAGTTTAACGATTCGTCGAACAGTTTGAGTTTTAAATACGTATCACCACTTCTCGTGATTTGAGGTTGATATTTCTCCGCGACGATGCCGTATACGTGCGCGCGTTGCGTTTTCACGTTCGTTTTCTCCTCGATTTGATATAACTCCGCCAGGGAGAGGTACTCGTACTTCCCTCCCGTCGCTCTCTTCGACGCCATTCTTATTCGATGTTGTTGTCTGTGCACAAACAGGCGTTTGAATTTTGAGACGAAAAGAAGAAGAGAAAAGTGAGGACAAAAAGGACGACGACACAAACAAAAAAAAACGAAAAATCAAAATTTTTTCACGTCGTGCGTCTTCACTTCATTCGAGCGCCAAAAGCAGTGGTGGAAGGGGAACGCGGGGTGAACAAAAGAGAGAAAGAGAGAGAAGGAGAGAGACAGACAGAGAGAGACTTTTATTATTGCGAGCGGTGGTTTTCGACGGGGCTTTCTTTCTTTCTCTCTGAACGACAACAAGAAGAAGAAGAGAGACAAAAGAAAAGAATACGAGAGAATTTTTAATAACGTTGGACGTTGGAGAGGCACCCGGAAGAGAAAAACGCTGAGGCAGTCAACATCATTTCAGAGAGAGAAAGAGAAACGATGAATACTCACGAAAACAATCAAAACGATACAAACGACCAGCACGAAAGAAGAGAAGAAGAAGACAACAACAGCGAAGAGAAAACGGCGTCGAACACGACGGAAACGCGATCGATTTTTACAGGCTCGAATCACACGTACTCGGACCACTCGAGTTCAGACGAAGATGAAGATTTTGCGTCGGTCGGAGACGAATGCGCGGCACGAAATATTACATCGGCAGAAAACAATAAAGAGTTTGACGGCGAAGAGAGCGATTATTACGAACCGAGAGATTCCTTATCGCAATTTTCTGGGTCGGACAGACACTTGGCGGAAGTTTTAGATCGACAGTTGAGCGCGATGGGCCAATCGTGCGCGGACGAAAACTCGTTAGACCCGGAAGACTTGAAGGCGCCGAGCGTACAAACCGACCCGACGAACCCGAACAACGATATTTTGAATTCAGATATGGATGAAAGCGTGAGTGGAGGCGGGACGCCGAGAGGGATAGAAGCGGAGTTGCGAGATCCCACGAAGTTTACGCTAAAGAATTTAGACACCGGGGCGGAATATTTAGTCGGAGAGGAAGCGGCGAACGCTTTGTTGCACAAGAAGAAGAAAGAAAAAAGCGGCGGCGGCGAGAGGAGGAGCGAAGACAGGGAAAATGCACCAACAGTGACAGACTTAACGACTGGGACAGTCATGTCTGTGGTGGAAATGGAACGGAACGTAGCTATTGAAGCGGTGACGTCGCCGATTTTGAACGAAGTCGAGAGGAGAGAACGGCTGTCGATGAAAGAAGAAGGAGGAGAGCAAAGCGAAGACGACGGTAAGACGAAGAAGAAAGGAACGAGTAGCACAACAGCGGACGTCGTCGGTGATAAAAAATCGACGACAAAACCTAGGAATCCCGGCCGGTGGTTGAAGAAACGATCGACCGAGGCTTGGAATAAAACGAAGGAGGTGAGTAAAATCGCGGCGGAGAAAATCGTAGAGACCAAGTCGCAGTTGCAGCATTCGCTCGAGGATCGCAAACAGGAGAGAAGAGCGCAAGAGGAAGAGAATAGCTCACACCACGCTCAAACTATAGTCAAACCTGGTTGCGAAGAAGTTGGTCAGTACCTCAAAGTGCACGTGAATAGGAAAGGGTTCAAAGATTTCTCAAAAGTTAAAGTGATTCAAAGCGTCAAAGGCCACGAAGGCGCCGTCTGGTGCATGAAGTTTTCGCGAACTGGCAAGTTCTTAGCCACAGCTGGTCAAGATAGAATTGTTCGCGTGTGGACTATTCAGTGCATGAAATCAGAAGCGCCGGAAAATGCAGACGAGTCGGAAAATTACCACGAAGACGGCGAGATCAAAACGTGTTCGTTCAAAAAGCGTGGAGAATCGATGTTCAAAGACGTTCCGTTGCGAGCATACGTCGGTCACAAAGGGGACGTGTTAGATCTGTGCTGGTCGCACACGGATTGGTTGCTTTCTTCGAGCATGGATAAAACCGTTCGATTGTGGTACACGACTATGAATGAATGCTTGAGAATTTTCGCGCACCAAGATTTCGTAACTGCGATTGATTTCAACCCGGTGAATGATAAATACTTTGTCTCTGGGAGTTTAGACGGTAAGTTGAGATTATGGAACATTCCCGATCACAGAGTCGTTGACTGGGTGGATATTGGAGAAATGGTTACAGCGGCGTGTTTTCAAAGCGATGGTAAATGCGTAGTCGCCGGATCATATCGGGGGAAGTGTCATTTTTACCAAACCGTCGGCTTCAAGTTTGAGTATCTCACTTTGCTCGACATTCAAAATCGCCGGCAAAGAAATCCGATGGGCAAAAAGGTTACCGGCTTACAATTCTTTCCCGGTGACGATCGCAAGTTACTCGTCGCATCGAACGACTCGCGGTTAAGAATTTATGACGGTTACCAGTTGAAGACAAAGTATAAAGGGCATAAGAATAAGAATTCGCAAATCAAAGCGACGTTTAGCGAACGCGGTGACTTTATAATTTGCGGTTCCGAAACTGAGTACCTTTTTGTTTGGCCGACGGTGAATACTTTCATCCCGAGCGCATTTCATGGCGGATATAAAAAAGACAAACACGCGACGTACGAAACTTTCGCCGCACAAACCGACATCGTTACGACGGCTGTATTCGCCCCAGAAGAAGTCATCATGGCGCGAATGCCAGAAAATGAAAAGAGCGCTTATGTATCGAGAAGAAAGTCCGATCAAGAGGAGATTGAGAGCTTGCGAATACTAGCGGCGAAAGAATTGAGTGAACAAGTAAAACAGTTGCGAATGAACTCCGAGGGAAACGAGAAAAAAGACGATAAAAAGGATACTCCGGCGTCTTCGTCAAATAGCATAAAAGCTCAAGCGTCGAAATGGGCTTTGGAAATCGCCGAGGCCAAAAAAACGTGCGAAGCGAGCTTTCGCAAAGCCGCTGGTCTCGGACAAATAATAGTTACCGCTGGTTACAGCGGTGAAATTAGAATATTCGAAAACTGTGGACCACCTGAGCAGCTGTCGTCGTCTCAGGTTGGGAAGTCTTCAAATAAAGAGTGAATGGACACTGAATTAGAAATAAATCGTCACGCGCTACCAAAAATAACAATGCAAACATGTCGCTAAAACTATCGACTAAAAGTATCTAATCGTCATCCGGTACTAACCCGGTTCTAAATCTAAACCCACCGCTACTATCATTCTCTCGCGTTCTAGGAGTAGGCTCTGCAGACCCTGCGTTTATCCTTCGCATCGCAGCTATGACGTCATCTCTCCCTTCGGATTCCTTTGTGTTCGTATTCATCGTCTTTGCTTGCGGCGCAGATCTTGCGAGGCGAGATTCTAACGCTGCATTTGCAGCCCGTAAACCCATCTCTCGTCGCTCGGCATCTTTCAACTTCACACGAAAGATTGCAGTTTCTTTTTCCATTTCCGCGAGTAACTCGTGAATCGAAGTGATGAGCCGAATTTGCGCCTCGTCGATAACAACTCCGTCCTCTTCTCCATTCTCATCTTCGTCGTCGTCGTCCTCTCCGTCTGAAGTAGCGGCGCTCTCATCGGGATTATTATTGCTACTACCACCCGTATCGCCACTCGCCAATCGAGTTAAAGCATCTATAAGTTCTTTTGTTGTCGCGACTGCTTCGCTCGTTCTCGTCTCGCACACAAAATCTGCTTCGGACGTGGACATTTCGAGAAACTCGTTTTGTTGTTCTGCTTCTGCCGAGCGTAAAGACGAAGACACGTTTTGCTCCTGAGATACGGGTTTAGCTTGCACCTGCTTCAACCAGCTCTGTAACATTTCAACGATGGGAACGTCTCCACTTTCAATCAGCGCTTGGATCGCGTTCGATTGTCCAACGCGTCTTTGCATTTCCCTTCTCTCCTCGTTCATAGCTTCCGCGAGATTTTGATAGTATACCCGATCCTCGTTTGCTACATACAAAGCTCGCTCTAACTCTTTCGATCGCTCCAACGCATCCGTTTGCGTGTTCTCGTACAAGAATAACTTTGACTTGTATTCTAAAACAACTTCCTCCAATTCGACTACTTCTCTCGCTAACTCGTTCGCGCGTTCTCGAGTTTCGATATACCCTCGCCTTGAAGCGTCTCTGTCGTTTGAGATGCTCTGTTGAACGCTCGAGTGTAACATCATCTCGCTCGAAAGCTTGTTCAATTCGTTTTCCAACGCCGTACTTCTATTCTTCGCATTGTTGAACGCGCTCGTTAACGATTCGTTTTCTTCCATCAAACTTTCGATGATCTTTTGGTTTTTATCCATCCCGCGCTTGAGACTTAATTTTTCAGTCGTCAAATCGTCAATCATGTTTTGCAACGAGGTGATTTCGTCTTGCTCGAGCTTGGACATTCCGTTACCCGTACTAATACCACCAAACGGTGTCAGCGTTGAACCTCTGCCGAGCATATCTGAAATCGAAGACTCTCCTCCCATTTGTTCCTTCCTCCGTTTGGATTCTAAAATTCCCCTCTCAAAACTCGAGAGCCGTTGTTCTTCATTTTTATTCTTCTCCCTCTCCAAAAACTTGGAAAAAGAGTACGGCACGTCGTCGGCGTCGTCGTACCCATCCTTCTTCTTCGTCGGGCGGAAAATCGCTTCTAACTCGTCCATCGGCACGTCAATCGTGGCTTTCTTCTGCTTCGTCGGTGGAGCCATTTTCTTCTCCGGAGTCACGAATCGATTCACGTACTCTTCTGGATCGAAACTTTCATCCAACGACGACATCTTCTTTCTATCAATGTCAGCGTCCTCTTGCTCTTCGAAGCCACGCATATTCATCTTTACCGGCGGCGTCGCCTCTTCTTCCATCATACTACCCCCAGCCGCATTGTAACTCTCGTCGAAAGAAAATCGAGGCGGAGGCGGGGACATAAACGCCGCAACGCCTCCTTCTTCTTCTTCTTCCTCCATTCCGCGTCGCGGTTGTTCAGCTGGAGCGGCAGGTTGCATCGGCGATGCGTGCGCGACAATGTCTTCTTCACCCTTAGTATTACCATTACTATATCTTACCGCATCTGGTGCCATCGTAAATGCAAACGTTTCGGTCGTATTCGCTGTTTCTTCTTCTTCTTCGTTTGTCGTCGGCGTCGTCGTAAAAGTCATTTTCATCGAGTCGTCACCTTTTGGTTCATCACCATCTGCAACTAAAAATGGTGGTTTCGACGCCACCCTTTCCCCTAACGCGTTTTGGTGGTCCTCGTTCTTCGCAAAATTCAAACCAGAGATTGAAGAAACGTCCTTCTTCTCCTTCTTCGCCGCTTTCTTCTTTCTGTACGCGTCCAACTGCACCGTTGTCATGATAAGAAGTGAACACAACAAAACTCGTTAATAATTACATCCATCAAAAGAAGAGACGTTTGTGGGAAAAAAAAGAGAGAGAAACGTATGCGCGTACCTTGGCCCGTCCCGCGGCTTTCGCGCTGTTGTTGTTGCTACTCATCGGGCAAAAACGATGTAATGAAGAGAATACTTTCTATTTCAGACAAAACCGCCGCTCATTCTTTTAAATCTGTGATGCGTGCGTTTATGTGTGCGTGTGTGTGTGTGTGTGATGCATTCTTTTCTTTGAAGAATGGGAGACGAATCCCCTACTTCTTTTGCCCCCTCGGAGACAGACAACATCATGACGAACAAAAACAAGAACAAAAACAAGAACGAGAATAACATGAACAACTCGAAAGAAGAAACCGAAGGGAGGGACACGCCTCTCTCTTTATACTCCGCGATCGTCGGAGGGGAAGGGCAGGATTTCGTGGCGACGACGCTGAGCACGAGCGCGCAGGTGTGTGAGACGTTATACACGAGAGCGTTTTAGATTTCATTTCCCCATTTCCCCGGATTTTCAATCGTGTTGTCTCTCTCTTTGCTCTCTCTTTCTCTCTCTTGCGTTGGTACGATGATGATGAGCGTAATAAATTCTGATTTCTTCTTCTTCATCTTCTTCTTTTTATGACGAGAACAGGTCGAAGCGGCGGTGCAAAAAGTCCAATCCTCGTGCGCGTTAAAAAATGCCTCCGGATGCGAACAATACCTCGGCTTGTTGGATCAGTTGGAGATTTCGCGACCGCTGGCGTATAAAAACATCTTGGACGACGCGTCGGAAGAATTACTGACTAGGATTAAAATAGCACCGCAAGGAAATTTATTGAGTTTATTGCAAGCCTCGTTCCCGTTTATCGGCATCGAGGAATTGAAACGGATCCCGTTGACTATTCTCGAAAGATTGAGTCCGGTGCCGGCGAACTATTTGAAACTGATATCGAGGGATTTGAGTATTTTTAGGCAGTGCTCGTTGAAAGTGCAGAGACAGGTGTGGGCGATGGATAAGGGGACGCTGAGGAAAAATTTGTCGAGCGTTTTAGATTCGTACGGAGAGGAGAAGGAGGTTGTGAGGAGACACTCGTCCATCGAGGACGTGCAGTTGGCGCCGTTAGTCCCCGAGGAGGATTGGAGCGCGCCGAGGAAAGAGTCCGAGGAAGACTTGGGTGGCACAGGAAGACAATCGCGCGGAAAACAAGTAGCGACAGCAGTAGGGGCGTCGAAGATAGCGAATAGCAAGAAGAGTAGTAAAGCGAATGCAATGCAAGCAAGGAAAGAGGCGAGTAAGAAAGCGACGACGACGGCAGGGGCGAAGACAACGAGCGCTGCCGCCGCAGCTGTCGCGGACGTAGTCGACAACAAGGACGTGCAACCAAGGCGAATATTGCGGGGGAAATCTCCAGCAATTCATCGTTTACGTAAGGTTGTCGGCGATAACATCACGCTGTATAATGCCGTCGTCCGAGAGATCCGGACGAGGTATGCCAATACCGGGGATCCTTCCACGTGCGCGTTACGCTCGCAATTTCTCATGGCATTTCACGACGACGAGGTGCAAGAATTGTGTGAAATTGATCCCTCACACAGACTCGCGTGGCTCATGGATGCCTGCGTTCGCGACAGGTACTTAGATAATAGAAGATTATTAGAAATGGGGAACATTCTAGACTCTGCGGAGTTAGCCTCGAGGAACGACGTGAAGAATAAAGGCAAGGGGCAACCGCCAAAGAAGAAATTAAAAGTAAAGTTCACGTTTGGTGCTGCCGCGAAACCAACCGTTTCGGAATCAGACGGAGGCGCATCGGCGGTTTCTCGCGTTCAAAAGATTGAGGATGTGGTGGAACCAGCGGAAACGATTTTAGGGGACATGGGAATGATTTTACGAGATCCTCCGGTGTTTCACTTGCTTTTACACGAGACCATGCGCACGTTACAATTCGTGGTGAAAGACGAACGACAACCTAAAACCGATACGAGATTGAAAAAGTTGGCAAAATTTGTTTGTTTAGCGCTTAATTCAAGAGAATTGTTGCAAAAAGGTGATATGGCTGTGGTATCCGCGGTACCTCCTGAGATTTTAGGAACATTTTTCCCGATGCTCGCCGATTTAATGATTGAAAAAATGCTCTCGGAAGATTCCGACGACGAAGATGAGTCAGACGATGAAGAGGCGAAGGAGGTCGACGATGCGGATGATAATGGCTCCGACGAAGCTTCCGACGAAGCTTCCGACGATGAGGACGACGACGAGGATTTGGAAGAAAAGATTGAAAAACTGGCGGAGATGATTACAGAGTCACCGGCAATTCGCAAGTTTGCGCTCATGTACGGAATAATTTGCTTGAAAGCTCCGGATAAAATCTCCTGCAAAGCGGCGAGATTAATGTTTGAATCCGTCGCAAAAGCATCCAAAGACATCGACGTGGTTGATGACAAAGACACCTATCTCATGCTCGCTACGCGAGTGCGCGGTATGTGTAGTGTGAACCTCCCTCAATACAAAACAAAAGGCAAGAGGAAGAAGAAGAAGAAGGAAACGAATGGTTCGCAAAACCCTATGATTCCTTTCAGCTCTTCAAATCAGGTGTGGCGAGCTTGCGTCGGCATTGCTTTGACGAAAGCTTCCATTGGTTCGTACGATATCCACGAAAAAATATTGGACATTCTAGCGGAAGCGTCGAAAAAATCGAGACGAAATAAAATGTCAGCGGAAGAATTAGGCAAAGCTGTCGATAAGGTACTCATCGCGACGAAAAAAACGCGCAGGGTGCAGCGAAAGAAGAGAGAAGCGAGCAAAAATTACACGTGGGAATGCGAGCCGTTACCACCGGGAGCGACGGAGGAGAAGCCAGCAGAGAGCAAAGAAACCATCGCGTTGGCGCTTCGCAAACCTGGCGCTGGTTCTCAATCGCCATTCACCATGGACGATCTTCGAACGAAATATTCTGAATTCATGACGAATTTTGGCATAACCGAAAAAGAAGCGCCAGCCTTGTTCGCCTATTTGTCCAAAAAAGAAAAGATGAAGCGCAGTCGAAGTGGTTTAGGCATGACAAAGACGGGAGACGACGACGATAAGAAGAACGACAATCCCGACTCCGAGGACGAAGAAGAGGACGAAGAAGAGAAGAACAGAGAAGAAGATGGCGATACCATGGATGAAGTTACCGGAGACGACTTCGATAACGAAACTGGAGGAGTTGAAGTCAAAGACGATGGCGCTGGTTTAAAATCTCCCGTGATGGACTATTGAGAGAGAGATTTGATTTGAATCGAATCGATTCGTTTGTTTTCTCTCTCGCTTGAGATTTTGTGATGCGCTACTATAGTACCAACTGGTACATAAAAACTAACTAAGGTCATCTATTTTCATCTGAATCGTTTCCAACTCCTTGAAAAACGTAAACAATTCCTCTTTCTTAAACTCTATCGACGTCGTGTCGTTCTTTTCCATGCGAAGCTCCAACACCGCGGTCACTTCGTCTCCTTTATCCGTGTTCGTCGCCGTATTATTTTTACTAGTTTTACTATCATACAAACTAACCTGCGTTCTCCAACACGCGGACTCTAATCTCTTCACCATTCCAAACGTGCCTCTCGCGAAACTCCTCTGTAACTTATCTTTATCTTTCGAAAAAATCTCGTGCATAGAACTCGCCAACTCCGCGCCGCACTCGTATTCCTTCAATAACTTCTCTGCCAAGGCATCCGCCGTCCAATCCTGGCCAACTGCTTTTTTCAAAATCAAGATTGCATCCGTCGCCAATTGCTCGATCAATCTTTCGAGTTTTTTTTCCTCGTCGTCTGAGACTGTTTTGTGGCTCTTTCCTCCTTCTCGTGGTTTGCGGTCGTCCTCACCATCACCGAACAGTTTCGAGTGCAATCGAGCCATCAATTTTCCTGTTTTCCAATTCGTCAAAGTTGACGCAAGGTGATGTCGATGATACGCGTCCACGAGGTGGTCGAGAAACTCTTGAAATCTTTCCGGAGAAGACGAGGAGCACTCGTCGCAGTTACGGACGGCGCTTGCGAATGCAGATGAGGAGGACATGTGGGATGATTGATCGTTGATGAAGAGTTATTATTATGTGAGGACATTATTATTATTACCTATTTGTCCTTTTTATTCTCCTTGGATTTAGCGTACGCGAAATAGGCGCCGGCAACGCCTCCTAACAAGGCGAGTTTACCGCAGGCTTCGCCGAACGTCTCCGGCCACTCAAAGAATCCTTTAATATCGTCCATATTAGGGGCAATCAGTCGTAAGAACAAAGGTCTTTGGGGAATTAAAACGACGTTGACTCTGCGCTCGACGGCTAAGGTTTTCGCCAGATGTTCGCGAATGATGGTTGGCGAGAGTGTTTCTAAAACGTCGCCGCGGATTTGTTCCGTGTTTACATACATTTTGTCGATGTCGCCGTTCAAGACCGGTAAGAGTTGAGACGTGAACATGGCGTCCACGTAGCTGACCCAGAAAGAGTTTTCCTCTTTGTGTTCTTGGATGGATCTCAGTTCGACTTCCTTCGCAGTTTGGCAGTCTTCCTCGGTCGGTCCTTCGCTGATTAACTGTTCAATCTCTTCCAGGGCTACTTTGGAGAGTTTTTCTCCGCTTTTCGGGTCGCACGCGAACACAACCATTATATCGCCTCTGTAAGATTCGCCGTTCGCTGCGTTCGGGTCTTGGTACGCGAACGAGGTGTTGGCGGCACAACTGTATATTTCGCCTCGTTCGAATCGCAGGCGAGCGAGTAAGCGGCGCTCGATGATGGCGGCAGAAATCACCGTGAGAAACTTGCTTCGAACTATCACCTGAGAGCCGGCTAAAGTTGGACCGTTGAAGTCCTCACCTTTTGCGATCGCTGCTTGCTTTAACTTCGCGTCTGGATTTTCAATCATCACCGGAAACGTTAAACTCGCCACGCCTTGATTTTCAATCATTTTCAATCGCACCCGTTTACTGACTGTTTTCTTAGGAAACTCAAACGGTGCCGGTGTGACTCGAGAGAGTTTCTCTTTCGAATCTATCGGGCGCGGAATAGAACCTATGTACTTTTCCAATAAAGGCAAAATCTTTTCTATATCGAACGCGCCGACGAGAACCATCGTAAAATGCGAAGGGTCCACGAAACACTCGTTGAAGTATCTACACGCTTTCTCCGCGTCCATTTTCGCGAGTGTTTTGAGCGTGATAGGTTCTGAAAGATACGAGTTGCCGTACGTCAAAGCGCGCTTGATTTCTGCAAATACTTTCATCGGGTCTCTCTTTGCATTCTTCACCAGCTCTCTTTGTATTTCGCGCAAAACTTCCAAATCGTCCTCGTTGCACTGATTTTCCACATTGTTGGAGAAGATCAGGTGCGTACACTGCAAAAGCACATCGATGTGATCTGGCGACGTTTCGCCAACGATGGATCTCTTATACGTACCTATATTTGGAACAACGTCGACTCTTTTCCCCGCCATGGCGTCGGAGAAAACTTCCGGTCTGTATCCAAATACGCCCAATTCGCGAGCAACAGTACCCGCGAAGATCGCGTCCTTATATTTTTCTTTTGGGACTTCCGATAATCCACCTCTGGCGACGACGCGCATCAAGACTTGGTCGTCCAAAAAGTTCGTGCTTTTCAACGCTATTTTTATGCCGTTCTTCAGAACAACTTCGGTTACGTCTGAAATTGAATGCGTCCGCGTGGATGCTATCGCCGACTCGCCTTCTTTCAGCGGTTGCGGATCCGCCATCAAACGCTCAGGAACGACGAACGTTTCCGAGTTTTCTTCAATTTCTCCGCGTCGCTCCTTTTCCGCCACTCGATTCACTGCTTCCCGTAAATCGTCTTCATTTGTTTTCTTCCTACCTTCCTGTAATCGAATCATGCAGCTTTTTGACACGCTCACTTCTTGCGCGTATTGAAAGACATCCTCCAAGGTGACTTTTTCTATGCAAGCGATAGCCAGAGACGCTTCTAATCCTGCACCGATGACCATGTCGCCGCGTAAGAAGTGTTGCACCAACTCATCGCGAGCGTCCGTGCAATACGTTTGATCTCTTTCCACATACAACTGTTCCATATCCGCTATTTGATTTAACTTGGCGATGCGCAATTCCTGCGCGCTGAATCCAAACAAGCGCGCTCTCGAGACTTCAGTCAAGACGCTCTCGAGTGCGTCTTTCACCTTGCTCGCTTCGCACGTCATTTGTACGGATAACAAAGCGCTCGTTCGCGACAAATGTTCAGAAGCGATGCCGGCGCTAAAAAAGTTTGGTTTCGGTCGTCTCATCAGTTTGTACAATCGATTATCCAAACACAATTGGTAACATTCTTGAACAGTTTGTTTGAAAAAATCTTCCGGAGTCGCGATTGGTTTTTGTTCCACGTGAAAGGTTGCGTTGACTACCGTGTTCGATAATTCGCGATCTACGTGACAGCACACGCGCGGTTTTGCGTGTTCTGGAAATGTCGGTCGAATAAATTTCGGCGGCGCAGGAACGTGCTCAGCCGGCGCTAGCGGGGAAAACAATCTGATAATTTTCTCCTTCACCACGCCTACGTCCTCGAAATCGCCGGTGACGATAACTGCCATGTTCTCCGGTCTGTACCACTTGTGGTAAAAGTTACGAAAGATTTCTCCGGGCGCTTTTCGAATAACCTCTTCCGTGCCAATCGGTGAGCGATCAGCGTATAAGCTCCCTTCACACAACGCTTCCCAATACGCTTGCGCTGCTCTCCCTCTCGCGTCTCTTCCCGATCTCCATTCTTCTAACACCGCACCTCGTTCGTTATCGACGTCTTCGTCGGAAATCCGCACTCCCCTCGCAAACTCGCTAAATATCTTCAACGACTCCTCCAGTACGTTCATATCGTCGATAGGTACGGTCAACTCAAACACCGTCTCGTCTGAACTCGTGTACGCGTTTTGACACGCCCCAAACGCGGCGCCGACCGATTCCAAGAAATTCACAATCTGAAACGTTTCGTACGACGTCGTCGCGCGAAACGCCAAGTGCTCAACAATGTGCGCCACGCCTCGCTCTTCCTCGTTCTCAAACACAGATCCAACGTCTACGGCTAATGCTAAAGCCGCTCGCTTTTCCGGTTTCTTACACTGACCGACGAAGTATCGCAAACCGTTCGGCAATCGACCTTCCTCGACGCCGAGTTTATCGAGCGCGCCAGTCGCCTCGTCCTCTTCTCTTTTCAGAGGAGGACCTAACGGTAACACCGTTTTAAAGTGCTTCTCCAAATCGTACTTTGGTATCGCGTTCGCATCTTCTTTCTTCTTCGTCGGTGTCATCATTCTCCCCGCGCGGCTGCTGCTCTCCTCGCTCTCATCATCATCACGTGAATAACTCCCAGATTTCGTCAGGACGTCTTGACTTAACTTCCTCGGCGGCGACGGTGAAAAGAGCGTCGATGTTGTCGTCGAAATCGATTCGTTGTTATTATTTACCAGAGAAGGAGGAGGAGGAGACCGTGGTGGCGGCGGTGGTGGTGGTGGTGCCATCGGAGGAGGAGGAGGAGCGTGGATGCTAAAAGCGGACGATGATGATGATGATGATTCAACTTTCCCGAGCCTATTCTGCGAGGTTGTCGTCGTCGAACCACCCCCTCGTTCTTCTTTTTCTTTTTCTTCGACTTCCTTCCTGCTACCACCACCCCCAGGAACGAACGCCGGCGCGTTCGCGTTCATGGTTTTATATTTGTGTGTGTCTTTGTTGCGCTCTGATTGGAATGAGGTGACAGGTCTTCCTTTACTGGAAAAAGTCAAGACGTCTTCCATTATCTTTAGTAGTATTACCACCGCTACTGCGATGGTTGAGCGAGTAAAAAAGAGCGAGAGATAATACATCATCGAGTTCAAAAGGCGACGACACTATGACGACGCTGATTTTATCATCGCCTTCTCGTTCGTCTTTGCCCCGTCATCTTTCCGCGCGTGGATGTTCTGAGAGTAGCGTTAGGGGAATTCTTGGAACGAGAAAACAACATCGTCGTCGCGGAGGAGCAGCTCCGACCTGGGCTTTAATACCACGAGCGCATGAGAACGAGGAGGAGGAGGAAAATAAGAAGAATAAGTTCGAGTTGCAAAAATCTCCAGCTTTTGGTGCGCCGACAAAGAGGAGGAGAGCGAAAAACGCACCGACGAAACGGAAGCCAGAATTGAGCCAAAAGGAAAGGGCGATGTTTACAGCGCTGAACGCGCGTATTTTGGAATGCGCTTCGGCGGAGCAGATTGGAAAGATTTTGGAAGAGGAAGACGTATCGCTGTCCGATGTGAACGTATCTACCATATTTTCTCTCTTAGGGAGGAAGTGTAACTCGAAGAAGAAGAAGAAGACTAAGACGGATGATGGCGATGATGGTGATGATGATTTGGGCGGATGGAACGCGCTCGCGATTGAGCGACTGATGACGTCGGAGGCGTTTCGGGAAAAGGTGTTGTCGCGGTGCGAAAAAGATGGTTTCTCGAATAGCTCGAGGATTGTATCGACGATATTATGGAGCATAGCGAGAATGAAGCAAGGGAAGGTAGCGTTTGTGGAAAATGGTGGGTTTGAATCGGTCTGGGTGAGTTTAGAGAATGGATTAGAGCGCGTGTGCAAAGAGCAACGCACGCTCTTGTTTGAAAAGATATTTCCGGAATACATGCCCCCGAAATCTTGCGCGAGTATAGTGTGGGCGTATGCAAGCGTAGGAAAAACAGTCATACCTGAACACTTGAGAAATGCCATCGAGTCTATCGTCATAAAGAAGATTAGCGAGTGTAGCGCCGGGGATATCGCCGTTGCGACGTGGGGGTTGACGCGATACGGCGTGGACATTTCCGCGAAGAATCGTAACAAGTATTGGAAGAGCATAAAAGAGCGTTTGCTGGAACCAGAAGTATTTGAGAAAGAGATGCACTTAGAAAATGCAGCGAGATTGGTCTCAGCGAGCGGTGCGGTGAGTAGTGGTTTTTACGCTGATTTCGTGGTTGAATTGGCGAGGAAAGCGGCGAGGGATATGAGCTATAAGAAGAACGAGGGAAAGATGGGGACGCGCGAATATGGACACGTCGTCGCAATGCTCGTTGGTTTAGCGAGTAGTACCAGTAGCAGCGGTACTACTGATAGCGGCGATGGCGCGAGCAAAAGAGAGAGCGAAGAAGATACCGACAGGGCATTGATGGAAGCGTTGGATCCGATATTTGACGAAATCATCAAAACGCCACAGGCGTTCAAGCCAAAACAGTTGGCGCAGTGTGCGAATGCGATTACTAGGATTGTATTCTCGCGAGATAAGTCAAATTGGTACAAGGGGCACGATAGTCTACTTGAGAATGTTGGAATCGATATTGGAGATATTGGAGAAGTGCAGAAAATCCAGAATTCTACGCCGAGCGAGGACGAAGAGCGCCTGCGCTCGTCTTCATTTGATGTCGCCATACGAGCTTTGCAAAGTATTTTTCGGGCGTGCACGACAGATGCCAACGTACTCGCACAATTTGAAACGCGAGACTACACGAATTTGCTTTGGGCTGCGATTAAATCGCGCGCGAAAATCCCAGTTGAGTTTCTAGAGCAGTGCGAAGACTACGCGATTGATAATCTGGATGCGCTTAACGAGTTAGATTTGGTATATTTCACGTACAGTTTAGGGAACGCGCAAAATAGCGTGGAGGAGAAGAAGAAAAAGAACTACAACAACGAGACGTATAACCCAACTAGATACCTTGCCTACGCCGTGAGCAGAGCTGAGGAGTTGGCCAAAAATGGTGGCTTTGACGCCAACGTGCACATAGCGCCACTTCTCAATTCTTTCGCAAAGAATAAATTTAATCCTGGAATGATGCTCATCGATAAGTGCGAAAAAATCATCCAGAGCGAAAGTTCGGCGCAATCGCTTCGTCCAACCGTTGCTTCACAGATCATGTGGTCGTTTACGAAACTCGAGTACGTCCCGAGCGACGAAACGCTAGAAAAGATTGAAGCCGCATGGCTCAATCCTTCCTCGGACGGACTCAATTTTCGAGACTTTCAGGAAGGATCGTCGTTGCTCATCTGGGCGCACGCAACGCTCGGTAAATTACCGTCTGCTGATCTTTTACTCAAGTTGACGACACCACCTACGAAAAAAGCAGCTTCGTTTTGGACACCCGTCTCGATGTGGATGACTTTTTGGTCGCTTTCGTTACTCTACGCCTGCGTTGCAACCACATCCGAGGGAAAAGCTGTCGTCGAGGCTGCCTTGAACAATTTCTGCGAAAAAATAATCTTACCCAATGGTGGTATTCGCGCCGATTCGCTCGATAAGAAAGGCTTGGGTGCGTGCTACGCGTCCATTCTCCTCTTGAAAGGCACTTCTTTACAAATCGCGGCGAAGGAGGCTATGCCGGGAGATTTCGAGAAAGTTGCCAAAAAGCAGTGGATTTTACAAAAGCGCAAAGATTCGCAAACGTCAAAGTTACAGCAACAAGTCGAAGACTCTCTCAGACGACTCAACGTTCAATTTTTTGAAGAACGTGAACTTGAAGATGGGTTGATGCGCCCCGATTTCTTCATCGAAAGCGCCGCTGTTGAGAATTTCCTCATCGGTCACCGCAAAACACCATCACCGAACGCAAATCTCACCAAGGACATCGTCCTAGAAGTTGACGGTCCGCACCACTTCGCCATCTCCGCCTCGACCGGTCACAGAACTTTACTCGGTTCCACGGCCATGCGTAACTTCCTCTTAAAAGAACGCTTAGGTTTGCGTCTCGGCGTTATTCTCTTCGATGAGTGGGGTCAGTTACAAAGTTCATCGGAACGAGACGAATACGTCGAGAACATTCTCTTAGAAACTAGCGGCGGCGCGTAAATGTGCCATATATAATGTGCCATGTAGGTGTTTGTAGGAATTGTAATTGTAATTGTTTCATAGATGGCGTCGCGAAAAACTGTGTGCTCTTTTCTTTTTCTCTTTTGTCTTCGCATATTTTTGAATTCAAAAATTCTACACTCCTCGTACCCCACAAAAAAAAAGACGAGCGCGAGTCCCGATGTCCTCGAAGGAGTCGGGGGCAGCGCGCTCGGCGGAGGGGTACTACTATTGCAAAGTATGTCAACAGACGTTTTTCGGTACTTATGCGGTCGATTCTCGCTGCATCAACACCCGCAAGTGTGCCGGTGAAGTGCGCAAGTGTGCCGGTGTTCTGGAGGCGATTGCGTCGCCGAAGGAATTGTCGCTCACTTTGGAGAAGAGATTTTGGAGAGACTCCGCGAGGAGTGGAGATCCGTTTGAAATTTGGAAGCTCGTGACGGAATGCAAGGATATCTTCGTAACGCACGTGATCCCACGTTTGACGAGTCAGGATTTGAAGTTCTTTCATGAAGTTAATCGAGCGTCGAGGGAGGTCGTCAAAGAGGCGAATGCGATGGAGAAACTGAAAGAAAAGTTTCAAATACGCGAGTTGACATCAGTTGCGAGCTTAAGGTGGGCTTTTAATCGTTTCGATGGCAAAGAGGAGGACTTTTTTGCCAGCGTAGCAACGAGTGGCAATTTATCGTTCGTTCGATGGTGTCGAAAATTTATGAAGTGGGATTACCGAGTGTGTACAAACGCGGCATCTCGAGGCGATATTGCGATGCTGAAGTATGCACGATCGAGGAAGAATCCAAACACAGGGAACAAAGTCTGCGAGATGAAGGGACCTGGTGCTTGTGCTTGTAACGAAGCCGCAGATAATGGTTCACTGGAATGTTTGAAGTTTGCGTTCCAGGAGAAATGCGGCAGCTCTGATAACTGTCAAAATAGATACAATGTCCTTGATTTCACAGCTCGCAAAGGACACCTCGAACTCCTCAAATGGGCTAAAGAAGAGGCAAAGTTAGATTGGCCAGAAGGCGAGAGCGATGATGACGAACCGGATTTACTTAGTTTTACATCATGCAAAGCTGCTGCTCTTGGCGGTCACCTCGATTGTCTCAAGTACTGTCGAGAGAAAGGGTGTGCATGGGGACTATGGGTGATGGAAAGTGCAGCGTTTTCGGGATCATTAGATTGTCTGCGCTACGCGTGCGAAAATGGGGGGTCATGGTCATTTTTCGATTTTGATGAGGGATATGAAATTTTTGATGACGGGGATGAGTATTGGCATGGCGTTACGCAATATGCAGCCGCTATGGGATGGCTAGATATTGTTCAGTACTGTTTGGAGCATGGCGCCCCGTGGTCGCCCTTCACGTGCGAATACGCCGCTAAAAACAATCACTTGGCTACGCTGCGCTACGCACTCGCAAATGGTGCATCGTTTGCACAAGATTATGACTGGGACATTATCTCCGAGGATTGGTTAGGTGTTGGATCACACTGTGCCAAAATGGGAAACCGGGAGATGATGGAGCT
>Ga0255769_10001905_pt1 | contig 23017 bp, 27 predicted proteins | sample 041ome_9_FD_179637 | JGI IMG/M metagenome (GOLD analysis project Ga0255769, IMG submission 179637) | Coastal salt marsh microbial communities from the Groves Creek Marsh, Skidaway Island, Georgia - 041413US metaG (version 2) | ecosystem: Environmental > Aquatic > Marine > Intertidal zone > Salt... | reverse complement strand
TGGTTTCCCTGTGATGCAGAACTATCCAGACATGGCAAAGCGTAGGGTGAAGACCAAGTTTGGTGACCAGTTGGTGTATCTAACAATCACTGAGGCTATCAAGAACAAGCTTGATCGTCGTCGTCAAGGAAACGGCATCAGTCCCAATTGGGTTCATGCAAACGATGGGTGCCACCTTCGTATGACCGTGAACACCGCCGCCTTTAACGGTGTTACCCACTTCGCAATGATACATGACTCATTTGGGTGTCATGCGGCTGACGTTGAAATGCTTGGTGCCTGTCTCCGTGAAACCTTTGTTGAATTGTATGTAGAGAACGACCCACTGCAGCGATTCAAAGACGAGGGTGAAGGTCTGATTGGTAAAGAGCTACCAGCATTGCCTGAACGTGGTGATCTGGATGTTGAACAGGTTAGGCAGAGTGAGTTTTTCTTTGCCTAACTCTAACCCGAAACGATTAGGTTGCACCATAGCATCTAGCAGTAACGAAAGGAAACAGGATGCAGAACAAACAACTACTTATCAACATCGCTGAGTACCATCGTCGGAACTCAATGGCAGTTCCCACTGATCTACTAGCCCGACTTCTGGAAGCGGGTGTTGATATCAAAAAATATTCATAAGGAACAGACATGTCTAAGTTTGTAACACCAAAAGGTACAGCCGTATGGCCTCACCTAAATACACCCGACACAAAATTCGTAGCCGAGGGTGAGTACCACACAAAGCTACGTCTATCAGCGGAAGACGCACAGCCTCTAGTTAAACAGCTAGAGGCAATCCGTTCTACCTTTCTCGAAGAGGCAGTCCGCAAAGACCCAAAGGTCAAGCAGTATAAAATGGCTGACCTGTATGAAGAAGAGGTTGATGACCAAGGTGACCTGACAGGTAACTACGTCTTCAAGTTTAAACAGAAAGCAGTCATCCAGACACGATCAGGTTCCACCCTGAACATGAAGGTGGCTTTGTTTGACAGCCGTAAGGAACCAACAGGCGCACAGATTGGTGGTGGCTCAGAGCTACGCATCGCAGGTACGGCTATTGGTTACGCAATGCCATCCACCAAGATGGTTGGTCTATCACTACGTCCCAACGCAGTTCAAGTTATCCAGTTATCTGGCAGCGCATCAGGTGCAGCCGATGCATTCAGTGTCGAGGATGGATTTGTTGGTGACCAAGTAAAAGAAGAGGTGCCCGTATTCGATGGCGAAGACGCAGACTTCTAATAACTTAGGGTCGAAGTCAAAGGTACGCAAACAGGCATTAGCAAACGGATGGCGGTCAGGTTTAGAAGAACACCTTGCCGCCTTTCTTACATCTCAGGGTATCTCGTTTGAGTATGAAGAGCACAAGCTTTTCTACACAGTCCCAGCGCGACAGGCTCGGTATACCCCAGACTTTTACATCAAGACCCGCACAGGCAAGACCATAATATGTGAAACCAAAGGCCGCTTCCTTACTGCAGATCGACAAAAAATGATCTTAGTTAAGCAGCAATATCCTGATCTAGATATCAGGTTCGTGTTCACAAATCCAAACACAAAAATTTCCAAACAATCAAAGACAACCTACGCGATGTGGTGTGAGAAGCATGGCTTCCCATACGCCGCCAAGGTTACACCCGAGGAATGGTTAAATGAGTAATATTAAATACATCATTGTGCATTGCTCATACACACCAGACAGCATGGACATTGGCGTTGAAACAATTGACCGATGGCATCGTGAGAAGGGGTGGATGGGCTGTGGATATCATGCAGTTATCAAGCGCGATGGAACTGTAGAATTAGGGCGACCACTGGATAAGAACGGTGCCCATGTTAAAGGCATGAATAGTTCCAGTAAGGGCATCTGCTTAATTGGTGGTATGAACCGATCAAAAGATGGACCCGCACTTAACTTCACTGATGAACAGTACGAGTCCCTTCGTGATCTGATCGATCAATGGAAAGATTGGCATTTCCCTACAGCTAAAGTCAAAGGACATACGGACTTTGATAAAGGTAAGACATGCCCCAACTTCGACGCAGAGTTATGGTACAACGAAGATAAGTTAGAACAGACTTTCTGATTAAGTTGCACCATAGCATCTAGACGTTTCCACTGGCTCACCTTCGGGTGGGCCTTTTATTTTGTGGAGAAAAAATTTGCTAACTTTATTCGTCTACCTCTTGGCCTCATGTCTCTTCATGGGTGTCATTGTGGACAGTCTACAGGAAGGTGAGAGCCTCACACCACTGAGCCTACTCATAGCTTCCTTACTGTGGCCTCTCGACGCATTTCTCGCAATCTACGAGATGCTTCGGGACTCACTAAATCCAAACGAACCTGACAACTAGGAGAAAACCATGACACAAATGGATATCGTTAAAAAGCACCTGCAGAAATACGGCAGCATCTCACCACTAGAGGCACAGTCCAACTATAATATCTGGCGTTTGGCTGCAGTAGTTGGTCGCTTAAAAGATCGTGGCGTTTCAATCAACATGACAATGAAACGTGCACCAAGTGGCGCGAAGTATGCAGAATACAAACTCAGCTAACTTCGTACAACATACATCATGTGCTGACTGTGGTTCATCAGATGCCTTGGGTGTCTATGATGATGGAAGCACATGGTGTTTTTCTTGTGGAACATATAGCAAGTCGAGAGGTGACAACGTGACTGAACTACGTCCCTCACAAAACACTGGTCTTATCCCAACGGGTGAGCCTAAAGCACTAGCCAAACGTAAGCTGACTGAAGAAACATGTCGCAAGTTTGGGTACACAGTTTCACAATACAATGGTGAGTTGGTTCAGGTAGCCAACTATAGAAACAACGAAGGTAAGATTGTCGCGCAGAAGATACGGTTTGCGGATAAGAGCTTTAAGTTTCTAGGCTCACCAAAAGAGGCTGGCCTGTATGGTCAACACCTCTGGCGTGAAGGTGGTAAGATGTTGGTTTTAACAGAGGGCGAACTTGATTGCCTCTCTATGAGCCAATGCCAACAGAACCGTTTTCCCGTATGCAGTTTGCCCAATGGGGCACAGGCAGCAAAGAAAGCTATACAAAACTCACTCGATTTTGTTGAGAGTTTTGACAAAGTTATCTTGATGTTTGACATGGATGATGCAGGTCGCGCTGCAGCCGTTGAGGTTGCTTCCCTACTTACACCATCCAAGGCTTACATCGCCTCTCTCCCTCTCAAAGATGCAAGCGATATGCTTGTAGCTGGTAAGCAAGCTGAACTTGTATCCGCTATGTGGGATGCAAAAGTCTACAGACCAGATGGTATCGTCGATGGTCGTGACCTTCTAGACTTGGTGCTTAACCAAGAAGAAATACCATCTATCCCCTACCCCTTCGAAGCTCTGAACAATAAGACCAGAGGTATGCGGCGGGGTGAACTGGTTACCTTCACTGCAGGTAGTGGTGTCGGTAAGTCACAGGTCTGTAGAGAGATAGCCTATCACCTAATTAAACAAGGTGAATCCATAGGCTACATAGCCCTCGAAGAGAACGTGAAGCGCACGGCTCTGGGGCTTATGGGTTTGGCAATAGACAAGCCCTTACACCTCTCACGAGAAGGAGTAGACGACGATGTTATTCAGTCTGCTTTCAGCGACACCGTTGGTAATGGTCGTGTTTTCCTCTACGATCATTTCGGCTCTCTTGCTACAGAGAACCTTCTCAACCGTGTCCGATACCTTGCCAAAAGCTGTGGCGTTGGGTGGGTTGTCCTCGATCATCTCAGTATTGTTGTATCAGGCGTTGATGATGGCGATGAGCGGAAGGCTATAGATGTCATAATGACCAAGCTTCGTTCTCTCGTTGAAGAGACAGGCATCGGTCTTATCCTCGTGTCCCACCTTCGTCGCCCATCAGGTGACAAGGGGTGGGAAGAGGGTCTTCAGACAAGCTTGAACAGCCTACGTGGTTCAGCATCAATCGCTCAGTTATCCGATATGTGCATCGGTGTTGAGCGTAACCAACAAGGTGACAACCCTAATGTATCCACACTTCGTGTTCTCAAAAACCGTTTCACGGGTGAGACAGGTGTGGGTGCATACATTTACTACAACAAAGACACTGGTCGTATGATCGAAACCGATGACCCTAACACGGCATTCGGTGATGACATCGACGAAGACTTCTAGCTAGTCGAAAGGGACAGCATGGAACGTATATTGTTTGACATCGAAACTAACGGATTACTGGATGAACTAGATACAGTACACTCGTTAGTTCTGATCGATCTGGATACAGGTCGTCTAGTATCTTGTGCAGATCAGGAAGGGTACATCTCAGTCGCTGAAGGTATCGACATCCTGTATTGCGCAAAGCTTTTGGTCGGTCACAACATTCAAGGGTTCGACCTTCCAGCATTACATAAGACACACCAGTTCGATACAGATGCAGAGATACACGATACGCTCATCATGTCTCGTTTGATTTGGTCAGACCTCAAGCACAATGACTTCAGATTTCTAGAGAAGAACCCAGAGTTTCCTAAGAACCTCATCGGCTCTCACTCACTGAAAGCATGGGGTTACCGTCTAGGAAACCATAAGGATGAGTATGACGGTGGATGGGACGCATGGTCCAAGGATATGCAGGACTACTGCGAACAGGACACACGTGCCAACCTGACATTCTACGAAAAGATATTGAGCAAGGAACCCAGCGCGGAAAGCATCAAGCTTGAACACGACTTTGCTCATGTCATCCGTAAACAGGAACGTCATGGTTTTAACTTTGATGAACAGGCTGCAACAAAACTACTAGCCCAGCTACAGGTACGCCAAGCTGAACTAGAGCAAGACTTACAGACAGCATTCCCACCTTGGGAAATCAAAGAACCATTTGTTCCAAAGGTAAACAACAAAACCAGAGGCTACGTGAAGGGGCAGCTAACTTACAAAGTTAAGACAGTTGTATTCAACCCAGCATCACGTGACCACATAGCAGACAGATTGCAGAAGCTACGCAACTGGAAGCCTGAAGACTTTACAGCACAGGGTAAACCTAAAGTAGACGAACAGGTTCTCAGTAAACTTGATTACCCCGAAGCTAAAATCCTGAACGAATACTTGTTAATCAACAAGCGTATCGGACAGTTAGCAACGGGTACTAATGCGTGGCTGAAGCTGGTTAGAAACGGAAAGATACATGGACAGGTTAATACTAACGGGGCTGCGACAGGACGGTGCACCCACAATAGACCCAACATCGCGCAGTGCCCATCAGTTGGCGCAGAGTATGGCACTGAGTGTCGTTCTCTCTTCGTTGCGCCAGAGGGTTACAGACTTGTCGGTGCTGACCTATCAGGTTTGGAACTACGCTGCCTTGCTCATTACATGGCTAAGTACGATGGCGGTGCCTACGGTGAAGTAGTTGTCAATGGTGACATACACACCCTGAATCAACAGAGTGCTGGTCTACCTACTCGTAACAGTTCGAAGACATTCATCTACGGATTTTTATATGGGGCAGGTCCGGCTAAGATTGGTTCAATCGTTGGTGGGTCTGAACGTGAGGGCCGTAAGCTTATCTCAAAGTTTATGAAAGCTACACCAGCTATCAAACAACTGAGAGAGGGCGTGTCACAACAGGTCAAGAAGAATGGATATCTGAAAGGCTTGGACGGTAGGCACTTACCAATACGCAGCGACCATGCTGCATTGAATACGCTACTGCAATCAGCGGGTGCATTACTCGCAAAGAAAGCAACCGTATTTCTTTATGAAAATCTAACCGCAATGGGTTACATCTGGGGCGTGGATTACGCTCAAGTAGCTCATGTCCATGACGAGGTGCAGCTAATTGCCAGAGAGGACATAGCTGATGTCGTCGGACAACAGGCAGTTAAATCTTTTCAACAAGCTGGAGAACACTTCAACTTCAGATGCCCCATCACTGGGGAATACAAGGTCGGTAGAAACTGGGCAGAAACACACTAGGAATACTAGGCGTGAACAACTGGTTAACTACAAGGGTGGTGAATGTGAACGGTGTGGTATTATTCTCCCGTACTACGCTTATGACTTTCACCACCGCGACCCTCAAACAAAATCTTTCCCACTATCACAACGCTACATGTCTAGTAGGTGGGACAGGTTATTAGACGAAGCCGACAAGTGTCACTTACTGTGTGCTTGCTGTCATCGCATCGTCCACAAAGAGCGTGATATTAATTTCCTCAAATCTAACCCGAAAGTACGACAATGATTGATGTATCCTACATAACCCACATGGGAAGTGATGATCTAGTTGTAGACGCAGCGCGTGTATCTTTTGATAAGCAAGCTGAAAACTATAGCGACAACCGCAACACTAGTCTCATTAACTTCCTTGCACGTGAGAACCACATGCATCCGTTCTCGCATCCCCAAGCTACCTTCAGATGTAGTGCGCCAATCTTTGTGGCACGACAGTTAGCCAAACATCAGATTGGTGGTACGTGGAATGAAGTATCCCGTAGATATGTGAAGTCACAACCGTCTTACTGGAAGCCTGATTTCTTTCGGTCATCTGCAGCTAACGTAAAGCAAGGTTCATCCGAAGAGGCACATCGTAGAAGCGAAGAGTTTGTAGATGAATACCACGATATCTGCATTGATGCGATTGCTTGCTACAACAAGATGGTTGCTCTCGGTATCTGTGCAGAACAGGCACGGGCTATCCTACCACAAGGCGCAATAACTGAGTGGGTGTGGACGGGTTCACTCTTGTTCTGGTCCCGCGTCTACAACCTACGCATCAGTGCTGACACACAGAAAGAAACACGTGATTGGGCAGAGCTACTGGATGAACAGATGCAGTCACTCTTCCCTGTATCGTGGGGGGCACTGACAGATGAATGAAGAAGTAGATATGATTGGGGTAAAGAAAGTTGAAGAGCATGAAGATGGTAGTGCAACTTACCAATTTCACTTTGATGATAAGGCACGAAACACATTAGCAGAGGAAGGTTTAAAGCTAGTCCTCTACTGTGCAGCCGCAAAAATGAATCTTCAGTTAGTCTATGACTTCATCGAAGACCACATAAAATATGAGGCACAGACAGATGAGTAACGACGATGATGAAAAAGAGGTATCTGCGTTACTCGACCTAACACTTGGCAACATCTGTAGCAAGCTGGACCAAGACAACAAAGAAGAGTTCGCTTTCAAAGTTGACTTCGAAGACGTGCAGCTAACCGTGTGGATTACCCTTCGTAAACATGAGGCAATACAATGAGACTATTACTTGACGCTGATATTGTAGCGTTCAAAGCAGCATCATCTGCCGAACAACCTGTCTATTGGGGTGATGGTCTATGGACATTACATTCATATGAGAGTGATGCACAGGCATCAGCTAATGCATACCTAGATAGACTACGTGATAAGTTTGGTGACGTAGAGATTAAGTTGTTTCTAACGGACAAGCTTAACTGGCGTAAGGATGTACTACCTACCTACAAGTCAAACCGTAAGGACGTGCGTAAACCTCTAGTTCTACCAGCTATCAAAAGCTGGATGATGCAAGAGCTTGGTGCAACATCAGCACCACAGTTAGAGGCTGACGATCTTCTAGGTATTGAGGCTACTCGTAGTGGTGGCATCATCGTGTCTGAAGACAAAGACCTACAGACAATACCATGTACATTGTACAACCCTGCAAAAGATACAGACCCACGTGAAATCACAGAGTTTGAAGCTGACTATAATCACATGTTTCAAACACTGACAGGCGATAGCACTGATGGGTACGCGGGGTGTCCTACAGTCGGACCCAAGAAAGCAGAGGGCATCCTAAAAGGTTGCACCACAGTAGCTCAGATGTGGCAAGCAGTTGTCACTGCATTTGAGAAACAGAACCTCAACGAGTTTCAAGCATTAGTACAGGCACGTGTTGCCCGTATCTGCAGGGACTCTGATTACAACAGAAAGTATCAGCAGGTAATACTATGGGAACCACCGACCACGTAAATAAACCAGACCACTACACTCGTTACGTTATCGAACCTATTGAGTTCATCATGCATAATGGACTGCCTTTTCACGTAGGTAACATCGTCAAGTATGCAGTACGTGCAGGGTACAAGTCGTATCCTAATATGTCTGATGCAGAGGCAGAGATTACCGATCTTAAAAAAGTAATGCGATATGCAGAAATGCGTATCAACCAGCTAGAAGGTAATACAGAGCTATGAATGTATTTACTGTTATTACTAGTGACGACTGTCTGTGGTGTCACAAGGCTATAGAGTTACTGAAAGATGAAGGTCTTGACCACAGTATTGTATCTATCACGAACAAGCCGTGGTTAAAAACTACATTCGCAATGGCTGATATATCTACAGTCCCTCAAGTTTTCCGTCCAGACGGTGAACTTATTGGTGGGTATGAACAGCTACGGGTGTATCTCGGTAGGCATTGATGTTCACTATTGAACACGACCATGACGCAACAATCATAACAACACTAGATGACAACGGGGAACACGAAGACATCCAAGTATTATTGGATGAAGAAACAGTGTGCATACGTCAGTTCGATGACGAACAGAACACCCACGATCTAGTGATTATGTCTCTCAAACAATTCGATGAAATCCTTATGGCACTGGGACTGCCTGAAGGATGTTATGTGCAAGGAAAAAGAAATGAAAATAGTTAGCACGTTAGATGGTTACCAGCTTCAGGCTGCGACTACTGCAATTTATCCAGAGAAGACAGCCTTACATTATTTAAGTTTAGGTCTGTCGTCTGAGGTCGGTGAGTTTAACGGTAAGTTAGCTAAGTGGTTGCGCAAGGATGGAGACTATCCAAAGGATGATCTGATCGATGAACTCGGTGATGTACTTTGGTTTGTGTCTGAGCTTGCTCGACTACATAACATCGACCTCTCCCTATTAGCACAAAAGAATTTAGACAAACTATCCTCTCGGAAACAACGCGGGGTACTTAAAGGTAGCGGTGACAATCGATGACATTTTCAACACGGGCGCAGGTAGTTACGCGCCGCACATATAACAGACCCCTGAACAAAGAGGGTACAGAGTTCGAGACATGGGAAGAAACCATTGATCGTGTTATCGAACATCAACACTGGTTGTGGGAACGCGCTAAAGGTGCACACCTACAGCCTAACGAACTGATGGAACTAGAAGACCTACGGTTGCTTTACCTAGACCGTATCGCTTGTCCATCAGGGCGCACACTGTGGCTAGGCGGGACTAACGTTGCCAAGCGCAGGGAAGCCTCACAGTTCAACTGTAGCTTTGGTAGGGTGGCAACCATCCACGATGTAGTTGATGGCTTCTGGCTACTACTACAGGGCTGTGGCGTAGGCTTTGAGCCTGTGGTTGGTACACTTAATGGGTTCACAAAAGAAGTAGAGGTAGAGGTTATCCGCTCATCACGAGACAATCGTGGTTACGATAACAACAAAGACTACTTTGCAAATGACATCTGGTATCTTGAAGTAGGGGATAGTGCCGAGGCATGGGCTAAGTCGATAGGTAAAATCCTAGCGATGAAGCAACCTGTTCGTAAGATTATGTTAGACTTCTCAGAGATACGTCCAGCGGGTGAACGCCTATCAGGTTACGGTTGGATTTCATCAGGTGACGAAAGTATCTCTAAGGCGTTTGTAGAAATCTGTAAGGTACTCAACCGTAAGGCGGGTCAACTACTAGATCGTATTGATATCCTAGATATTATGAACTGGTTAGGTACAACCCTATCCTCTCGTCGATCTGCAGAGATTGCAGTGATGCCTTACGATTCACCACAGTGGGAAGAGTTTGCTACAGCTAAGAAGGACCATTGGATTGATAACCCACAACGGGCACAGTCCAATAACTCTTTGTTGTTCTACCGCAAGCCTACTCGCTACGAACTAAACAACATTATGCAGATGATGATTGATAGTGGTGGGTCTGAACCTGCGTTCATTAATGCTGAATCAGCACTAAAACGTGCCCCTTGGTTTAAGGGGGTAAATCCCTGCGCTGAAATATTATTGGGCGACAAGAGTTTTTGCAACTTAGTGGAATTTGATCTGAATAAATGCAATGGAAAAGACATTAATACAATCCGTTACTGGATACGCATTCTTGCTCGTGCAAACTATCGTCAGACTTGTGTTAATTTGGACGATGGCATACTTCAGCGTACATGGCATGAGCTAAACGAGTTCCTACGTCTAACAGGTGTAGGGCTTACAGGTATCGTGACATGGGAACACCTAGACAAACCGCATCGATTCCAGTTGCTACGTGAAGCTGCAATTGATGGTGCGCATAGTATGGCTGATGAACTAGGACTACCTCGCTCTAAAGCTGTTACAACGGTGAAGCCTAGCGGAACTCTCAGTAAAATCATGGACACCACAGAGGGGGTGCACAAGCCTCTCGGTAAGTACATCTTTAATAACATTCGTTTCAGTAAGCATGACCCACTTGTGGATAAGCTACGCGAAGCTGATTACCGAGTGTTCCCTGACCCTTATTCAGAGGACAGTGTACTTGCAACATTCCCAGTGTCCTATGAGAACGTAGAGTTCACTGAGGTTGATGGTAAGCATGTCAATATTGAATCGGCTGTAGATCAGCTAGATCGATATAAGATGATGGTGGATAATTATGTAGACCATAACTGTTCAGTTACCATCAGCTACGACCCAAGTGAAAAGGATGCCATCATTAGCTGGCTCCTAAACAACTGGGATTCGTATGTTGGTGTGTCATTCATATTCCGCAATGACCCAACTAAAACTGCAGAAGACTTAGGGTATCCTTATCTACCACAGGAAGTGGTCGATGAAGAAACCTTCAAAACCTATGCAGCACAACTTAAACCAATCAACCTAGACGCAGCTAACTCGTTAGATGAACTAGACGACGATGGCTGTGCTACAGGTGCTTGCCCAATCAGGTAACCAATGCGTAAGAAATCCACTTACAAACTAAAAGTGGAACACATAGAGGCTGTGTCTAACAAACGGGCACAGTCTCTCGTTCCAAAGAACCCAGCGCAAAAGAACTACATTGAATGTATATACAGATACCCACAGGTTTTCGTAACGGGACCAGCGGGTACTGGTAAGACATACATAGCTGCATCAATAGCTGCAGAACTGTATGCGAAACATCAGATACATAAGATTATCCTAACGCGACCTAACATCCCTGCAGGTAAATCTTTAGGTTTCTTTGCGGGTACTATCGAAGATAAGATAGCACCTTGGGTCGTACCACTTACCGAAGTCTTAGAAGAAAAACTAGGTAAGAATAAATACGAACTAGCACATAAGCGTGGTGATATTGAGATTGTCCCATTCGAAGTGATGCGTGGGCGTAGCTTTAACAATGCCTTTGTTATTCTTGATGAAGGACAGAACATAACACCTCACGAAATGAAAATGTTTCTTACCAGAATTGGTGAGGACAGTAAGGTGATAATTAACGGTGACATATCTCAGCATGATCTAAAGGGAGATAGTGGCCTACAGGTAGCTATCGACTTACTACACAAGCATGACATTCCAGCAGCCCATTGTAACTTCACACATGATGATGTTGTTCGCTCTGGAATATGTGCGGCTTGGACACGGGCTTTCGGATAGGTTGCACCATAGAGGATTTACATAATGTTTCCATTAGTAACCAAAGACCTACTAGAAGAACTGAACAAGCGTTTTCCCGCTAAATCACCTGATCGAAATGAGACACATGATGATCTGATGTGGCGTGGTGGTCAGCGTTCAGTCGTAGATTTTTTAAATACCATTTACGAAGAACAAGAAGCATCACGTCTAGGAGATTAATTGATGTGTTTTAAAAGCCCAACGGTGACTGTGGCAGCACCTGAACCAACAGCACCAGTAACACCGCCGCCCGCACCGCCCGCACCACCCCCCGCTGCACCAAGCACAATGGGTGGAACTGCAGGTTCTGCGGCTGGTGTTAACCCAGTTATGTCAAACGTATATGACCCTTCAAACCCAGAGTCTGGTGTTAATGAAGAGAAGGGTGCAAATAAAGCCAAAGCTACAGGTACGTCACAACTGAAAATTGACTTGGACCCATCCGCGAAAAACGTGGGTACAGGTGGTTCTGGTCTACAGATCAGTAAATAAGAAAGTTTATAAATGAGTATGGGTACTGCAGAGGCGCGGTATCGACAACTCGAACATGGTCGGCAATCTTACTTAGATCGTGCACGTGATTGTTCAGAGCTAACTATTCCATCACTAATTCCACCAGATCGTCACAACGAAACAAGTGACTTGTATACACCCTTTCAGGGTATTGGTGCACGTGGTGTGAATAACCTAGCTTCTAAACTATCCCTAGCATTAATGCCACCTAACGCCCCATTCTTCCGATTCATGGTTGAGCCATACACCTTAAAGGAAATGGCACAAGACCCAGAGGCACGAACAAACGTCGAGAAACAACTTGGCGAATATGAACGTGCAGTAATGAACGAGATTGAATCAGGCGGCGACCGAGTTGCGGTACATGAAGCCCTTAAACACCTAATCGTAGGCGGTAACGTACTGCTACATGTAGGTGTCGATAAGGTCCGAGTGTTTCACTTGGATAGTTATGTCGTTAGCCGCGCACCAAATGGTGACGTTTTAGAAGTTGTAACAGTAGAACACGTTGCGCCAAACGCATTAGACAAAGAAACAGCTAGTGCCATCTCAGGTAAACTTGAAGGTGACGAAAAGACTGTAGAAGTCTACACACACGTCGAGCGTAAGAATGATTTCTTTACTGTCTATCAAGAAGTAAAGGGCGAGAAAATTCGTGGAAGTCGTGGTCGGTATAAAGCTGATGCTGTTCCATTTTTACCTCTTCGATTCAGTCGAATTGATGGTGAAGATTACGGACGCGGCTTTGTTGAAGAGCTACTAGGTGACTTACGTTCACTAGAAGGATTATCACAGGCAATCGTTGAGGGTGCAGCCGCTGCAGCTAAAGTGCTGTTTATGGTTAACCCTAACGGAACCACCCGAATGCGTACTATCGCAGAAGCAGATAATACAGCAATTATCGAAGGGAACCGTAACGATGTCTCAGTTCTTCAGATGGATAAGTTCAATGACTATCGCGTGGCTTACCAAGCTATGCAGGGAATTGAAGAGCGTCTATCACAGCAGTTCATGTTACAGTCTTCTGTTCAGCGCAATGCAGAGCGAGTCACAGCGGAAGAAATCAGATACCTCGCGGGGGAACTAGAAGACACCCTATCAGGTATCTATTCAATTCTATCACAAGAATTTCAGTTGCCTTACGTTAACCGCAAGATTGATGTGTTAACTAAAGCTAAGAAGCTACCAAAGTTACCAGATGATATTGTTAAACCAACCATCGTAACAGGTATGGAAGCTCTTGGTCGTGGGCATGACCTACGCAAACTAGATTTGTTTGTACAAGGCATGGCCCAATCACTAGGCCCAGAAGTTCTACAACAATACGTTAACCTTCAAGACTACATCAAACGTAGAGCTACCGCATTAGGTATCGATACCGAAGGTTTGATTAAGTCTGAGGAACAAATCGCACAGGAAATGCAACAGGCACAGATGGCCCAAATGGCTATGCAAGCTGGCCCCAACGCAATCCAAGAAGGTGTGAAAGCATTAGGAAATTCATATGTTGAAAGCCAAAGACAGCAAGGCGGTGAAGGGTAAGCCCAAACCATCGCCTGAAAAGAAGCCTCTAGCGGCACCAGCCGTGGTCAAAAGTACACCTAAAATTAAACGGGTGGACCACTAGGTATGGCAGAGAGCGTAACAATCACCGAACCTGAAACTGGCCCAGAGGCTCCTGTTCAAGAAGCAGAGCAAACGGATAACCAATCGGAACGGCCTGAATGGTTGCCTGAGAAGTTTAATTCGCCAGAGGACTTAGCAAAGTCTTATCAAGAACTAGAGAAGAAACTATCTGCACCAAAAGATGCGGAAGAGACAGTTGAGGAAGCAGAGGTGGAAACACCTGAAAATACCTCACCGTCATTCGATAAGTTCGCAGATGAATTTGCCGAAGCTGGACAGCTATCGGAAGACAGTTTCACAGAACTTGAAGGTATGGGCTATCCACGTGACATGGTGGAAACATACATCAAGGGAATGCAGCAACAAGCTGCAGCTAACGTTGAGGAAGTATATCAAGCGGCTGGTGGGCCAGAGGGTTACCAAGAGTTAACTCAATGGGCCGCACAGAACATGACAGAACAAGAAGTCAATCTGTATAACCAAATGGTCGCTGGTGGTACTGAGAACGCAAAGATGGCAGTCGAATGGTTGTCGTCAAAGCGTGAAGGTGTAGAGGGTGTAGAAGCTAACCTAGTATCAGGTAAGGCATCAGCACCAGCACCTGATGAGTTCCGTTCAACTGCAGAAGTTGTAGCGGCAATGAAAGACCCACGTTACGGCAAGGACACAGCGTACACTAAAGACGTTGAGCAAAAGCTGGGACGTTCAAAGGTATTTTAGCACGATCTGGTGGGGCCATAGTGCCCCGCCAATTCTTAGACCAGAAAAAATAACAGACCTTTTTAGGTCGTTGGACTATCTCTAATGAACACTTTGGCCTGATGCGTCAGACAACCGTTGTAAGTAAGAAGCGACAGTCATTTTCACGAAAACAATTCAATTTGTCTAAGGATAATGATTATGGCAAACGCAACCCCATCCCGCTTGGGTGTGGTCAATGGTGCAACGCCTTCAGATTTTGCAACAGAAAACGCTCTGTTTCTCAAAGTCTTTGCTGGCGAAGTTCTAACCGCATTCGACGAAACTAACGTAATGAAAGACCTACACCAGACACGTACAATCGCGTCAGGTAAATCAGCGTCTTTCCCAGTAACAGGAAAAGCAAACGCAGCATACCACACCCCCGGTACGCCTTTGCTTGGAACACAAGCTATCAAGCACAACGAAGTCGTCATCAACATCGACGATCTACTTGTCGCTGATACATTCATCGCAAACATCGATGAAGCAAAGAACCACTACGATGTACGTGCAGAATACTCACGTCTTCTAGGTATGGCTCTTGCTAAAGAATTTGACACACGCACAATGCGCGTAGGTCTACTAGGTGCACGTGCATCTGCTACTGTACAAGGTGGCAACGGCGGTACAACTCTGACTACAGGTGCTGGCGGTGGTGCTATCACTGGTGCAGAATTGGCTGCAGCTATCTTTGATGCGGCACAAACTATGGACGAGAAAGACGTTCCTGAAAATGAACGTGTAGCGATTGTTCGCCCAGAAGAATACTACAAACTCGTACAAGAAACCAACGTCATCAACCGTGATTGGGGTGGCGCAGGTGTATACGCAGACGGTACAGTATTGCGTGTTGCAGGTGTTCAGATTGTTAAATCTAACAACCTACCAAATGCTAACATTTCTGCAGTCTCTGGTGAGAACAACACTTACTCAGGCGACTTCTCAAATGTTAAAGCTCTTGTGATGCAGAAACAAGCTATCGGTACAGTTAAACTGATGGACTTGGCTGTTGAGCGCACATCAGGTGACTTCGAAGTCATGTACCAAGGTACACTAATGGCAGCGAAGTACGCGATGGGCCACGGCGTATTGCGTCCAGAGTGTGCAGTTGAAGTTAAAGCTACTGCATAATTCCTTTCGGGTCAGTCTTATTAGGCTGGCCCATTTTTTTGTTTTACGAGGACAGCATGACAAAACCATCGTCCATGACCGAATTGGAAGCGGTCAACGTACTACTCACAACTATTGGTGAGACACCTGTTAATACTCTTACAGGTAACCTTGTGACTGACGTTACGGTTGCTCAACAGGTCTTGAATGAAGTTAGTCGTGAAGTTCAGTCCGAGGGTTGGCATTTCAACACCGAACAGGGTGTTAAACTTAGCCCTAACTCTTCCAAAGAAATTGTTGTGCCCCCTGATGTGTCTCGCATTGACGCTAAGTATGTAGACGTAACTCTCCGAGGCGGTAAGCTGTTTAATCTAACGGAACGTACATTTAAATTCGATAACCAGTTAGAAGTAGATATTGTTTACTACCAAGATTTCGTCGATCTACCAGATCAGGCAAAGCGTTACATCACAGTACGGGCAGCACGTATTTACTCAGACCGTATGATTAACTCTGAGACAATCCACCAGATGACACTACGGGACGAACAGAAAGCTCTTATCACATTGAAAGAGTTTGAAGGTGACGTGGGTGATTACTCAATGATGGATAATTATTCAGTAGCCAGAGTTATGAATAGAGGCTTTAACCGTAGGATACTATAATGGGACAAATAAGCAGTGCCATCCCAAACCTGATACAAGGTGTTAGTCAACAATCTGCGGCGTTGCGTCTTTCCTCTCAGGCCGAAGTTCAAGAGAATGCGTTCCCATCATTGGTTGAGGGTTTGCATAAGCGACCACCGCTGCAATACATCGCCACGATGAAAAGCACTCCGACTACGTCTAGTTTTGTGCACCTCATAAACCGCGACACAACTGAAAGATACTTTGTTACTATCGATGGTAGTAATAACCTAAAAGTCTATGACCTATATGGCGTAGAAAAAACAGTAAACTTTCCAGACGGTACAACCTACCTAAACTGTACTGATGCCACTACAGCATTCCGTGCGGTTACTGTGGCTGACTTTACCTACATTCTTAATACTGAGGTAGAGGCCCAAATGTCGTCCGCAAGGACACCAGTACAAAACCCTAAAGGTCTGGTTGCTGTTAAACAGGGTGATTATAACCAACGATATACAATTTATCTAAACGGTACTATCGCTGCTAACATTACGACATCAGCCACAGATCAGTTAGAAACCCGTACCGATGATATTGCCACGAGACTTGCAACAGCAATTAATGGCACCAACGGTTTCACTGCCACTAATGATGGTAGTACAGTTGTTATAACACGATCAGATAACGCATCGTTTACTTTAGCAACCTACGATAGTTTAGGTGACACAGGACTTTCATCAACAATTGGCGTGAGTCAAAGATTTGATGACCTACCCCGACAGGCACCTGATGGTTACGTTGTACAAGTACAGGGTGACCAGACAAATGACTTTGATGATTACTATGTAAAATTTGAAGCATCTGCAGGTAACTCAGGAAATGCCTCTGAGGGTACTTGGGTTGAAACAGTCAAACCAAACATCCCCTATCAAATTGACGAAACCACAATGCCTCATTTGTTGCGTAGGAATGCTGATGGAACCTTCACGTTCCGTAAGGCAACTTGGGGTGAACGCACGGCTGGAGATGAAAACTCAGTTTCTGACCCTACATTCATCGGTCAAAAGATTTCTGACGTGTTCTTCTTTCAGAACCGTCTAGGGCTATTAGCTGGTGAGAACGTGATTATGTCACGTACATCAGAATACTATGATTTCTTCTCAACCACAGCTAGGAACCTGCTAGATACAGACCCAGTAGATATTGCTGCTAGTCATACAAAAGTTTCGATACTTAAACATGCCATTCCTTTCGATAGGAAGCTGTTATTGTTCAGTGACCAGACGCAATTTATCTTGAAGGGTGCTGACTATTTATCACCTACAAACACATCGATTACGCAAACTACAGAGTTTGAGGCAAGCACGGCGGCTAAACCTGCGAGTGCTGGTAACGTTGTGTACTTCCCAGCTACCCGTGGTGGTTTTACATCAGTACGCGAATACTACGTTATTGATGACACTGACAGGTCGGACGCTACAGACGTAACTGCACACGTATCTAAGTATGTACCAGACAATGTTTATGACATGAGTGCTAGTACAACTGAAAACAGTCTTGTGTGCCTCTCTCGTGACGAACCGTCTTCACTATTTATCTATAAGTGGCACTGGGCGGGTCGAGAGAAACTGCAATCAGCTTGGTTTAAATATACGTTTAATGGACTAGAAGTCCTTAACGCTGAGTTTATTGAAAGTGGCTTATACATCGTAGGTAACAAAGACGGTAAGACAGGTATCTTTCTCATACGATTTGACGAGGGACGTGAAGACCCAGATCAAGAGTATGTGACACGCCTAGACTTCCGTTTCTATGATTTAGAAGTAACTATGAGTTACGATGCAGTTGCCGATCAGACGACCATCACGACACCTATAGGACTAGACGAAGCCTTTGTTGTTACTCGTGGTCAGAACCACGGTAAAATCATCGACGTAGTTTCAACAAATGGTACGACGACTGTAGTAAAAGGTGATGTAACATCTACTCAGTTCTACATCGGTGAGTTGTACACAATGACCTATGAGTTCTCTGAAGCTACGCTGAAAGAGAATACAGCTACTGGTGGTCGTGTTGCGATTACTGGTGGAAGACTACAGTTAAAACATTGGCTACTACGTTACCAAGACACAGGCGAGTTTGAATGTGTTGTAGGTTCTCGACTAACAAACATCTTATCAAACGATCAAACTTATAAGTTTACTGGTCGTGTTGTTGGTGGTGGTCAGAACATTATTGGTGGCACCACGTTAACTTCAGGTGAATTTAGGTTCCCTGTTCTCGGTAAATCAGACCGAGTTCGTATTATAATTCAAAGTGACAGTCACCTTCCTTGTCAGTTCTTATCTGCAGAATGGGAAGGTAATATGCATCTTAGATCAAGACGAATGAATGGATAAACATTTAATACCAACCACGGTTGATGATGTTGAATACATTGCCCCCAGACTGCGAGAGGCTGACAAACAAGAGTGTATAGCGGCGACAGGTAAAGAACCGCTAGAAATCTTGAAGATGAGCCTCTTGCTTGGGGATATAACCCTAACCATGACAGCCGAGGATGGCACAAGAGTTGGGTTATTAGGTGTAACAAAATCACCAATCCCAGACGCAGGGGTTATCTGGCTATGCGCAACAGATGACATCTATCAATATCAGATGACCTTTCTGCGTCGAAGTAAGAAGGTTCTACAGAAACTTCTGCAACAATACATCGTACTTCATAACGAAGTAGATGCACGAAACGAACTGCACATTAAGTGGTTAAAATGGATGGGTTTCACATTCATTAAAAAGCACGAGAATTGGGGGTTCGAGAAAAGAACCTTTTATGAATTTGTGAGGATATAATATGTGTGTACCTGCCCTTGCGGCTATGACCGCACAACAAGCTGCAGTCGCTTCACTTGCAATATCTGGCGCGACAGCGGTAATGAGCGCGGCTGGTGCTGTTCAATCTGCAAAAGCAAAAAACAAGGCTGCAGTAAAGAATAAAGAACTAGCCACTGATGCATACCTTTTGAAGATGCGACAGCAAAACCAAAAGAATTATGAACTGGGCGTACAGGCTAGTCAAAAACAAGACGAAGCAAACTTAAAATCTCAACGTGCACAAGCTAGACTAAACGCTATTGCTGCGGGTGCTGGTGTACAGGGTAAGAACGTTGCAGAGCTTATAAATGACTTTGAGCGTTCCGAGGCGGTCTACAACGACAGACTGAATGCACAGGTAGAAGGTAATCTACGTCAAGGACAACTTAACAAGTTAGCATTTCAAAACGAAGCATTAGGACGAATTAATCAGGTACAGCCTGTAGGGTTCACTGAGACACTGTTCGCAGCCGCCGAACCTCTAGCAAGCTTTGGAGTTGATTATATGGACTACAAAAGTCGAACAGACATTTAAGGGAATATATTATGGCAAGACAGGTCGTAGGAAACCCGTTTGATAACCAAATCCCTACAGTAAGTCCTACGGCTCAGATTGTAGATACTTATTATAGGGTTCAGCCTGAACGCAGCCCTCTTGCTGGTATCGCTGAATCACTACAGCGGTTCAAGGCAAAGGCACAACAACCTCTCGCTAACATGGAAAACAGAGCGATTGAGCGTGAACTTGCAGAAGGTGAAAATCTATACAACGAAACACGTCTTAACATTGGTGAAGCTGTAAAGCAGGGTATTATTGCCGAAGGTGAAAGCCCGTACATCATCAAAGGTTACCGTATGGCTAACCTGAATGTACTAGCAGCACGCTATGCTGACCAATTGAACAACGATCTTATTGCTAAGAAGTTGTATAAGACTAACAACCCAGCAAGCATCGAAGAATATACAGCATCATTCTACGATAACTTTGCAGCCAAGAATGGCCTAGATCAGTTTAAAGAGGTCGAGGTAGCAGAGATATTCTCTGACAGTGCCCGTAAGGCTAACGAAAGTTTCCGTAATTCTTGGATTGTAAAAAACCGTGAATGGCAATCTGCACAAGCTTACACTGCATTTGAGAATGAGATTGCCGAGTATACAGCTACGTTCTTTAACGACACAGACACTGTAGATGTACGCGCTAACAAGACAGAACTATTTGGTAAATGGTTGACTAATAAAATTGCAGAGGCCGATAAAGACGGACTGAACCGCGATAAAGTTAAGAATACCGTTATCAAAGCAATGATGCTTACTGCGTCTGAGCAAACCGATCTTGGACTTGTAGACGTACTGAATAGCGTACAAGTGGGTACAGGTGTGTTAGGTAATACGCTTGATGCTCGTATAGCTATGGACCGTGCACGTACCTCTATTGCAGCGGATATTGCTAGAGAAGAGACAGCATTAGCCAAGCAGTTAAAAGCTGAAAAAGATAAGAAGATTGCAGTACAAGAAGCATCAGCACTTGCAGCCATTTTTGGTTTACGTGCGGATGCTGAAAGCATCGAAGATCAAGTTGCTTTTGACAGTGCTATAGTAAACCTAACAAAACTTGGCGACTTTGATAGTGTACGTGTATACACAAACTTTCGTGACTCGATGTTCGCTGCAGGTCTGGAAGAGCGTAACGTTGAGGATAGCTATTATGGCTATGTCTTATCTGCCATTACAGAAATGACGGATTCTAAAGACGTTGTAAAATTTCTAACTGACGCTCTTAGTTCCGACATGATTGATAAATCATCGGCTGGCTCACTACTTTCTCAGTGGGACAACTTAAAGAAATCACCATCTAGGTTTGTACTAACAGATACGACTAGTAGTGTCCCTCGGTTACGGACTAGCTTTCTTAAACAAGTTACCATTACCCCACTAGATGAAGCTGTAGGTACAACAGGTATTCTTTTGGCCGAAGCGGAAACTGCTTGGGATAGCGAATATCTAGAAGCATATGACGCAAAGATAAAAGAGCTTGGACGCGAATTAACTTCACGGGAAAAACGTGACGTGGCAATTGAGGTTTCAAAGTCACTAACAGATCAATTTATCGACCCAGAAACACTAAAGATTGCTGAACAAACATTAATGGCAATCCAAACACCCGAATTTCCCCCGATTAAATAGGAGATATAAATGGCAGACGTACAAGTCATTGGAAACGTGGACGCTGCCCGTCAATGGCTCCTAGAAAATCAGGACAAGGTGGCGGGTTTTGACATAAAATATGGTCAAGGTTCAGCACAGGCTGTGTTAGATGGGACTTATGCACCACCACAGGCACCTGCAGAACCCGAACAAGAACCATCATTTCTTGAAAGTATGGCAGAAGGTATCGCAGATTTCTTCCAACCAGACGAGGAAATGAGTGCGGCTCTAGCTGGTAGACCCCGCATGTCTGGAACACTTGCAGATCAGAACCTTGGAGAACAATTCGCAGACATCGGTGATGGTGCTGTCGATGTACTGCAAGGTATTGCACGTGGTCCTATCAATGCGGCTGCAGAGCTACAAGAGACTATGGTTAATAGTAATGCTATGTCTACCGATCAGGCTAACAGTCTGTTCGAAAAAGGCGTTGCTATGCGAGAGAGAGCGTTAGGACGTAAACTCAGCCCAGAGGAACGGACAGAATTTGCTGAAAGTTGGGGCGTAACACTCGCAGCATCTGGTGTTGCAGTACGGGACGATTATAAAGACGTAGACGGACAGGACATTATTGATGCTGTCGGTCTTACAGATGCACTAGAAGTTGACACCACGGCTGGTAAGTTAGCTGAAGGTTTCTCTCAGTTCCTATCAGGTTATGTTGCGCTGGGCGGTGGTACTTCAATTGCAAAGGGTCTAGTAAAAGGTGCCGTTGTTGACGGTACTATGTTTGACCCATACCAAGACAACCTCTCAGGCATTCTTAACGAATACGAGTTTATCAGAGATTATATCCCAGATGCGTTAGCTACAGATGAGAATGATGCAGCTTGGATTAACCGAATGCGTAACTCTACTGAGGGTGCATTACTCGGTGGTGCTATTGAAGGTGCTATCTTAGTTGTTAAGCAATATAGAAACATTGCTAAAGCAAAAGATGAGATAGCTAAAACAGGTAGCGTATCAGACGAAACCTCTCAGGCACTATCAGACACAGAGCGTAACATTCAAAGCTTCTCAGACCTAGAGAACAAACCTAAAGGTTCGTTTGTCGAAGGTCGATTTGTAACCGAAGACGGTATGGCATTTAAGCCAGACGGTAATCGTGACCTTGCATATGAAGCTAAGATTAAGAAAGACCCAGAGGTAGCTACAGGTCCAGCATCTAAGACAGAGGCACCTACAGCACCTGCAAAGCCTAAAGTAGAAACGACAGGACCAGTAAGGACTGAAGCACAGACAGTTGCCCCTAAACTACCAGAGTTACCATCAACGATTGTAAACATCGATGCGATGAAAGCAGCTATTCGTCAACGCAAGGATATCAACCCTGCAGAGATGGTACAGATTGGTGACGTAGATCAGATGGGTAACAGCCTTGGTCTATTTAACTGGGACAGAATGGATGGCCCCATAGATGCCTTGAAGACAATGGACCAGTTCCAAGATGAACTGCAGAGGTCTGGTGTATTAAAGGCTATGGGTCTTAATAAGACACAGACGCACGAAGAGGTCTTCAACAAGGCTCTGAGTGAGGTTAAAGACATTACTGGGGCAGACCTACCTGCGCTACGGAACCAGTACCTACAGGCCGAGAAGGTGACTCGTGAGAGTGCAGAACGGATTGTAGGCGGTAAGATGATCTTACAGTCAACTAGTAGACACCTGAACAAGCTAATGGATGAAATCGATTTGCTTGCT
>Ga0255769_10001903_pt1 | contig 23026 bp, 27 predicted proteins | sample 041ome_9_FD_179637 | JGI IMG/M metagenome (GOLD analysis project Ga0255769, IMG submission 179637) | Coastal salt marsh microbial communities from the Groves Creek Marsh, Skidaway Island, Georgia - 041413US metaG (version 2) | ecosystem: Environmental > Aquatic > Marine > Intertidal zone > Salt... | reverse complement strand
AAGAAACGTAAAGGTGATAGCGGCCACTATCAGGAGTAAATTCAGTATTGAAATCAATAAAATTTCTAAACTGAGCTTCGGTTCTAATAAATTTTCCGCCAGATTTCTTGGTGTCATACCATTGATCTTGCCAAACACCATTTACAAGTAAACCCATGTGTTACATTTACGCCATTACCGAGAAACAGATTGATAATCAACAAACTTTGATTATATAAATCATATTATGATATTTAGACAGTTATTTGACCATACTTCCTCTACATATACATATGTTGTTGCAAGTAGAAAAGGCGGCGAGGCCCTTGTTATTGATCCCGTATTAGAAAATGTTGAACGATATATAAAGCTAATGGAAGAACTTGATTTAAAATTAGTCAAAGTTATTGATACGCATATTCATGCTGATCATATTTCTGGTATGGCAGAATTAAGAGATAGAACGAATTGTATTACTATTATGGGAGACGCCACTCCAAGTGATGTTGTTTCCATGCAGGTAAAAGATAATGATGAAGTTACTATTGAGGGTATAAAATTAAAAGCTCTGCACACCCCTGGGCATACAAATGACTCTTTTAGTTATTTAATGAATGATAGAATTTTTTCTGGCGATACCTTGCTAATACGAGGCACTGGAAGAACAGACTTTCAAAATGGTGACCCATATGATGCCTATAATTCTATTTTTGAAAGAATACTTAAATTACCCGAAGACACACTTTTATATCCGGCCCATGACTATAAAGGAGATACGGTCAGTACGATTGGTGAGGAAAAAAAATTTAATCCTCGTTTACAAGTAAGTTCCGCAGAAGAATATGCGAATATTATGAATAATTTAAATCTTCCTGATCCTAAAATGATGGATATTGCAGTTCCAGGTAATTTAAAACTTGGGATTGATTTAAAAAGACAAAAAAATACAAACGGCTTAACGGTAGAAGAGTTTCAAAATGTTACAACTAATGACGACCATGTTCTTTTAGACTTAAGAGAGGACAGCGAAATCTATCATGATGGAAAAATACATAACTCTATTCATGTACCCTTTGATCAAGTATCGGACTACTTGATTAAAGAAAAGGAAAACCTTCAAGGCAAAAAAATCCTCATGTATTGTGCCGTTGGTCATCGTTCGACGCTTGCGGTGCAGGTTTCTAAATCTTACGATTATAAAAATTGCTACCATCTGATGGGCGGTTTAAAAAACTGGATTGCCCAAGGCAATTCTATTGAAAAGAAAGATCATCATTAATGGGCTTTAAATCTTTAAGCGTTCAAGACGCTGCCCAATCTATTAGCAATGGTGCAATGATTGTTGATGTTCGAGAACAAGATGAGTTTGATCAAGCACATTTAGAAAATGCTATTTTAGTCCCACTTTCTTCGGTGAGCGCAGAGAAAATCAATGAGTTAAACCCGGCCAATAAAACTATTTTAATTCATTGTAGGTCAGGAAAAAGATCCAAGGTTGCAGCTAATGTTCTTATAAGTCAGGGCTATTCAGGAGAAATATTAGAACTTGACGAGGGTATCAATGCATGGATTGAGTCTGATCAACCAGTGATATCTAATATATAAGTGTTTATTCTAGGTCTTATGGGAGCCTTTATCATGGGCTCTGTTTTATCTTTATTGGGCGCAGGGGGATCAATCCTGACAATGCCTGTTTTGGTCTATTTGTTTTCTATCCCAGCTGTTGAGGCCACAAGTTACTCATTATTATTAGTGGGCTTAACGGCTCTGTTAGGGTCCATTGGATATTTTCGTCAAGGTACTATTGATATTAAAACAGCAATTATTTTTGGTATCCCCTCGATTCTTGGAGTGCTTTTAGCTAGGCACTATTTACTCCCAGCCATCCCCAGTGAATTTAAATTAGGTATCCTCATCACAAAAGATTTTGTGATTATGTTTGTATTTTCTGTCTTGATGATATTGGCAGCATTGATGATGATGAAAAAAAACAATCCAAAAAAAGATGATAACCAAGATGTTCCAAAAAATAAATTTGCCTTGGTCATGCTTGAGGGCCTAGTTGTAGGAGGTGTTACAGGATTTGTAGGAGCGGGAGGGGGCTTTTTAATTATTCCAGCCCTTGTTTTGTTAGCTGGTTTAGAAATGAAAATAGCAGTGGGCACCTCATTAATTATAATTGCTCTTAAGTCGATTATTGGTTTTGGAGGAGATTTAATTGGCGGCTTTCAAACAGATTGGATATTTGTATTTTATGTTATGATCGCAACACTTGTAGGCGTTCTCGTTGGAAATTTTTTATCGAGAAAATTTACAGGCGAGCAGCTAAAAAAATATTTTGGAATAATGGTATTGGTAATTGGTTTTTATATTGTCACCGAGCAAATTATTAATCTTTAATTAAAATAGTTAGTTGTAACCATATAGTAGATCATATAGCCAACTAGTCCTAAAACTAAAATTATTAGAGGTATGGTCGATAAGGTAAATGCTTCGCGAAATTTTTTATTAAAAATTAACAAGCTTGCGATTAATAAAATAAGTAAAATAATTATTAACCTAATCATTGATATATTATCTTTATTTTAAAAATTTTTACTATTCTATAACTGCTATTTTCTCTATAAATAGAGATTGATGACTACGAAAATTGCAATTGCTGGAGCCAAAGGCAGAATGGGTCAAAATCTGATACGATCTGGTCTGTCAAACCCCCATACAGATATCGTTGGAGTATTTGATATATCTGTTATAGATCAAGATTTTTTAAAGGAAATGAATTTACCAAATAATTTAGCAATCACTAGAGAGAGTTCTTTTGAAGTCGCCGATGTGATTATTGATTTTACATCACCAAAAGCGTTATTTGCTTTTACTGAGAGTGCTGTTGCGAGTAATACAGGCCTTGTTGTTGGAACGACGGGTCTTGAGCCACAACATTTCAATCTCTTAAAACAAACGGGAAAATCAACTAAAGTTTTTTACGCACCCAATATGAGCTTTGGAGTGAATTCTTTTTTTAATCTTGCCCGAAAAGCAGCATCTTATTTAAAAGATTTTGATATTGAAATTATAGAAACCCATCATCGTTTTAAAAAAGACTCACCAAGTGGTACGGCTATTAAACTAGGTGAAGAAATAGCAGAAGAGTTAAATTATTCTAAGGATCAATTCAATTTTAACCGCCTTCAAGATCAACAAGAAAGAAAAAAAGATGAAATCGGGTTTTCTTCTATTCGTGGAGGAAACATTCCAGGAGAGCATACAGTAATCTTTCATGGGGAAAATGAGAGCATTGAATTAACTCATCGAGCGTTTAACCGAGAAATTTTTGCCGATGGTGCAATCCAAGCGGCAATCTGGCTGTCAAACCAAAACAGTGGTTATTATACTTATAAGGATATGCTTTAGGACAGGCGAGACTTATAGCGTTCAATAATTTTTTTTAATTTTAATCGACGATGTGGACTTAAAAATTTAGCGAAAGCATTTTTTTTTCCAGCATAATGAATTGATAGATCATCCTTATTATTTTTTAAGCGACTCCAATGAATATTATAGCTTTGGTCATCTTTCATCTCTTGATCTTTCAACTTTTGAATTCTGATTTCTTCCTGATTCAAAATAATTATCTCTCTTCTCTTAGCAAAATTGAAGTAAAGATAGGTACAAAATGCCAAAATTAAAAATTCAACAATCCCAAATATTAAAATAGGCCATGCGCCGACAATAACAAATCTAACTCCCATAAAAAAAATTAATCCACCTGTTATTGCTAAAAAAAGCAATATCTGTTTGTGATTTAAACTTTTGTTTGGTTTAATATCTAACTGTTTTTTCATCGTGAATACTTCAACAATAAATCAAATTTTTTCCAAATTATCAAAAGCTATTCCTGCCCCTCAATCTGATCTTCAATACGTTAATCACTATACACTGTTAGTGGCTGTTGTTTTGTCTGCACAATCAACCGATGCCCAAGTCAATAAGGCGACGAAAGATCTCTTTGCTACATACGATACACCCGAAAAAATTTTAAAATTAGGCCTTCAGGGAATTATCCCTTATGTGAAAAGTATAGGATTATTCAACACTAAAGCAAAAAATGTAATCGCTCTTTCAAAGATATTAGTTGAGAAACACAACAGCAAAGTACCAGATAACTTTGATATGCTATGTGAATTACCTGGGGTGGGGAGAAAAACAGCCAATGTAGTTATGAGCGTTGCTTTTGGACATACGACGATCGCAGTGGATACGCATGTTTATCGTTTATCTAGAAGACTAAATCTCAGTTTAGGTGAGACGCCCGATGCTGTTGAACAAGACCTAATGGAAATTGTCCCAGAACAATATAAAAAGACCGCCCATCATCTTCTTATTCTTCATGGAAGATATACTTGCAAGGCGAGAAACCCCGAATGTGAAAAATGTGTAATATCGAAAGAATGCATACATTTTTTGAACGTTAATTATGGAAAAATTAAAAATTTTCTGTAAAACATTGAGGCATCAATCACTATGAGAGAAATTAAAAAAATTCTAATCGCGAATAGAAGTGAAATTGCTATTCGTATATCCAGAGCAGCTACTGAGCTCGGATACAAAACCGTTTCTATTTACTCTTATGAGGATCGTTTTGCATTGCATCGTTTTAAAACAGATGAAAGTTATTTAGTTGGTTCGGGCTTAGGACCTATTCAAGCCTATCTTGACTATAAAGGGATTGTTCAAATCGCTTTAAATTCAGGATGCGATGCTATCCATCCAGGCTATGGTTTTCTCTCGGAGAATCCAGACTTCGCCGATGAGTGTGCCAAACATAATATTCTTTTTGTGGGACCGTCTTCAAAGATTATGCGTTCCTTAGGAAATAAAGTAGAAGCTAAAAAGACAGCAGAGAAAGCAAATGTCCCTACGATTCCTTCCACAGGACCTCTACCTCGAGATATAAAAAAATGTAAAGCTCTTGCCAAAAAAGTTGGTTATCCAATTATGCTGAAAGCTTCGTGGGGCGGCGGTGGCCGAGGAATGAGAGTTATTCGCAAAGAAAATGAATTAGAAAATCAAATCAATACAGCACGTCGAGAAGCTAAAAGCGCTTTTGGTAAAGATGATGTTTTCTTTGAAAAATTAATAGAAAAAGCATTTCACGTTGAGGTCCAAATCATCGGCGATACACACGGAAATATAGTTCACTTGTTTGAAAGAGACTGCTCCCTACAACGAAGACATCAAAAAGTTGTTGAACGAGCCCCAGCCGCTTATTTAAGCGATAAAGAGCGCGAAGCAATTTGTGAAGCGGGCGTTCGTATTGGTAAACAAGTGGATTATTCTTGTGCAGGCACTGTTGAATTTTTAATGGATGCTAAATCTCGCGAATTCTTTTTTATTGAAGTAAATCCTCGTGTTCAAGTGGAGCACACAGTGACAGAAGAAATTACAGGCATTGATATTGTAAAAGCACAATTCCTTCTGGCTTCCGGTGCTAAAATTGGAGACGGTATTTGTGGTGTTCCTAAACAACAAGATATTATTATGAAAGGACACGCTATTCAGTCACGTGTTACTACAGAGGATGCGGCTAATGATTTCGCGCCAGATTATGGAAAAATAACCGTTTATCGTTCTGCAAGTGGGCATGGCATTCGATTAGACGCAGGAACAGCGGCAACAGGTACCGTCATCACTCCATATTATGACTCACTTTTGGTAAAGGTTTCCGCTAAAGGGCAGTCCCCTCTTGAAGCTAAACAAAGAATGAACAGGGCTCTAAGTGAGTTTAGAGTTCGTGGTGTTAAAACTAATATTCCTTTTTTATTAAAATTAATTAATCATCCAGGCTTTGATAAGTTTGATTATCACACAAAATTTATCGATAGTGAAAAAAGTTTATTTGAGTTTTCAGGAAGAAAAGATAGAGCATCAAAAACATTAAACTTCTTAGCGGAGGTGATTGTCAATGGTAATACTGAAGTGGCTAACCGACCTCAATTACGTGAAACAACTCCCACAAAATTATCTGACTTTGGCATTGCAAAATCAAAAAAAGCACAACAGGCTGTCGGTAAAACTTTTAAACAAATTTTAGATGAAAAGGGACCCAAAGAAGTGGCCCAAGCAGTTTTAAAAGAAAAAAAATTACTCCTCACCGATACAACATTTAGAGATGCTCATCAGTCTTTAATCGCAACTCGAATGAGAACCCAAGATATGTTAGGGATCACTGATTTATATGAAGAGAGGTTAAAGAATTTATTTTCTATCGAGTGTTGGGGCGGAGCTACTTTTGATGTTGCTCTTCGCTTCCTCAAAGAAGATCCTTGGGATCGTTTATTAAAGTTAAGAGAACAGATGCCATCAGCATTATTACAAATGCTTTTCCGTGGATCGAATGCATTAGGTTACACCAATTATCCAGACAACGTCTTAAGAAGGTTTATTCAATTATCAGCAAAATCGGGTATTGATGTCTTTAGAATTTTTGATGCCCTTAACTGGATTGAGAATATGCAAGTCTCTATCGATGAAGTGTTAAAGTCTGGCAAAATCTGCGAAGCATCAATATGCTATTCTGGGGATCTTTCATCACCCTCAGAGAAAAAATATACTTTAGAATATTACTTAAAAATGGCAGAAAAACTGGAAAAAATGGGTATCCATTTTCTTGCAATTAAAGATATGGCGGGGCTATGTAAACCCAAAGCAGCTAAAATTCTTTTTAAAGAGCTTAAAAAAAATATCAAAATTCCAATTCACTTTCATACTCACGATACCAGTGGTAACGGTGTAGCTACCTTATTAAACGCATCAGAAGCAGGTGTAGATATAGTGGATGTTGCCATAGACTCTTGGTCAGGATTTACATCGCAGCCAAGTTTTGGTGCAATGGTTGAGTCTTTAGATGGCAATGCGCGTGATCCTAAAATTTCATCTGCGGTTGTCCGAACAGCCGCGAATTATTGGGAGGGCGTAAGAAAACAATATCAGCCTTTTGAAAGCAAGGTTCGAACTAGCATGTCCGAAGTGTATCTTCACCAAATGCCAGGTGGACAGTACACAAATCTAAGAGAGCAGGCACGTTCGATGGGTATTATGGATGAAAGATGGCCTGAATTGGCTTCAATGTATGCTGAAGTAAATAAAATATTTGGAGATGTGATTAAGGTTACCCCAATTTCCAAAGTTGTGGGCGATATGGCCATTTATATGCTTGCGAATAATATTCAAATTGAAGATGTTCTTGATCCTAAAAAAGATGTAGGGTTTCCAGCTTCGGTTATAGAATTTTTTAGCGGCCGATTAGGTCAACCTTATAAAGGTTTCCCAAAAGCTCTTCAGAAAAAAATATTAAAAGGTAAAAAACCCATTAATTATCGATTTGGCTCCAAATTAAAACCCCTAAATATTAAAGAGAGAACAAAAGAACTAGAACAAAAATACTCTGAGTCTATTTCTGAAAAAGACACCTTATCTCAAATTTTCTTTCCCGAAGTCTTTGATGAGTATATGAAACATCGAAAAAAGTTTGGCAATACGAGTGTTATTCCTACTTCAAATTATTTCTTTGGAATGAATACGGGGGAAGAAATTTATGTATCAATTGAGCCGGGGAAAACGCTTATTATTCGATATTTTACTTTGAGCGAACCCAATGAAAAAGGCTATAGAACCGTTTATTTTGAGCTTAATGGTCAGCCTCGTTCTGTCGATGTAAAAGATAAATCCATCGCAGTTGATGATTTAGCAAAAGAAATGGCCGACCCAAGTAATAGGGAGCATATAGCCGCCCCCATTCCTGGACTGTTGGTAGATGTTGCAGTAACAGAGGGAATTAAAGTTCAAAAAGGCGCTAAGCTTTGTACTATCGAAGCCATGAAAATGGAAACTGTGATTTATGCTGATCAGTCAGGAACCGTGGAAAGACTTTGTATTAAAGCAGGCGAAAATATCGAAGCCCAGCAACTATTATTTGTTATAAAATAAATTTCTTCCATCCATTTATATGGTAATTTTCTTTTGTGCTAAAAAAAATCTTAACAGCTAAACATCGAGGTTTTTGTGCTGGCGTAGAACGCGCTGTAGAAATCGTTGAAAAAAGTTTAATTAAATACGGCTCACCAGTTTATGTTCGCCATGAAATTGTTCACAATAAATTTGTTGTCGAAAATTTAAAAGAAAAAGGTGTAATTTTTGTGGAGTCCTTAGATGAAGTGCCTCAAGGAACAAACCAACCTGTAATCTTTTCTGCCCACGGGGTTGCCCAAAGAGTCATTGAAAAAGCCAAAAACTATAATTTTCTTTTTTATGATGCTATTTGTCCTTTAGTAAGCAAAATTCATAAAGAAATTATTTTATTAGAAAAACAGGATTATCAAATTATTATGATAGGTCATGAGGGACATCCGGAAGTAGAAGGAACGGCTGGCCAACTCCAAGACATCAGCAAATTAACTTTAGTTCAAGAATTAAGCGATGTAGATCAATTATATTTTCCCTCTGATCAAAAAATAGCCTATATCACTCAAACAACTCTTTCCGTATTTGATACACAGGAAATTGTAGATGCTTTAGAAAAAAGGTTCCCAAATATTTTGGCGCCAAAGAAATCAGACATTTGTTATGCAACTTCCAATCGCCAAACTTCTGTTCAAGAGATGGCCAAAACTGTTGATGCTGTTTTTGTTATCGGAGCATTTAATAGTTCAAATTCTATTCGTCTTGTCGAAACAGCAAAAAAATTTGGCTGTAAATATAGCGAATTAATTGAAAATGTTGACAATTTTGATTATCAAAAATTAAACCAATATCAAACGATAGGCTTAACTGCGAGCGCCTCGGCACCCGAAGAACAATTAAATTTATTTATTAATCGCGTTAAGGAAAAGTTTAGCCCAGAAGTGATTGATTTTAAAGAAGATGAGAAAATCGTCTTTAAAGTTCCCAATTTTCTTAATTAAATTTTTTTCTATAAAAAAAATCTATTAAAGTCATATGGGGAAGCGTTAATGCTGCCAGTCCTATAAAAATAGTTTTTATAAAAGACTCAGAAAAAGAAAAATTATTATTTAAATAGATGATTGCAACGCACCCCCCAATCCAAGTTAGTATTGTGAAAACAGCGGTAGTGGCAAAGACAAATTTTCTATTTTCTAAATATTTATTTGTATTTTGTAATATTGCTGAGACATGCTTAATAGTATGCACAAAACAAAAATATAATGCAAAACCGGTTAAAGGGTCAAGCTGGGAGATAACAATAAGTATAAAAATCATCTCAAAAACTCCCCATCTAAGCTTTTTAAGTTTTATCGACAAATAGCAATATATAAAAAACAAAATTCCAAAGAGGAAATAAACAATAAATAGATACTGCTCAAAATATATAAATCTCTGATTTGATAAAAATGTAAAAATTTGGAATGACTCGGCAGTATGGAAAAAAATTATTCCAAAAATAATATTCATGCCATGAGTGAGAGTAACAAGCCACTTATGCTGATATATTTTTAAAAAAGACCAGTCACATAATCCAAAATGAACAATGCTCATCATGATAAATAAAAGAAGTGCAATTATAGGAAACTGTATCCAAAAAAAGATAACTGCTATTGAAATTACTGTGTACCAAAAAGTAAAAATAAAAAACTTTTTTTTAGATTGATACCCTAAGAGAGCTGCCACGGCCCCATCAAAAGAACCGTGAGGTACGCCAATAAATGAGACTAGGCATAAAGCAATTAAAGATAAAATACTTAACTCGTACATTTTAGGTAAAAATTGTTCTCAAATAACTTTTTAAAAAACCAATTTTGGGCATAGCTAATATTATTTTCAATTTACTTGAAAACGTTGCATTTCCCATCATGAAGGAGCTAAACTCTTCCCCGTTTAATTTCTTGGCCATTTTCATAAAAATTTCATCAGATTTACTATTATTTTCAAGGTATTTTACAAATATTTTATCCATCCATTTATCCCAATAAGAATGATAATCCTTATTATCGGAGGTTAATTGTCTTAAGAAAAAAGAAAAAGCATAACCAGAAGAAATTTTTGTTGAACCTCCCTTGGTGCCGATTTGCACATACTTATCTTCGTTTTGTGAATTAATTTCGAACATAGGAAGAACACCTTGCTCAGTATCGGTAATTTCATATTTTTTTATATTAAGAATTTCTTCGACATAAGCTGAAATTTGATTTTGATACCAAATAGGCTCTAATAAATATTTTGAGAAAACTGTAGACTCTACTAAAAGATGATTATCATCTAAAGGAAGTAAATATATAAAGTGAAGTCCTTGATCTTGTTTGACACGAAAGTCCATTAAGCGAGCATTACTAATTTGATGCCCGGCATCTACTTTAATAATATGACCAATAAAGTGCTGTTTAAGCCTCTCGCCATCGATCTTAACTGATCGACTGTCATAAATATTTTTAGCAAAAACTTTTTCTTCACTATCAAGAGTAATTTCAAAATAATCAATTTTTCTTTCAACTTTAATTACATCATTTTCTTTAAAAGAAATATTTTGACTATTTTCTAGGCAATAATTTTTCCAATCTTGATAGCGTATGACACAATAAGGAGAAGTCGCGTTTTCATGAACAACCTTTTGTTGATAGTGATAAAACTCCCAATTATTCCAACGATTTTTTATTAAATCTTGAAAAGGAACCATCCAATCTGTTAACCAAAATGCGAAAAAATTATTCCTAGAGTTGTTGAACCTTTTGTCGAGACCAACTATGGAACAGTTTTGATTGTAATATTTTAATTTATATGTTCCAAGAGCGCTTGCACCCATCCCAACAAATGCAACATCATAAATTTTCATTTTGAAAACTTTCTCTAATGGGCGTGTAAGAACGAGGTACTATTTTTAATAAAATAAACTCAGGAAGAGATGTAATTGTTACCCATAGTTTATTAAATTGATTTAGATAAACCCTCTTCTTAGAATACGAATAATTATTATTTTTAATTTTGATTCCAATCGCACGATATATTTTTGCAGCAAAAAAAATTGCTAATCTTGTTTTTAGGGGAATATATTTCATTCCACTAAACCCGTTTTGATAATAAATCTCCGATAAATTAATCAGTTTTCTTAGGATTTCGCTCATTTGAGGTTGAATTTCATGAAGTGAACTTTTTAATTGCTCTATAGAAGTGTCTCCTAACCACGCTTTTGGCAAATATACACGGTTCATGATTGCGTCTTCATAGATATCTCTGGCAATATTAGTAAGTTGCATTGCGATACCCAGATCAACAGCATGTTTGTTTGCTTCCTTGTTTTTTACCAAGATCAAGGGCTGCATCATTAAACCCACTGTTCCTGCAACTTGATAAGAATATTCAACTAAATCTTTTTCGCTTTGTATTCTCACTAATTTTTGATCTCGAATTAATCCCTGGATGAGATCTCCTAAAATTGCAATAGGTATATTGTTATTTTTGAAAAATTGATTTATCGGATGCTCAGCATTATTACAAATTTGTTCAAATTCATAATTTAACTTTTCAGATTGGTCATTAGATGTTTCGTCTGCTAAATCATCAAAATATCGACATATACCATATAGTTTGGATGCAGCATCTTTGCTCTTATTAGGTAAAAAAAAGCTTGCCCAATAAAAACTTTTACCATGTTTTTTAAGCGATAGAGGGTCGTAAGAATAGTCAGACAATTTAATTGAGATGAAAATCTTTTCTAACTAATTTTTCTACTACTTTTGCCGAGCAAAGCACTCCGGGGATGCCCGCTCCGGGGTGGGCGCCAGCAGTAGAAAAATAAAGATTAGAAATCTTTTTATCTTTATTGTGATATCGAAACCATGCTGATTGTGAAAAAATGGGGGCAATTGAAAAACCGGCTCCATGCATTGATCTATAGTCATTTTTAAAATCTTTGGGCGACATCCAAAAGTCAGCTTCAATATTTATATCTAAATCAGGCATAATTGTTTCACTCAGGGCTTTAACTATTTTATCCCTTAATACAGGACCTTCTTTATCCCAATCAATGGGGGCCTGGAGGTTTGGTACGGGACATAAAACATAAAAGCTATCTTTTCCAGATGGCGCAAAGGTTTCGTCCGTTGCGGTAGGTCTATGCAAATAAAGAGAAAAATCATCAGTTAATATTTTATTCTCAAAGATATCTTTTAATAAATCTTTATACCTTTCAGTCATCCAGATGGTATGGTGAGCAACTGATGGATACTTTTTCTTACTTCCAAAAAATAAAACAAATAAACCCATAGAGTATTGGGTAAGTTTTTCTGGTTTGATTAAAGGGTTTTTTCCATAATCCCCATCGAGCATTTCACTGTAGACTGTTGGAGGGTCAGCATTGCAAACAACCACATCGGCATGAAATTCTTCACCGTTTTTAATTTTTACTCCTACAGCTTTTCCATCGTCAACTAGTATTTGTTCCACATCGACATTTTTTTTTATTTCAATTCCCGTTTCTTGCATTAATTTTTCTAATTCATGGACGATTTTCCCTGTTCCTCCCATGCAAAAAAAGACACCCCATTTCCGTTCTAAATAATGGATGAGAGCGTAGATAGAGGTTGTGGTAAAAGGATTCCCCCCAACTAATAGGGGATGAATAGAGAAGGCCTTTCTTAAAAACTCGTTTTTGAGTTTACTATTCACTAATTGGCTGACGGTAAGATAGCTTTTTAGTTTCAAGAGTGCTGGTATTTGTTTGACCATCTCCCAAAAAGAAGAAAATGGCTTATCTGATAGTTTTTCAAAACCAATTTGAAATATATCTTTTGATGTTTTTAAAAGTTTTGCGTATCCATCTACATCTCTTTTATCAAATTTTCTAATTTCAGCATTGGTATCTTCAAGAGAAGGTCGATAGTCAAATGTTTTTCCATTATGAAAATAAAATCGATACCAAGGATCTAAGGGCACAAAATTAAGATGATCGCTCAATTTTTTTCCAAAGAGTTCATACAGCTCTTCAAATAAAAAAGGAGCAGTTATAACGGTTGGTCCGGCATCGTGCCGATATCCTTCTTTTTGAAAAACGCGAGCCCGACCACCCAAAGTATCAAGCCTCTCCAATAAAGTTACTTTAAATCCAAGTTTGTTTAATCGAAGAGCGGATGCGATGCCGCCAAATCCAGAACCAATTACTATTGCTTTTTTATTCATCATCTTTGTGATCATAATTGGAGCTTCTAAACACTAAAAAAGCAATCAACAAAACAGCAAATACATAAACAATTACAACCAAAGGACTATTGACAAAAGCCTCATGTAGCTGATCGTTAGCACAAATAAAATCTTTTTTAAAATCTCCGGCGGTTTCAGACTGCTGAATTTGTTCACAAGTAGAAGAAGAATGTTTCATTAGATTAGAGAATTGGCCTTAATTATTTTTAATATAAACATGATAGTAAAATAGCCTGCATTAATCATTAAAATAAAACCAATAAAATAAATTATTTCTTTGGGAAGTTGGTCATCAAAAAATTTTACAAAGAAGTTTCGGGATAAAATTATTCCCATCTCAATATATAAGATAGAAATAATTACAGCCGTCAAAATCATTAGCGTTAAAGAGGAATATTGGTAAATAAAGAAATTTACGGTTAATAAAACCAATCCAAATAAAACCAGCAATGATAGGCCAAACAAGTTCGACGAGATATTTAGAGGAACTAAAATTTTAAGTTTTTCCTTATAGGCTCTTTTTAAAGATAAGATGGCAACCAATATTAAGAGTTCAATGAAAGTTATGATAATTAATTTTGAATAAAGAAGATTAGGATTAAAAAGTTCATCCATTTTTAGGCAAAAAAAAAGCAGGGTCCAAAGACCCTGCTTTAATTAAATTAATCTAATTAATTAAGCTTTAGATTCTGTTGTTGCAACATTCCAGATGATTACACCAAATGCAATCTTATTTAGAACGTCAGCAAGGTTATAGATAACGTTTAGAGATTCCATGCTTGCTCCGCCTGTTAAATAACCAAAGAAATATCCTAAAGGATAAATAGCCCAACCAATTGTTACGATCCATCTCATTGTTGAGAAAGCAGATTGAACTGAAGCAGGCGCTTTATCAGCAGCCATTTTTCCAGCTTCACCAGCAAATACCTCATATAAGATATATGCCCAACCAGCCATACCAACGATGAAACCTGCCCATAGGTTAATGTATCCAGCTTCACCCATATAACCAGCAACTAGCATTACTAGAGTACCGATCATAAGTCTCCAGAAGATTCCGCCAGAAGCGTTTCCGACAGCTCTTAGGATGATGTAGAATTCAACCATCAATAATGGAACAGTGATTAGCCAGTCGATATATCTATAAACTGTTGGTGTATCTCCAGTTGAGATCCATACATCACGCATATAGAAATAGTGAACAGCAGCCACTAAAGTAACTAGACCAGATACTGTTAGTGAAGTTTTCCACTTAGCGCTAACTCTTTGAGTCTCTAAGAAGAAGAATGCTGTTGAAGCGACTAGGGCCATAGAAATCAGCCAAAATGAAATACCAACGAAATCGTTAGATTGAAGGTTCGCAGCAGCGTTTGCGAACTGAGGTAATACCAACAATAAAGATGCCGGTAATAGGGTTTTTATTTTAAACATAAGAGTACTACTCCTTTTTTTTATTTTCGTACGTACTAGTACTTGTATGTGAATCTTTAACTAGTAGATGTCACATTGCGACGCAGTATAGCCATAAAAGTTAAAATAAAAACCGTTTTTTGGCATATTTTTTCCACATTTAAGTCTATAGTGTGTTAATAAAAATGGCGATATTACAAGATTCTGTGCTAGTTGGGGGCTTCTTTTTCTTCTTATCCACATATTTACTATATTTTTCAACGAAAAAAATTAGCGAGTCTCAAATATCTGAAAAAAACCAAAAAAAACTTAACATTCTTTGCTTTGCAGTCTTTATATTAATTGTCATTCTTATATTTGCCTACCATTCATCTCATTATATGAGTAATTTAAATGGCTGATGAGACTTCGAAATAGTTTTCAAGAAAAGCATATTCAAGACTTCTCAAAAAAATTTGATAAGTCTTTACTATCCCATATCTCAAAACAAAACTCAGTAGATAAAAGAATTAAGCAATCTATGTGTTATTTTGTCAAAACTGGAGGAAAAAGAGTTCGCCCTTTTTTGATCATTACAATGGGAAAACTGATTGGGATTAAGGCCCAAACTTTAAACGATTTTTCCCTAGCCGTAGAATGTGTTCATTTGCACTCTTTAATTCATGACGACCTACCGGCAATGGATAATGATGATTATCGAAGAGGAAAATTAACGGTCCATAAGAAGTTTGACGAAGCAACGGCTGTTTTAGCAGGAGATATGTTTCAAGTACTCTCGGTGAAAACATTAGTTGAGTCCAAACATCTTCTGCCGCGAGAAAAAGTAGAAGCTATTCAAATGTTATCCAAAGCAAATGGCTTAGAAGGTTTAATTGCCGGGCAATCTTTAGATATTTATATGAAAAAAAAATCTAGTATTAAAGATATCGAAACCATGTACTTGTTAAAAACAGGGGCCTTATTTAGTTTATGCTTTAATCTTTTATTGACAGTCAAAAAACTGAATACTCAAAAAAGAAAAGAACTGAAAGTGATTGGAGACACCATAGGTAAAATTTTTCAGGTCACTGACGATATGTTAGATCGGTGGGGAGATGAAAAGAAAGTTGGGAAAAAGATTAATAAAGACTCAAAAAAAGCAAACATTGCTTATAAGCTCAATCGTCTAGACTGCTTAAAATATCTTCATGATATTAAAAATAAAAATTTTAAGGCTCTTCAAAGTTTTTTTTCTAAAGATAATAATTCTTTAACTTACTTATCGAGTCTTGTTGATTATATTGCTAATCGTGTTAAATAAATATCATGAGTAATTTTATAAAAACGTTACCTAGTCACTTAATCAAAAGGTTTCATGGATGGAAGGCTACTGCCTTTGAAGAAAATAAAAGTTGGTATCAAAAATTAGCCTCCCAAGGCCAGCATCCAAGGGCAATGGTCATTTCATGCTGTGACTCTAGAGTTCATGTCACGGCAATATTTGGTGCTGACTCAGGAGAGTTCTTTATTCATAGAAATATAGCTAATTTAATACCCCCTTTTAAGCCTGATGGCGACCACCACGGTACCTCTGCAGCTATTGAATTTGCAGTTTTATCGCTCAAAGTTGCTCATATTATTGTTTTAGGTCATTCTCAGTGTGGGGGGATTATGAATGGCTATCATTATTGCAAGGGATCTCAAATCAATGATGAATTTATATTTATTAATAAGTGGCTGGATATCTTGAAGCCTGCTTATGAACAGCTACCCCAGTCAAACAATAATGATCAACAAATAAAAATTTTAGAAAAAGAAAGCATCAAAGTCTCGCTTAACAACCTTATTGAATTTCCCTTTGTAAAAAAAGCTCTCGAAAATAATGATTTGGTCTTGCATGGTTTATGGCATGATATTGGGACAGGCGAATTGGAAATGCTTGATCCCGATCAATCGGCATTTATAAAAATTTAATTATTTTTTATTTCAATTACTGCCTGAATGGGTTTGCCATCAATTGTAATATCATCATGCATATTGGCATTTAAAGTAACTTTTATTAAATTGCTTTCTAGATTGAAATATCTTTGAGGTATGTGAAACCACTCCGAGTAAACTCTTCCAATTTTTATATCATTTACATAAAGGTGGAGATGACCAGTATTGTCTTTATTTTCTTTTCCTGCCTGAGAGGGATCTAATTTAAAGTTTTTTATATCAATAAAAATATTATACCCATCCATACTGTCTTTAAAAACTTTTAAATCTAGTGTGGGGTAGGGAAATATTGCCTCAATTTTATTTCCTGGATGGTGTGCAAAAAGATTAAAAGAAAAAAACAGTAAAATAATATTAAAAAATTTCATTTCAAATAAAATTAATTAAAAAATTTAATTGTTGTATTGTGCTTATTATCGCAGTGTTTATGAACACAAATTTTTATTATACTGATCGTAGACATTGCCTGTTTTCAGGTCATAAATTGTAATATGAATGATAATTTTATTAGATGAATAATTTTGTATAAAGATTCTACATTGGTTGGCATTATATCTATGAAATTCAAAAGTTTTTTCTATTTTTGAAAAATCAAATACGCCAAATTTATCTTGAAGCATCGAAATTTTTTTCCCCTCAAAATCTTTTATTCCTGAAAAATCTTTGATGGGTCTTTGTTGCTTTTCCTCTACAACTTCATCATTTCCCTTAGGTTCATAAATCATTTTTTTGCCCATTTGGGGGGAGGTTGTCTCACAACTGATGAGTAAATAACTAAATAGAAAAAGAGCAATAAATTTCATAATTTAAGAAAATTGTTGAGATCATAGGCTAAAAAACGTGCTAAACAATTGTAAACATTGTTTGACATATAAAATTAAATTCTATATAAAGAACAAAGATTAAATAATAATAAATGAGGAGAATATGACTACTACATCTAAACACCCAGAAACACTTGCCCTTCATGGGGGAAGTTATCGTAAAGACCCAACTACTAACGCGGTAGCGGTCCCAATTTATCAAACTACATCTTATGAATTTAACTCCACTGAACATGCAGGGAATTTATTCGCATTAAAGGAGCTCGGTAATATTTACACTCGTATAATGAACCCAACTAATGCTGTTCTTGAAGAGCGATTAGCAGCAATCGAAGGGGGAGCGGCAGCTCTAGCATTGAGCTCCGGTCAGGCGGCTTCTGCTTTTAGTATCCAAAATGTTGCTCAAGCTGGAGATAACATAGTATGCTCAACAGATATTTATGGTGGAACGTGGAATTTATTCAATAACACTCTAAGAGCGCAAGGCATTGATGTTCGATTTGCCGATCCTTCTGATCCTGAAAATTTCAGAAAATTAACAGATGATAAGACTAGAGCTTATTATGCTGAAACTCTTCCTAACCCAAAACTTTCTGTCTTTCCAATTGAAGAAGTAGCCAACATTGGAAGACCACTTGGAATACCTCTAATTGTAGATAACACTGCTGCACCATTAAGTTGTAAACCTTTTGACTATGGTGCAGCTATCGTCATGCATTCCTTGACAAAGTGGATTGGCGGACATGGTACATCTATAGGAGGCATTATAATTGATGGGGGCAATTTTGACTGGACTGCAATCCCAGAGCGTCAACCTTTTTATAATCAGCCCGACTCAAGTTATCACGGAGCTGTTTGGGGCGATGTTGTCCCTCAGATCTTTGGTGTTCAAATTGCATTTGCAATTCGAGCACGCGTTGTTTTATTAAGAGATTTAGGTGCTGCTATAGCTCCACAAAATTCTTTTAATTTAATTCAAGGATTAGAGACACTGCCTTTAAGAATAAAACAACATAATGCTAATGCATTAGAAGTTGCTGATTTTTTAAAAGGTCATGACCAAGTATCGAAAGTGACATTTCCTAAATTTGCTGAGGGGAAAGCAAAAGAAAATGCTGATAAATACCTGAATGGCAATTATGGATCTATGATTGGCATAGAAGTAAAAAATGGTGTTGAAGGCGGCAAAGCATTCATTGATGCACTTCAATTACACTACCATGTGGCGAATATTGGAGACTCTAGAAGCCTAGCAATTCACCCTGCCTCTACCACGCATTCTCAATTATCCGCAGAAGAGCAACTAAAAGCAGGCGTAACACCTGGTTATGTTCGACTATGCGTAGGTATTGAGCACGTGGAAGACATTATTGAAGATCTGAAGATCGGACTGGATGCAGCAAGCAAAGTTAAAGCAACAGCAGCTGCATAAAGAAAAGTTTAGGTAGTACCCTCATTGACCTAAGACCAAGGGCGCAACACTTTTTGTTGTGCCCTTTTTTCATTTTCATTTTAGTTTATAATAATATGAGTGAGGATTAAGTACGTACAGCCTGAAGTCTGTCTGCATTCGTATAAAAGTATTTTAGGTCAACGCCCCATCTGGGATTGGCGTCATGATAAATTATTGTGGGTAGATATTTATGAAAATAAAATTATTGAGTCTGATGAAAATAACTCCCAAGAAAAACACTATCTAGTATCGGAAGGAGTTACCAATATCCTCCTCCAAGATAATGAGAATTATTTAATGAGCTCTTATGATTCTTTGTTTTCACTTCACTCTTCAATTTCTAAAAAAGATTTATTGATAAAAATTCCTCTAGTAAATTCTGATAATCGTATCAATGATGCCGATGTGGATTTAAATGGCCAAGTTTGGATTTCAACAATGGATACCCAACAAAAATCCGAAACAGGTAAAATTATTTGTCATGACACTGCACTACAACCAATTTGTTATGACAACTCCTATATTATTTCTAATGGACCAATCTTTGATTATGAGAGAAATGTGGGATATGTCACTGACTCTATTAAAAGAATTATTTATCGTTTTTCCATGTCGGATATTGAAAACAACGGAATTCAAAAAAAAGTTTTTCTTTCCATGAATAATATAGATGGGAACCCTGACGGAATGGCCGTTGACAAAAAGGGAAACCTTTGGGTTGCGATGTGGGGAAGCGGGAAGGTATGTTGTTTTGATATTGAGGGTAACATTAAATTAATTGTCCAGCTTCCTGTATCCAAGGTAACTAGCTGCGCTTTTGGAGGCGCCGATCTCAACGAACTATATATTACCACGGCATCTGTGGGGCTAAATGATATTGAATTAGAGCGACAACCCCATGCAGGAAAGCTGTTTAAACTGACCACTCAGGAACAGGGATATGCCTCAAATTGTTATAGATCTGATTATTCGGCAAATTTGTATCATTAATAATCAATGAAATTTAGTATCAGCGAAATAAGTGAAATTATTGAATTAGCTTGGGACGACCAGACTGACTTTAGTCATATTACAAAAATTTATAATATCGATGAAGGCGAAGTAAAAAAAATTATGAAAAAAAATATCAAAAGCAAAAGTTATACAATTTGGAGAAAACGAATTGCACAGCGAAGTGCTCAAAAAACACAATTAAAAGGCAGAGTCAATGCCTAAAGCTATTTTTGGTGCGGGATGCTTTTGGGGGGTAGAAAAAAAATTTTCTGAAGCCAAAGGCGTGACCTTTACAGAAGTGGGATACTCCCAAGGTAACAATCCTCAAACTAATTACGAAGAGGTTTGTACGGGCACAACCAATCATGTCGAAGTAGTGTTGGTTGAGTATGACGAGGATCTCATTTCCTATGAAAATTTGATTCATTTATTTTACGATCTTCATGATCCGACAACGCTAAATCAACAAGGTCCTGATCGAGGAACGCAATATCGTTCTCTTTTAGGTTATTTCGATGAAAATCAAAAAGCAAAAGCAGAATCTATAACTGAAAAATTAAATAAAGAAAAATTTGATAATAAAATTACTACAACAATTGAAGAGGTAAAAAATTATTGTCCGGCTGAAGAATATCATCAGAAATATATTGAAAAAAAATATTCTTTTTTAAATATCTAAGCTAAACAGGCGAATAAGGATAAACGATTTTAGGAAATTTTAGTTGAGGTTTTTTTAAATAAGTATTCTTGACAAAAAAATTTGATTTTAATTCAATTGGGCCAATTATTTTCTGTTTAATGAAACTGTACTCTTTAATTTTTTTTAATTTTTCAATACCATTGCCCATTAGGGCATATGAGTCTTTTAAAAGCTCAATTAGCTGATCGTCAATTAAGTAAGTTTTTGTTTTTCCAATAAGTTTCCCCTTAGGACTTATCTTTTGAATAGCGAGATCTCGTCTGTTGGTATCAATAATACATAGAATATTTTTTGAAAAAGACTGATTAATGCCTAAAAAATAATGCTCGAAAATTTTATAACTAAATATTTTTACCGTATGTCCGAAAAAAAAACCTTTCATCAGGGCATGACAGTTGCGAATAGCAGTAAATCGAGCCGGACCATTATTAATGTGCAAAAAACTAATATTTTTAGGAGTTATTTTTGTTTCTAATAACATTTTCTGAAGCATTAAAGAAAGGGATTTTTCATGACCAAAATCATTTTTTTGAAAACGATCCCAAAGGATTTTTTTATTTTTAAAAAGAGTGAGGGAACAGTATGATAGCGAGCTATCAATGCCTAGCTCGAGATTTTTTAGCTGTTTACTGCTTGTCATAGGACTCCTGCCATTCTCTTCGAGTCTATCCTATGCAACATCTCTTAAGGATACAATTCCAAATAATATCATCATGTATCACCGCTTTGGAGAAACTAAATACCCTTCTACGAATATCACTGTCGAACAATTAGAAAGTCATTTAAATTATTTGGTTGAACAAAACTATCGTTTTATTCAAGCAAGTGATTTACTGGATCCCGAACAACAAAAAGAAAAAACCATCACAGTTACGATAGACGATGCTTACCTTTCATTTTATGAGGTAGGACTTCCAATATTTGAAAAATATCAAGTTCCTGTAACTTTATTTCTTAATACAGAAAATGTTGGTGGTTTTAATTACATGTCTTGGGATCAATTACGAGACTCTTTGAGGAGGGGTGTAGAAATTCAAAATCATTCTCATACACATAGTAGTTTTGCTACTTTAGATGAGGAGGCAATTATGAGTGAAATTGAAACTTCACAAAATTTAATATTTACAAATTTAAATATTACGCCCAATTTATTTGCATTTCCTTTTGGGGAGAGTAGCGATTTAGCGCAAAAAACTATCGAGAGGTATTTTGATGCTGCCTTCGGTCAGCACTCGGGAGCCTTTTCAATGAATTATCAATATTATATCCCCCGATTTCCTTTAAATGAAAATTACGGATCGTTAGATCGATTGCGCGATATTTCTAAATCACTTCCGTTTGAATCCGCTCAACTACAACCGTCAAATCCGACTTTAAATCCGCCATCGACTCGATTTGTTTTAGATGTCGAAGGAGGAGTAAATGGCGTTAATTGTTTTATTGCTGATTTTCAAGGATCAATTGAAAAAAAAATGACCGTACTTGAAAATAAACTTTTAATTGAACTTTCCAGAATGCCAGTTTCAGGACGTCTTCGATTTAATTGTACAAAGGTGGATAATGATATCTTCTGGTATGGTCACCAATATTTCTTAAATTAATAAGAAAAACGATCGAATTCTCGCAGATTATTCGACTCAATAATAAGTTCGAGTTTATCAACGTATTCTTGTCCTATTTCAGCATAGGCAGCTAAAAATTTCACTTTAGCACTAACAGGGTCGGTGTATTGAACGCGCTCCGCTATGCGTCGAACCACTCGAAAGCTATAATAAGCAGAGTGCGTATTAATGTTATGCATATAGGCTTGAACGCTTTGGGCTAAGTTGTCGAATTTTCGAACAGCATGAGATTTATCGTCGTCGCGATTTTCGGGAATAATTCCTTTTAACTCGTTATAGGTCCATTGGCCATAAAGGGCATTGCCCTCTAAGGCAAATCGAGATTGTCCCCACCCGCTTTCAACGATTGCTTGTGCTAAAGCTAGTGATACAGGAATTATATTGATGCGTTGTTTTAAATCTCGAAAAAGTTTTAAATTAATTTCACTATCATCTAGATTATATTTTTTTGCTAAACGAGTTGTTTCTTGTAATTCATTTTCATTTAAATTTTTTCTTAAAAACTTTTTTTCAATATTTATAACCATTTCACGATCCAAGAGAATTTGACCATTAGATTCATGAATTAACGGAAGAGCAATGAGATAAAATAATTTTTTTTTTAAATCAACATCTTGTAATTGGTCAAAATCAGAAGGGAGACTTTGTAGGATAGGTAAGTCATCTAATTGTTTCTCTGTAATAGTTAGAGGATCAAATTTATTTTTCTTATAATAAATCTCAAGGTCTTTCCAGTTTGTAAAGTCTTGCGCCGCTAAAAGGAGGGGGCTAAAGAGAAGCCCTAAAATAAAAATAAAAAATTTAGGCTTCAACGGGGCGAACTTCACGGATTTCAGGAATATAATGTTTTAACATGTTTTCT
>Ga0255769_10001864_pt1 | contig 23387 bp, 27 predicted proteins | sample 041ome_9_FD_179637 | JGI IMG/M metagenome (GOLD analysis project Ga0255769, IMG submission 179637) | Coastal salt marsh microbial communities from the Groves Creek Marsh, Skidaway Island, Georgia - 041413US metaG (version 2) | ecosystem: Environmental > Aquatic > Marine > Intertidal zone > Salt... | reverse complement strand
CTTTTAATCATATATAATTAATAAGACAAAAATTGTAATAAATTATCTATTAATTACAATTACTTACATCTTGTTATAATATAAATTGTCTGATGCTGTTCGATTCAACCTGCAGTAGAATTGTGGGACAAATAGTGGGACAGTTTGTAAGATAAGATTGTCAGTCCCTTATTTTATTGATTCAAATTAATAACTTATGGATTACTTTGGCTAAAACCTCATATTTTTAGGAGTTTGTAACTCAGGTATAGAAAATATTATTGCTCTATTAACATTTCAGTTCCTGCTATGGTAGTTCTTCGAAGATCCCTAACTTCTTTTTGATCATTAAAATACCTACCTCTATGCATAACTTGGGTGTTATCCCATATAACAAGATCGTTTTCTTCCCATTTATGTGTATATATGAAATCTGAATGAGTACATATTTCCATTAAGTCATTAATAAATAATATTGAATCTGCAAGCTCCCAATCTTTTATTAATCCTAAATGAGCAGAAAGATAAAGTGATTTTCTATTTGTTACAGAGTTTTTTCTAACTAGTGGTTGTAGTACTGGTTTAAACTTTTGTAATTCTTTTTGAGTAAGAAAATCTTTCATAACAAATCCTAATTTACCTCTAGAATATTGAAGTGAGTGTTCACCAATTAAATTTTCTACTTTATTTTTCATCTCATTAGAAAGCGCCTTATAACCACAACGCATATCACAAAACTCTGTTTCTCCTCCCTTAGCTGAAACCTTTCTTCCAGATAAGATTGAAAAAGTTACAGGTATTTTTTTAAAAGAAGCATCAGTATGCCACAATCTATTACCTAAACCAAAAATTCTATTCTGATTTGATTTCGCCAAAGGTTTATTATTTTTATCTAGATTTGAAACATCATTCATTTTTAAAGATAAACGTCTATCTTTTAATTTTGTAAGTTCTGTATTTGTTCCAGCAGGCTCTATTTTTCCAAAGTTTTCTGAAAATTTTATTTGTTCATCATCATTAATCTTTTGGTTTTTAAATATAATTACAGTATATTCATTAATTAGCCTAATTAACTCAATTTTGTGTTCTTGAGATAGTTTTTTGGTTGCATCTACTCCAAAAACCTCTGCAGCAAAACCAATTTTTGAATTTAAAACCTTAAAATTCATTATACAAACCTCCTAAGTTACTAAATAATCATAATTTTTAGATTTTATTCATTATCTTTCATTATATAAACTTTGCCATCATCAGCTTTGGCAATGCTAAAATCATTTCAGGAAAGAAAATAACTATCAAAAGAACTAAAAACATTGGACATAAAACAATACCTACATCACGCAAGGCTTTTTTAACTTCAATATCACCTATTTTACATGCAATTAAAAGGCATAGACCATAGGGTGGAGTTACTAAACCAAACGCAAGAGAAATCACTCCTATAATAGCAAAATGAATAGGATGCATATTAGACACTTCAGCTAAAGGCCATAAGACAGTTCCAAGTATAATTATCGCCGGAATAGCATCAATAAACATACCTATTAATAAAAAAGAGCCTGCAACAATCAAACCTGTGCTTACTGGGCCTATACCATATGGTTCTAAAAAGGAAACTACCGCCAATGGAATCTTAAAATAAGCCAGAAGCCATCCAAATGCAGATGCAGTGCCTATACAAAATAAAGACATTGCAGCAAACTTAGCTGACTTATAAAGAATTGAAGGTAAGTTATTAAAACCTATTGTTTTATAAAAGAATCCCCCAAGAACAATAGAATATAAAACAGCTATTACAGAAGCTTCGGTTGGGGTAAAGAAGCCACCAACAATCCCACCTACTATAATTAATGGGGTCATTAAAGGTGGTACAGCATGAAAAATGGCAGCAAAAAACTCCTTTAATGATGACCTTGTATAAGTTGGGTAGTTATAAATTTTTGCAAAAACATAAACAGCTATCATCTGTGATCCAGCAATTAAAATACCAGGAACTACACCAGCCAAAAACAAGCCACCTATTGATACCGACATCAGTCCACCCCAAACAACCATAAGAATACTAGGAGGAATCACAACTCCCATTACCGACGAACAGGCCGTAATAGCAACTGAAAAACTACTTGAATAGCCTTGTTTTTTCATCTGAGGGATAAGTAAAGATCCAATACCTGCTGCATCAGCCGTTGATGATCCAGATATCCCAGCAAATAACATACTAACAACTACGTTTACGTGACCTAATCCACCCGGCAAATGACCAACCATTGCTCTAGATAAACGTATCAAACGATCAGTAATACCAGCGGCATTCATAATGTTTGCAGCCAAAAGAAAGAATGGTACAGCTAGTAACAAAAAGGAATTATATGATTTGAACATTTCATTCATTAATAAAAAGGGAGTCAACCTGTCCTCAATTAAAAATATAGGAACACAAGCCAAACCTAGTGCAATAGCAACTGGAATTCGTAAAATAACAAGAACAATAAATAAAGGGAACATAATTCCAGCAACTTCAACAGGCGTCATAAAGAGACACTCCTATATAATTTAATATGATCAAAAACACGTTCTAATAGAAAAATAATCCATGTAATTCCTGTCAAAGGCCAGGCTATATAGATAAATACCATAGGCATTTCAGCCATTTCAGACGTCTGTAAAAGTCCAAACTTTACTAAAGGCCAGCCCCATATAATAAAAATCATAGCCATTAAAAATGTCATTGAATCTACAAACATCAAAGAAACTGCTTTCCCTTTGTTAGTTTTTGGGGTTGGTAGTAAATCAACTGTAAAGTGCTCATCTTTCCGCATAGCTATCATAGCACCAACAAGAATAATCCAAATGAAACAGAACCGAGATAATTCTTCAGTCCAGATATAACGTGGAATAAAATCAACATAACGAGCAAAGATTTGCATCGTTACAGGAATGATGATGAGTCCCATTAAAATTGTAAGTATAATTTTTAAAAATGAATAATAAATATCTATAAACTTTTTCATTTTTACTCGCTTAATATTTTGAAAACTAAATAAAAGATTTCGAAAACACTAATGTCATCGAAATCTTTTAATTTTAAAAGACAGTATACTCAGATTTTATTTTACTGCCTGAATTGCATCATAAAGTCCACTTTGACCCAACTCTTTGAAATATGCTTTCAGTACAGGCTTAGCTGCTGCAATTAGCTGGTCACGTTCAGTAAAGTTAATTGTTTTCAACTTACCTTGTGCCTCCATTTCATTCATAATACCAGATCCTTCTGTAAGCTCGGTAACTCTTCCATAAGTACCTGCGTCTTTACCAGCTTGAATAATAGCCGCCTGCAAATCTTTTGGTAATTTACGAAGTGTTTTACCACTAAATGCTAGAGGTCGAACAGTTATAGAGTGAGCAGTTAATGAAATGTTTGGACCAACTTCATAAAATTTCATCTGTCGAATTCCAGCGGCTTCATTTTCAGCTGCATCAATCACACCCGTTTGAATAGCATTATAAACTTCTGAGTAGGCAATAACATTAGGTGTCATACCAAAAGCATTAAATAACTTAGTCTGAATTGGTGCTCCCATAACACGAATTGGTACATTTTTAATTTCACTCATATTTGATACAGGTTTATTGACGATCAAATGACGAACGCCACCTCCACCGTAACCTAGAAGTAAAATATCTGCTCGTTTGTAAATATCATCAACAACTGGCTGTAAAACATCACTAGATAATACTTTACTCCAATGACCCGCATCTCGATAAAGCATAGGAGGATCTAATACAGTTGCTAATTTAGAAAAAGTTGACATATGAGAAGGAGAGGCAACAGCATAATCAACAGATAAACCTTGATTCATATAAGCAACATAATCTTTTTCAAGACCTAATTCACTATTCAAATGCATCACAAATTCAATTTCATGAGGTCCACTGTAGTTAAGTTTAGTTAGCTGTTCAAACTTACGCATAAGCCTTGTAAAAGCATGCTTTTCATCAAATTGGCTTGCTCCATGAAAAGTGAATTTATCAGCATGTGATGCCGATACTAGCGCAAATGTAGTAACAGTAGCAATTGCTATAGGTCGGAATAATTTTGAAAAATTTTTAATCATTATATATTTCCTTCATTCAATAAAGTTCATAATTTAATTATTGGTCCAATGGTAGGACCGGTAGCTGTATACTTATCAAACCGATCAAATCATTAGTTGTCAAGCTATAATCGATTAGATATAAATGATAATATTGTATGAATATTAGAAATCATGGTTAAAGCTAAGTCCACACAATTTAAAACCTTTGAACAAAAACGAATTTACCAAAAGGTGGCAGAACATCTTTCTGAACTCATCACTACCAACGCGCTACTTGTGGGTCAAAGGTTGCCGCCGGAACGAGAGCTCGCCAAAAAACTTAAAGTCAGTAGAAACGTCGTCCGTGAAGCCTTCCTTGCGCTAGAAATCATTGGCTATATTCAAATCCGTGTTGGCGTTGGAACCTTCGTGGTATCAAAAACTCCCCAACCCTTAAATATTACGGGAACTAAAAATTTTGATATAGGCGTTGGTCCAATTGATATATTAGCAGCACGCAAAACGATAGAGGGAGAAATTGCAGCAATCTCAGCGACCACAGCAACACCAGAAAATATAGAGAGTTTAGAACATGCTTTGTACGAGATTCTTAAAGATAAAAAAGTTGAGATTACTGAAGTTGACTGGCCTCGCATATTTCATATGCGGCTTGCAAGCTCCACACAAAACCCTGTCTATTCTGCAATAGTAGAGCAACTTTGGGAACAAACACGAGGTCTATTATTTGAAAATTTCAGGAAACACGCAAAAAAGCTAGACAATAAACTTGTCTCTCAACATTATCGTCGCAAGCTCGTCAATTGCTTAAAACAAAAAGACGCAAGTGGGGCAAGACAATCTATGCAAAATCACATAGATGCTCTTAGCGACATTCTTACGAATCTTGAAATGACTTAACTAATCTACTTCTACTGTTTTGAACAGTAATGTATAAAAAAAACTTAAAATAAGAAACTGTCAGGCCAATTCATCATATTCGCTAGCCATAAGAAGAATAGATAAGTAATAATAAAATAACTTTACAGTAAATCCACCAAACCATCTTTGAACCCTGGTCCGTGTTCCATGGACTACGGTCAATTGGCAGACCACCCCCTGACCATTGACCAATGTTGATTAGGAAAATGGTACAGTACCCCCTACTTTAAAATATTTTGTGGGACAAGATTCATAGCCCTCTATTTTATTGATTCAAATCAATTGGGTAGAGATCACTTTGGCTGACACCCTATCCGCCATTTGCCTTTAATTTTATACAATTAATAAGTCAAGAATTGTAATAAATTATATTATAACTACAATAACTTACCATTTTTTTTATAAAAATTGACTGTTGCTGTCAGATTCAACCTGCGGTAAATTATCGCACAAGGTTATTGGCGTCATATTTTGTTTTTATTAGATTTATTGTCATAAATGTTTTGATAATTTTCTGATAATTCATTCATTCTTTGAAAGAATTCAATTTCTGAAAACGGATTACATCTTCTTGTATTATATATTTCGTTTTTTAAGAAATTCATCTTAGTGAGAATTAATGTCTTTCTATCTAATGAATAAGCGTAAAGATTAAGGTTATCCTTAAACTTATAGATATATCTAAAAATTATAATGGTGTACAAAATTAATTATTAATATGAATAGATTTGAAATAGCTAAAATTATTTTAAGGTTTGTTAATGAAAAAAACTATACTCATAACTGGTGCTACAAATGGTATTGGATTGCTAGCTGCAAAAAAACTTAATTTGCTAGATAACAAAATATTAATTCATGGTAGAAATAAAGAAAAACTAATATCAATATCAAAAGAGTTAAATAATGCTGCTGTATATGTTGCTGATTTAAGCAATATGGAAGCGGTTGTTAAAATGTCTGAAACTCTTTTACTAGAACACAAAACTATTGATATAGTCATCAATAATGCAGGTATACTAAAGACAAATAATACAAAAACGGTTCATAACCGAGATATACGTTTTGATGTTAATACCCTAGCCCCCTTTATTATCACGAACAATCTTTTACCAATTATTCCAAACACAGGTAGAGTAATAAATATCTCATCAGCAGCACAATCGCCTATTAATATCACTTCAATGTCTAGTTTTACTCAAATGGATGATATGACAGCTTATGCACAGAGTAAGCTTGCTATTACCATATGGTCTCAAGAAATGGCTCGCAAACACCCTAATGGCCCTATTTTCATATCTATTAATCCTGGATCTTTATTAGCTACAAAAATGGTTAAAGAAGGATTTGGAATAGAAGGAAAGAATATTAATATAGGAGCTGATATAATTGTTAAAGCCGCAATGGATGACAAATTTTTAAATAATTCTGGGGCCTATTATGACAATGATATTAAATCATTCTCTAATCCTCATCCTTTAGCTGATGATAAATCGTACTGTGATAAACTAATGGCCGAAATTTACCTAATTACCAAAGAGTACATCAAATAATAATGTTGTATAGACAACAGAAAAATAGAAGTTACAACTACTAAATTATAAATTAATATATTAAAATCAGTTATTTGTACATATAAGCTAAAGTACTTAAAGAAAAAATTATAGTTTGAAAATACTATTCATAACTGGCTTTAACTTTTCCATTATTTCTTTAATTTCAACCTTTTGCTTAAGACATTCTTCAAGATGTTCTGACATATATGCTTCACCAAAACTTTTAAGACCGTTTATACTTGCTTTAAGTTGATTAAAAGTCTGGACACAATCCTGATCAAGAGGATCTTTATTTAATTCTTTTTTTAAACTTTCTAACTGACCAATAACTCTATTCAAACGAAAGATTAAATTTTGTGAATTAGCTTTACTTTCTTGTAGTGTTAAGTCTGACATTTTATTTAATCCTAAATTATAAAAAAAAATAAACAAACGGTGTTTACAAAAAATTTAATTCAATATACCGTATGGGGTATATTTATAAGGATCTTATATCATGTTTAACAAAGTTTTACTACTTATATTAACGTTAACATTTTCATCGCTTGCACATGCAAAAACTGTTGAGATAGAAATGTTGAATAAGCTTGGTAAAGAAACAATGCTTTATTCGGTTAAGTTAGCAGAAGTTGATGTAAACGATAAAATAATCTGGAAATCCACAACTAAGGGTCATAATGTTGAATTTGTTGTTATGCCTAAAGGTGTTAAAAAATTTAAATCAAAGATAAACAAAGACGCAACTTATGAGTTCAAAGTTCCTGGTATCTATCTTTATCAGTGCACACCTCACAAAGCTATGGGTATGATTGGTATTGTTGTTGTCGGAAATGACAAAAGTAACCTTGATGCTGTCGAGAAAGCTAAAATGAGAGGTAAGTCTAAAAAAGTTTTAAAAGAATTACTTAAAGGCCTTTAGAATAATTTAAAAGATTTTTGTTTATATGAATCCAAAATACATAATTTTTTTAATATTATTCCTCTTATTGTTTTTAAGTAAAGTTTCTCATGCAGAGAAACTCTATATGCTAACTGATAAAAATTGTTTGTATTGTATGGTTTGGGAAAAAGAAATAGGGAAGATTTATCCTAAAACAGATATCTCAAAACAATATCCCCTGTCTAGGGTATACGTAAATAATGATATTGAAAACTTAAAGCAAAAAATTTTTAACACAAATTTAACTCCCACTTTCGTTTTTGTTAAGGACAACAAAGAAATTGGAAGAATAGAGGGTTTTTCTAACCCAGAGATGTTTTGGTGGCAAGTTGATGAGATTATTGAAAATTATTAAAATTTATATTTACATTTAATATTTACTATATACCATAGGGGGTATGTAGTTTAAATTCAACGTGGGGGGCATTTAATGAAGCTACAAAAATTAAGCTTGATATCAAGAAGAAAAGCTATGGCCTTGATAGCTGGAACTTCAATAGCAATAAACATTCCAACAATATCTCAAGCAGCTGACAACAAAGCTCTAAAGAGAATTAATGAGATTACTAATAATAAAGGTGCTAAAGAATTAGATATCTTTTTTGATGTACCAGAAATTGCCGAAAATGGTAATCAGGTTAAAGTAAATTTTGAAATTAAAAGTCCTGTGGAAAAGGATGATTTCATTAAAAATGTATATATTTTAGCTGATGGAAACCCCTCCCCAGATGTCGCTAAAATTTCTTTTTCCCCAGAAATGGGTTCTTGCGCAGCAACTACCAGAATGAGGTTATCAAAAACACAGAATGTCTACTTACTTGCAGAAAATAGTAAAAATGAATTTTTTATGACTAATTCCAAAGTCAAAGTCACAATTGGTGGCTGTGGTGGTTAATATTAGGAGGATAGAATGTCAAAAGTAAAACCAAGAGGAAAAGTTCCTAAAAAAGCTTCTGTCGATGAAATAATTGAAATCAAAACGATTATCAGTCATCCAATGCATAGTGGTAGAATGAAAGATAAAGATGGAAAATTAATTCCTAAAAATATTATTAAATCATTCAAGGCTGAATTTGAAGGTAAAGAAATTTTTAAGATGGAATTAGAAGCTTCTATATCATCAAATCCATATATTTCCTTTCCTTATAAAGCAAAAAAGAGTGGTACTTTCAATTTTGAATGGGCTGATGATCAAGGCAACAAATACAACATGAAAAGAAAAATGAAGGTCGCTTAAGATGAGTGATAAATCGAAAAAGAAACTTATTTCAAGAAGATCGGTTATTGCTGGTGGTGCTGGGTTAGGTGCTTTGGCTTTATCCTCTAATGGTTTACTTGCCAAAGAAGCAAATAAAGAAAATTTACCACCAAATATACCAGAGTGGACCCCTCCACTTGGTGATGGTGTTGATGTTAACCCTTATGGTATGCCTTCTGAATTCGAATCTGATGTTGTAAGAAGAAATGTTGAATGGTTAACTGCAAGCACAGAGTCATCCGTTAACTTTACACCACTACAAGATCTTGAGGGTATAGTTACACCTAATGGCCTTTGTTTTGAAAGACACCATGGTGGAACTACAATAATCAACCCTACTGACTACCGACTTATGATCAACGGTTTAGTTGATAGAGAAATGATATTTACTCTGGAAGACCTTAAGAGATTTCCACAAGTTAACCGTTTCCACTTTCTTGAGTGCGCAGCAAATGGCGGGATGGAATGGAAAGGCTCACAGCTTAATGGTTGTCAATTTACTTTTGGTATGGTTCACAACGTACAATATACTGGTGTTAGATTAGCAGATTTAATCCAAGAAACAGGATTGAAAGATAATGCTAAATGGATCCTTGCTGAAGGTGGAGACTCTTCAGGTATGAACAGGTCAATACCAATAGAAAAAATCAAAGATGACTGTATTGTTGCATGGGCAATGAATGGTGAAGCTTTGAGACCAGAACAAGGTTATCCTATAAGGCTTGTTGTACCTGGCTGGGAAGGCAATATGTGGGTCAAATGGCTAAGAAGATTAGAGTTTGGTGACAAGCCATATATGGCACGAGAAGAAACTTCTAAATATACTGATCTGATGTCTGATGGAAAAGCAAGAATGTTTACATGGGTAATGGATGCAAAATCAGTAATTACATCTCCTTGCCCAGAAAAACCTGTAATGCATAAAGGCTATAATCAGATTAAGGGATTAGCTTGGTCAGGTAGAGGTAAAATTAAAAGAGTTGATGTATCTGTTGATGGCGGCAAAAATTGGAGAGAAGCTAAAATACATGGTCCAGTTTTAGATAAATCTTTAACAAGGTTTACAATGCCTTTTGAATGGAATGGACAAGAGCTTTTATTACAATCTAGAGCTATTGATGAAACAAATTATGTACAACCTACTATTCAAGAACTTCAGAAGGTTAGAGGTCTTAATTCTATTTATCACAACAACTCTATTGCAACATGGCTTGTATCAAAAAATGGAAAGGTAGATAATGTTAGGCTTGGTTAAGTTTTTATTCGTTTTTATTATTTCATTTTCAGTAACAACTACTTCATTCTCCGAAACTAGAAAATTCAATATTGGTCAAATAGCAACAAAAGAAGAGGTTGCTGGATGGGATATCGATGTTAGACCAGATGGACTAGGCGCACCTAAAGGTAGTGGTAATGCAATAGATGGTGGAGAGGTTTATGCAGAAAGATGCGCTTCCTGCCATGGTGATTTTGGTGAAGGAGTTGACAATTGGCCAGTATTAGTTGGAGGGTACGATACATTAGCGACCCATGATCCTGTTAAAACTACTGGTAGTTATTGGCCTTACGCTTCAACTATGTATGATTATATCTACAGAGCGATGCCTTTTGGTGAAGCTCAATCATTAACACATGATGAAACATATCAAATTGTAGCTTATCTCTTAAATATGAATGAGATAATAGATGATGATTTTGAGCTTTCGAATGAGAATATTGGAAAAATCAAAATGCCAAATAGAAATGGTTTTTTTCTTCCAGATCCTAGACCAGATGTTAAAAAATATACTGGTTTACCATGTATGAAAAATTGTGACGTTCCTACAAAAATTATTGGCAAAGCTAGAGAAATTGATGTCACACCAGAAGATGAAAAATCATAACTTAGTAAAGCTAAATAAATGAGATCTAGAAGAGAATTTTTACAGCTTGCAGCTATTACTACGGCGTTAATAGGATCAAAATCATTATCATCTGTTGCCGCCAATCAATCTCTTACTTCAGATCAACTTTTAGATTTTGATTCCAAAGGTCAAATATCAATTCTTCACATCACAGATTTACATGGTCAATTAAAACCTGTTTATTTCAGACCTCCGTCAGAAAATTATGGTGTTGGTAGTTATGAGGGGATCCCCCCTCACCTCGTAGGCCAGGATTTTTTAAATCATTTTGGTATTAAGCCGAATACACCATTAGCTTATGCACATACAATGCTAGATTATGTTCCTTTAGCAAGAGAATATGGCAGACTTGGTGGTCTAGATAGAACATCTGCCATTATTAAAAGTATTAGAGCAGAAAGAGGTGAAGATAAGGTATTACTTTTAGATGGTGGTGATACTTGGCAAGGATCATATACATCATTGAAAACACAGGGTACAGATATGGTTTCTGCAATGAACTTACTTAAACCAGATGCTATGGTTGGCCATTGGGAATTTACATTTGGTAAAGATAGGTTGAATGAACTAATTGAAGAAATGGATTATCCGTTTTTAGGTGGTAATGTTTTTGATACAGAATGGGATGAGTCTGTATTTGACGCCATAAAGTATGAAGAAAAAGGTGGTGTTAAATTAGCTGTTATTGGGCAACATTTTCCTTATACGCCTATAGCAAACCCCAAATATATGGTTGAAGGATGGTCTTTTGGAATAAGGCCTGAAACTATTCAAAAAAATATTAATAAAGCCAAAAAAAATGGTGCTGAGGTAGTTATACTTTTGTCACATAATGGTTTTGATGTTGATAGAAAATTAGCATCTATGTTAGAAAATTTAGATGTTATTTTAACTGGACATACTCACGATGCTATTCCAGAAGCCATAAAAATAAATAATACTCTATTACTTTCATCAGGTTCCCACGGCAAATACCTTGGGAGAATAGATTTAGAAGTAAATAAAGGGAAAGTGGTTGATTATTCATCTAAGCTAATCCCTATTTTTTCTGATGTCATTGATCCAGATCCTGAGATGAGAAATCATATAAATAAAATTAGAGCTCCTTATGAAAAAGAATGCAACAGAGTAGTCGGCAAAGCTGATACTTTGCTCTATAGACGAGGTAATTTTAATGGTTCATGGGATGATGTTATCTGTGATGCAATAATGAAAGAAAGAGATACAGAAATTTCTTTAAGTCCTGGTTTCCGCTGGGGAACAACATTATTACCTGGGCAAAATATAACTATAGATGATATTTATTCTCAGACTTCAATGAATTATCCAGAAGTTTATAGAATTGAAATGAGTGGTAAAACTATAAAAAACATTCTTGAAGACGTATGTGATAATATTTTTAACCCTGATCCCTTTTTTCAACAAGGAGGTGACATGGTTAGAGTTGGGGGACTTAATTATACCTGTTCACCTAAAAAAACCATGGGAAATAGAATTGAAAATTTAGAAATCTCTAAATCAGGTGAAAAACTAGACCCAACTAAAAACTATGTAGTCGGTGGTTGGGGATCAGTAAATGAGAATGTTGAAGGACCTGAGGTTTATAATTTACTAGAAAAATATATAACTGATACAAAATTAGTAAAACCATCAAATTCAAATAACATCAAAGTATTAGGCATGTAATGATGATTATGAACTTTAATAATAAAACATTGACAGCATATAAAATTTTGTTTTGAATTTAGTTATGAGATTTTTAAGTTTTTTATTCATTTTATCATTTTTTTGTAAAACTTCATTAGCAGGTGAATCTATTCTAGCGCTTGGTGATACAGAATACGGACAACATTTAGCTGGGGAATGCGTAACCTGTCACAAAGCTAATACTAGCAAAGGTATACCTTCTATAAATGGATATGATAAAGATGTTTTTGTAACTTTAATGTTGGCTTATAAAAACAAAGAAATGGAAAACCAAGTAATGCAAATGATTGCGGGCAGATTAGATAATGAACAAATTGCTTCTTTAGCATTATATTTTCATCAAATAAAATAATTTTTTCATTTACATCATATATTAAGTTGTTAACATAAAAAAATACCCTGGGGGGTATAATTTTATTTATAACTAAGGAGGAATAGTTTGTTTAATAATAGTAGAAGATCTTTTGTTAAATTAGCTGCCGCTTCCACTGCTGCTATCTCTTTACCATCATTTGCTTTTGGAGCTGTTCCAAGAGTTGTAGTGATTGGTGGTGGAGCTGGAGGAGCAACTGCGGCTAAATATATTGCAAAAGATTCAAAAGGTGCAGTACATGTAACTTTAATTGAACCGTCAAAAAGATATTATACTTGTTTCTTTTCAAATTTATATCTTGGTGATTTTCGAAACTATGGTTCCATTGGACATAATTATTACGGTCTTTCTGTAAATAGAGGCGTAAACGTTGTTCATGACTGGGCTTTATCAGTTGATTCAGCAGCTAAAAAAGTTAATTTAGGATCTGGAGCTAGTGTGTCTTATGACAAGCTTGTAATTTCTCCAGGTATAGATCTTAAGTATGATTCAATTAATGGATATTCAGCTGAAGCACAATCAAAGATGCCACATGCTTGGAAATCTGGAACTCAAGTTCAATTACTGAAAAGTAAAGTTAAAGGCATGAAGAAAGGTGGAACATTTGTAATGGTACCTCCACCAAACCCTTATAGATGTCCTCCAGGACCATACGAGAGAGTATCTATGATTGCTCATCAATTTACTAAAACCAATCCAACAGCTAAGATCATTATTTTAGATCCTAAAAAGAAGTTCTCTAAGCAGGGTTTATTTATGGAAGCTTGGCAGAGACATTACCCTGGTATGATTGAATGGCTAGATCCAGAAACTCATGGTGGTATTAAAAACATTAATGTAGACACCATGGAATTTGAAACTGATCTAGAAACTTTCAAGGCAGACGCTGCTTCTGTTGTCCCAGCGCAAAAAGCTGGAGCTATTGCAATGAACGCTGGTGTAAACAAAGGTGATTGGTGCCCTATTGTTGCAACATCAATGCAATCTCAAGCAGATGAAAACATTTATGTATTAGGTGATGCATCAATTGCTAAATCAATGCCTAAATCTGGTTTTTCAGCTAACAGCCAGGCTAAAGTTGCTGCCAACCATATTAGAGGATCTTTAACAGGTAGTAAGATTTTCCCTGCTAGGTATTCTAATACTTGTTGGTCTCTTGTAAGTACTAACGACGGTATTAAAGTTGGTGCTAGCTATAAAGGCGGTGCTGAGAAAATCGATGTTACAAGTAAGTTTGTTTCTAAAACAGGTGAAAGTGCTGAACTTAGAAAAGCAACTTATGAAGAATCTATCGGTTGGTATGAAGGTATCACATCCGATATGTTCTCTTAAAAATGTAAATGGCAGTTCAACTGCCATTTATTAATATATTTTATAGTGAAAATTATAATTTATTTTCCTCCCCTAAAATATATGAAAAGCCTGTTCTATAAGTAGAACAGGTTTTTTTCTATTAAATATAGGCTATAAAAATTTATGTGGAAATCTGTAATTGGCTCATCATCAATAATGTCTTTTGCATTATTAGGGGATTCTCTTATTTACGCGATATTACCTGTTTACGCAGAAACATTTGGTTTAACGTTTGTTATGGTTGGTATTTTATTATCAATCAACAGATTTGTTCGAGTATTAACTTATGGAATTATAAATAATCTCATTAATAAGTTTGGTAAAAAAAATATGTGCATCTTAGCAGCTGTTTTAGCAACGCTAAGTACTGCCACTTACGGTCTTTCCCTTGGCTTTATACCATTATTTATTGCCAGAATTGTTTGGGGAATAGCTTATTCTATCCTTGTTTTGTCTACCTTATTTTATGCTGTTGAATATAAACAAAAAGCAGGTACAAGAGTTGGTATTAGCCAAAGTATACAAAGGATTGGTTCTATATTGTCTTTACTGGTTGGCACTTGGTACGTGACATATGTAGGGCCAGAGATGATATTTATTATAATGGCTATACCAACGTCATTAGGGATATTTATAGCTTTTTTCTTGCCAAAAGAAAAAATAAAAGAAAATAAAGATAATTCATACAAATTTCAGTTTAAAAAACCTAATTCTTTTGAATGTTTATATTTTCTTCAAGGTTATGGTGTTGATGGTCTATTTGCAATCACAGTTACTCTTATGTTAGTAGAACAAACCCAATTAAATTTAGCTGTTTTAGGTGGTGGAGCATTATTAGCTCTGCGACATTTTGGTGAAGCTATCGCCTCCCCTATTTTTGGAACAATTGCAGATTATATAGGAGCAAGAAAAGTATTCATTATTTCATGTATATTAGTTGTTGTTGGTTTTTTATTAATATCAATTGAAATGATTGTTACGGGAGCAATCATACTCTTAATCTTTCGAGGTGCAATGGCATCTTTAGGACCTGCACTCATTGCACAAAGTATTAACAATGATAATAAGGTGAAAAATGATCTTAGTAGAATGCAAACCTTTAGAGATTTAGGCGCGGCAATTGGACCAATAGTTACAGGGGCAACACTTTCCTATTTTTCTCCAGAAATACAGCATTTAATTTTAGGAATTATTTTTTCAGTTTTTTTCTTATTTTTTTTAAATTCTAATACGTTTAAGGAAAGTATTGAATGAACAATATAATAATTAATTAAATCCAAATATCGTTATAAGCCGTTAAATCACCACCAGTGTCACCTGTATTTAATACCCCTCTTGGTTCTACTAAAAGAACATGACATTCTTCTTTGGCAAGGTTTGTAAAAACTAACTTTTTACTAATGGCTTTCAAGTAGATCAATAAATTTTCTTACCTTTTGAGAATTTTTGAAATAAATGTGTTTAATTGTTGACTAATTTGTAGACTGAAAATCTATTTTTTTTAAAATATGATAAAATCAGGCAAGAAATAACCTGCTTTAGCTTAGATGCACCTGATTAGTTGGCTGTTGTGATAAAATAGCCCATAGGGACAGGCTAGCTAAAAGCGATAGTGCTATTATTGACCATAAAAAGTATATTCCTAACGTATGATACAGAAACCCACCTGCTAAAGGTCCAAAGGCAAGGCCTAGTGTTTTTGGCAGGGAAATCCAACCCTTTGCGCGTCCATAAACTTCCGACCTAAAATATAAATTAGTAACAAAGCCGTGTGTGACTGTAGTTACCCCATGCCCCATCCCAAACAGTGCCATGGCCAGTATTGAAATTACACCATTTTCAAATTGTGCCATAAATATAGAAATTGGCACTAAAAGTGATGAAATAGCTCCAGTTAATCTAGCGTCAATACCGCTTCCAAATATCATTTCCATCATTCTACCAACAAGCTGAAATGGTCCATATATACTTGCAAGAATAACGGCAAATCCTGCACTTGCATATAGAGTATCAAACCAGGTAATCCACATCATTGCAGCAGCACTGAAACCAAGATAGCTAGCACCCCCTGAAAGACCAAGAAGAACCATTGCGACTTGCTCAGATTTTTGTAATTCAGACCAACGAAAACTACTTATCATATTGTTTGATTTTAGAGTTTGGCTAGTAGTTTTTTTTGCGAGCCAAGCAAGACGAAAAGCCATCGCCCAGACAGTAAAGCATAAAAGTATAAGCATCATACTTAGCCCAAACATGTCAAGCATTGGACCTACAAGCAACCAGGTTAAGGAACTAGCCACAGCACCATAAAATGTAATATATGAAATATTTTTGCGTGATTTAGCCTCATCTAATTGAACAGCTGCTGTGAATGCAAGCTCATAGGTGGCGCCTCCTATCCCTAATGCAATGAACATAAAACCTACATAAAGCCATATTAACTCGCCTCCAAAACTAAGAAAAGCTAGCCCTACACCACCGCTTAATAGTCCAAACACCATTACGGTTAATGCTGATAACCTATCCGCCCAATATCCAAAAACTGGCCCAAGAAACGCCTGTATGCCAAAAATCACACTCAAAACACTCAGGATATGAATTTCACTTATTCCATAAGCTTCTGCCAACGGTGCTTTTACTACGGCGAATAAATAAAATAGTAGTCCATACGCGATAATTTGGCTTATACCCAAAGAATGTATGGGCACATTTGAGAAAAAAGGCATTTTGAGCGATTGCAGGGGTTTAGAGTGAATCATAATTGTATTTCAGGAAAACATTTATAATATTAAATATAAGTTTTGGATTTAATTATTAGGGTGCTCTCCGTAAAAAAAACTTGCTTGGAGTCTTGATTAATTAATTCTGTTTTATATTTCACAAAACCAATTTCTGGACGACTTTTTGATATTTTACTTTCTAAAATCTCCAAATTGCCAGTTAATGTATCACCGGGCCTAACCGGATTTTTCCAAATCATTGAGTCATGACCTGGTGAGCCCATTATTGTCTCATACGTAAGAAACTGCTCATGCATCATACTTAACCAAATAAGAGCAGTTTGCCAACCGCTAGAAATTATGCCTCCAAAAACGGTCTTAGTTGCTTCTTCTTCATCTAGGTGAAATGGAAACGGGTCATATTTTTTTGCAAACTCAATAATTTCGTCCTTGGTAATAGTTTTTTTACCAAGATTAAAAATTTGTCCTTTTGTAAAATCTTGTGCATAAAAAGGTTTTTTCATATTACTTACCTTAACAGAGAACGTAACCTATAAAAATTACGATAAGAGGTTTTATTTTTTTTGTAAATCGATGTGGTAATAGTTATATTAAAAAAAAATCATAAGGGATATTTAACTTATGTCTATTATAAGGCTTACAGTAAGAACATTTCAAAGTGTCGAGCATGCAAATATGTTTATTGTAATGTCCGAAAAGATAGCAAGCGAATCACATAATACTGATTTAAAACTTAATATGAAAATAATTCAAAACGTTGACCAAAAAAATCAAGTTACGAGCATATGGGAATATGATGATGAAAAACACATGAAAGAGGTAAGAAGTTATCTTTCTCAATATAATAGTATTCCGAATTCATTATCACCTAAAGAAATTGCTTACCATGGTGAGGTCAAAGTGTCAGCAAATAATAAAGAATAAGAGGTAATTAGAGACTTCATAAAAGTCTCTAATAAATTTAAAATATACTTAGAGAATTTTAATTATATTTCTCATATTGACCTTTGCAAAAGTCATGAGCTCTCTATACGAGCTGTGAGCTAATAACTCATCATAAGTTTTTTCAATTGCTTCCATAGATGGGTATCCTACACCAAGTAAATAATTACCTACATTAGAGCCAGTTAATAAATTACCAAATCTTAAGGTAATAGCACCATTATCCTTAAAACAAGAAGCAGTATCATTTATGCAATTTAGAAATTTATCCTTATCAGACATTGCAGCCTCTGCTCTTGTTATCACAATATATTTTGGGTGTTCTGTGCTATTTTCAAATTTTGTTGGTAGCGAAGTAGCTATGTTTCTTAAATAAATATTAGCTTTTCCACTATTCATCATTTCTTTAAAATCACTAGAATTTGATTGAACCTCTAAAGCTTTTTGATAACCATCTAAATTATCATAGAATTGAATGAAAATAAGACTGCCTGCATGCTCACCAGTTGCAATTGAACCAAAACGTGTACCTTTTGCACCTGCATTAGCAATTAAATCTTTGGAATATGAAGACATTAATTTAGTTATAGTTTCCCTATAACTAAAATCAACAGACGCTAAAGTTAGAACAACGTAACTTGTACTACTCATTTTTCCCTCCAAGGTAGTTAAGATATAAAGTTAATCATTCAATAATTACATTTTCATTACAATTATAATGTTTCTTACCTATGAATGAACTTGTGTAATGACTATTTTTTAATCATCCAATTAATTAATAATGATATTTATATTACATATTCAATATTTCATTAGGTAAATTGGATTAGTTTTGCGTAGTAGATGGTTAATCAACTATTTCAGTTAACAGTTCAAAAATTATTATATAAATAAGGAGGTTTGAGCATTTTTGAAATAAATGTGTTTAATTGTTAACTAATTTGTAGAATGGATAAAAATCATTTCATAATATCTAATTAAATCAGTTATTTATAATGAAATAACGAGGAGGTTCCCTCCCCCATTCACTTGTAATTCTATATAATTAATAAGTTAAAAATTATAATAAATTATTTAATTAATTATCTTTTATATATTAGTCTTTTTCTGTTAAATTAATTTTATGTTTAAATTAAATAGCTTTTGTAAAGAATGTTTCGATCCATATAAGATTGTATGGAAATGTAAAAAAAATATTGATGATAAAGAGTGGGTTTATATTTGCGGCAACTGTGTAAGGTATTTTCAATACTTAAACAAAAGAAATTTTAAATCTCAATTACAAAACATCAAATCATTGATTAATTGCAGAAGAGTCTTAACTAGACTTAATTTGTTTTTGTTCAATGCTCATTAATTACTAATAAGGGTTTATTAGTTTTGTTAAACCATCAAATCTTCCATACATTAAGCCGGCACAAACTAGAACAAATAGAAAAATAAACCATTTATTCATTAATTATTTATCCAATATAAAATTGTAGACAAAAACATTATAAAAAGACCAAACATTACTAATTAAAATCTACTCAAGAACCTAAGTAAACACTCCAAATATAGCTGTGAGTGCTGTCTTGAGTGGTTTCTGATTACTCCTCCAATTCAATCCAATCACTGTATACCCTCTTAATATTAACATCATCTAGCTTTAAAATTTGAAAGATTTTATATAAATAAAGAAATAAAGATTGATTACCTTCCATGATTTTTTTAGGTTTCATGGGTTGCTTTAAATCTTTTAACCAAACGTCCATACAAGCATCAATAAGAGCTATATTTGTTTTATTGAACTTTCTATTTTTTTGGAAACTCTCAATTTCTTTTTTTAATTTATTAGTTATTAGGCTAAAACTTTTACCATAATGATTTATTTGTGCTTGAATATGCTCAAGTGGAGAATTGGTGTTATCAAAACTTTCGCCTATATAATCTCTCATTTCAGAGTCAGATTTATGCTTAATAAAACTAGGTAATAAATCTATATTTTTAGATAAGTCATTGAAATTTCTATTAATAACGTTGAACCTGTCAACTATTTCATTTGAGTGATATAATCCAAAAAAAGAACCATCTAAATGTGTTTTGAAATTAAGAATAAGTTTGTCTGCTAATAAAAAAGAATATTTATAATTCTTTCCCATTATTTTAAAATTCTTATCAACTTCTATGTAATTTGACAAATGTTCTGATAATTCTTGAGTTAATTCTCGCATTTAAAAAACTTATTACCTTTATAAGGAAAAGTATACATTACCCCATCTACTATAATTTTAATTATTCAAAAATTTTATAATCAAAACAACTAATTTAATGTTTAATAATTTAATACTACTAAGACTTATCTAAATCATTTAACTTTAGCTTAGCATTCCATACAATTACACACTCCTGACAACGCTCAGTAGCTTTTCTAATGGCCCTATAAGCTGGATGCTTTTTGCAACCCGCAGCAAGAATTCTCAGTAATTCGAGTTTTCTTTCTAACTTTTTATCAACCATAAGTGTGTCCTATTTTTTAAAATCTTTAAAAAATTATTTCCAACCCTTTGTCATCTTTCCTTTGTCCTTAAAGTCAACAATTGAAAATGTTTTTTCTATTAATGTATAATCATTATAACCTAGACGAGCTATAACTTTCATTTTTAGTACATCAACCATTCCTTCATCTGTTATAAACTCATCTTTAATATGAATTCCGATCACTTGACCAAAAACAACATGATGAAATCCTTCTTTCCCCGGTAGTTGAACTGTTTGGTGATATTTACATTCAAAATGAACAGGTGATTCAGCAACTCTTTTGGGTTTAATATTTATTGAATCTATTGGTGTTAAACCTGTTTTAAGTAATTCATCTGTTTCAGATTCCATAATCCAGCTTGTATCGTTCATTTGATGGCGTGTATCCCAGGTGCTAATATTTACCACAAACTCACCTGTTTCTTCAGCATTTAAAACACTATCTTTTTTGCTACCATCAGGCCTATTTCCTGCAGAAAACATTACAAATGGAGGATTATAAGAAAGGCCATTAAAATAACTATATGGAGCAAGATTTCCTATCCCCTTTTTACTTACTGTACTAATCCATCCAATTGGGCGAGGAACTGTTAGAGCCTTGAAAGGATTATAAGGTAGTCCATGATTGTTTTTGCTAGTATCATAATACATTTGAAACATTACCCATTATTGCTAGTTTATAATAATTAATTTTAGATATAAAATTTAATCATACAAACAAAATCCGCTTCTAACTGATATTCACCCAATTTACTATTATAGAAGTAACATTTGTTAAGTTTACAATTTAGTTTAAAGTATTTAATTATAAATTTTAAATTTTCATAGGTATAAAATGTCGATTAAAGTAGCTATAATTGGTTTAGGGATAATGGGAACTCGAATGTTAACTCATATGAGGTTACATGAAAAATTTAAACCAGATTATTTATGGGATCCGAACCCAAAAGCTTGTGAAAATGCCCTAAAACTAGATAGTCAATGTTCAATTATGAAAAGTGCTGATGAAGCAATCGAAAATGCTGATTTAGTCTATCTAGCTTGCCCTCCTACAGTAAGAGAATCTTATGCCATGAAAGTTGTTGAAATGGGCAAAGCTCTTTTTTTAGAAAAACCTTTTGGGATCAATATTCAAGAAAGTAAAAATTTTATTGATAAACTTAAAAAATTTGATGTTCCAATTGCTGTTAATTTTACTCAAGCTGGTGGTGCTCCTTTATCAGATCTATTAGAAAGCAAAGATAAAGGAGAAATGGGAGAAATGCTTGGGGCTGATATTATTGTTACTTACTCTAAATGGCCTCGTGAATGGCAAAAAGAAGCTGATTGGCTACGTTTTAAAAAAGAAGGAGGTATGACAAGAGAAGTAATATCTCATTTTATTTTTTTTATAGAACGTGTACTAGGGCCACTTAAATTAAAGTGGGCCCAGACTTCTTACCCAAGTGACGCTTCGCTATGCGAGACCGATGTTCTTGCTAAATTAGAAACTGAAAGTGGCTTGCCAGTGAATATATTAGCGAGCGTTGGAGGTGTTCAACCAGATCGTCAAGAATTCACAATTAAAGGTTCTAAACAAAGTAGAAAAATAGAAGAGTTTCATAAGGATTCATTATCAACTGGTAACCAATTTGTTCCTCTTAGAGATGAAGAGCAAGATCCAAGAGCTGTAAGTTTGAAGTCACAACTTGATGCTTTATTTCTTAAAATAAATAATAAACCTAATAGTTTAGCAACAATTGATGAAGCTTTTAGAGTACAAAAGTTAGTAGAGGAAATCCTATCAAAAACTTGATTAATGTTTAACATTAATAGTTTAATGATTATGTTTTTTTTTATGTTTCATTTTATAAACAGGCATTGGAATAATAATAGAACCACTGTTTTTAAAAGTTAGTGTTATTTTATGTACGTCCATTGCTGTCATTTTTTGTTTAAGTCTAATAAACATCAAATGATAACCGCCTGGTTTGAGATGTATTTCTCCACCTGCAGGAATGATTAAACCATTTTCTAAAGAACGCATTTTCATTACATCCCTTTCCATTTTCATTTCATGGATCTCACTTTTCATTGCAAAATCTGCTGACACATTAATTAAAATATCTTCAGTCTTTCCAAGATTTCTAATTGTTAGATACCCACCGGTTACTGGATGATTTGAAGGACTTTCTTTAATCCATGGGTCTTCAATTACAAGTTGATTAAACTTGATAACATCAGTATATCCTTTGCTTGAAAAACCAAACAAAATTAAAAAAATTAAAAAAATATACCTCAATATAGTTTCCCATAAATAAATCATTATTTCACATATAATGAAACTTAGCGTATTTCAATACATTTGACATTTTTTATAATTTATCGCACTAGATAATTATGAATATCAGACTTGCTCAAAAATCAGATCTCATCCATTCACAAAAGATTATAAAAACTGCGTTTTCAGATAAAGAGAACAAAATTATTATAAAACTTGCTGCAGACCTCTTCAAAGAAACAGATATACATCTAATCAAGTCATTTGTTGCTGAAATTAATAATCAAGTAATTGGTTTTATCTCATTTAGTCCAATATTTCTTAAATCTGATACTGAAATCTCTGTATATATACTTTCTCCAATTGCTGTCTCTCCAGAACATCAGAAACAAGGGATAGGCTCAAACCTCGTTGATACTGGAATAAATATGCTCACTAAAGATGGCGTTAATGTTCTCTTGGTTTATGGTGACCCCAGTTACTATGGAAGGTTTGGGTTCAAGGAAGAGATTGGACGCTCATTCGTGCCGCCATACCCACTACAATATCCATTCGGTTGGACAGGTATGATGTTGAATGAAACTCCTATTCTAAACACATCAATCAAGTTTGAGTGTGTCACTGCACTATCAAAACCAGAATTATGGTGATTTTATAAACAACTAATTAAATAAAATATTAAAAATCTAATAAAACATAAATGGATAATGGTCTACCATTCATGATCTAAAGTTAATGTTTAGTAGACTTATTGAACATTTAAATTTTAAATTAGAAAAAGTGTACAGCAGCCCCCTACTCTATAATTTTAGTGGGATAATTTGTGGGGTAAGATTATCGGC
>Ga0255769_10001849_pt1 | contig 23474 bp, 23 predicted proteins | sample 041ome_9_FD_179637 | JGI IMG/M metagenome (GOLD analysis project Ga0255769, IMG submission 179637) | Coastal salt marsh microbial communities from the Groves Creek Marsh, Skidaway Island, Georgia - 041413US metaG (version 2) | ecosystem: Environmental > Aquatic > Marine > Intertidal zone > Salt... | reverse complement strand
CCTTCTTGGGGTACCGGGCATTGAGAGATGCGATGGTGGCTACGACGAACTTCTTCACGACACTGCGGGGAAGCGCAGAATCCCGCCCAAACTGAACGGTTCCTTTGCCCAGGGCGTATCCCGAGAGGGCAGAACCGACTCGAGCGATGGCGTCGGGCCCGGGAAAAATCGAATTGTGAGTGGCAAAGCCGCCCACGGAGATTAAATGCGAGCCAGCCACTCGAATGGTCGGTAATCCGTAGGTGATCACCACCTCGCCACCCGGCAACAGACTCAGGAAATCGTTGAACGCGCCAGTCAGCGCGGTGCGCTGAGGGTCAGAAAAACGAGAGAAGTATTCCTCGACCTCGCTCGTCACACGCTCAGATTAGGCCTTTGTGACATAGGTTTCGAGCTCGGCACGTGTCTTCTCATCCAACATGACCTCCATCGACGTGCCGTGCTCGTCGTAGCTCGTGTCGAGTACGTCACCATGGTCATGGACCATGGCGACTAGGTCTCCCCGGTCGTAGGGAATAAGGAGATGGGTATGAATAGTCGGCCGAGGCAACACCTCGGCGATCCTGGTCATCAAGACTTCGATTCCCTCACCGGTTTTCGCCGAGACAAAGACGGACCCGGGCTGCATACCGCGCAACTCCATCTCTCGTTCTGAATCGATGAGGTCGGACTTGTTGAACACGACGATTTCGGGAATGCCATCTCCCCCGACGTCGCGAATAACCTCGCGCACCGTGTGAATCTGGCCGGCCGGGTCGGGGTGTGACCCGTCGACGACGTGAACGATCACGTCGGCGTCGCCGACTTCTTCCAGGGTGGAGCGAAACGCCTCGACCAGTTGGTGAGGCAAGTTACGCACAAACCCGACCGTGTCGACCAGGGTGAAGGGCCTGCCGTCGGGGGTAGCGGCTTTACGCACCGTCGCATCCAACGTGGCAAAGAGCGCGTCTTCCACCAACAGCCCAGCACCTGTCAGCCGATTCATCAGCGAGGACTTGCCGGCGTTGGTGTAACCAGCGATCGCCACCGAGGCGATACCGGTGCGCTCACGATTCGCCCGTTTGCTCTGTCGAGCGGGGCCGAACCCAGCGATTTGTTTACGAAGACGCGCCATACGGTTGTTGATGCGCCGACGGTCGAGCTCAATCTTGGTTTCACCAGGACCCCTCGAGCCCATACCCGCCCCGGCGCCACCGACTTGACCACCGGCTTGACGAGACATCGACTCACCCCACCCGCGCAAACGCGGAAGCAGGTATTGCAATTGAGCCAACTCCACCTGCGCTTTACCCTCACGGGTCTTGGCGTGTTGGCTAAAAATGTCCAAAATCACGGCGGTGCGGTCAATCACTTTCACTTTGACGACGTCTTCCAGCGCGCGCCGCTGGCTGGGAGCAAGCTCTGTGTCGGCGACAACCGTGTCAGCACCGAGTTCTTTGACTAAGTCGGCGAGTTCGTGGGCTTTTCCTTTGCCGAGGTAGGTGGAAGCATCCGGGTGGTCGCGCTGCTGCAACAAACCATCCAACACAGCGGCCCCCGCCGTTTCACACAGCAGCGCCAGCTCACGCAGTGAGTTTTCTGCCTCGAGCGCCTGGCCGTGAGGGTAGACGCCAATCAGCACGACGTTTTCGAGTCGTAGCTGGCGGTATTCCACCTCGGTGACGTCTTCGAGTTCGGTAGAGAGCCCTTGAACCCGTCGAAGCGCGTAGCGCTCTTCGAGATCCAGATCACCGAGTGTGGGCTCCTCGCTACCGGCATCGCGAATCACATTGGCACGAGCTTCTCCAGGAGCGCGAGAGAGAATCCGGTCAATGGGGTCTTGCGCAGGGTTCGTCTCCTGGTCGGTGTCGTCTGCGCCGTATGCCATCTCCCCTGAAGGCTACAACCGCAGCTGACGCCGTTGAGGTCTGTTCGCCTCAGGCGTGGATAGTCAGCGCCTGAGTGTGCGGGCTCGCAGAGCAATGAGCAACACGGTGACCAACACCAACCCCAGCGCCGCGAGTGCCATCAGCGCCAAGGTGGAGCCATCAATACCCTCAGGCTCTGCCTGTGTCACGGGCGCAGCCGCCTGCGGGGAGGATGCTACCTGTTCTTCTTCTACGATTTCCGGTTCTGTTTCAGACACGGTGGGGGTGTCATCAGGTTCTGGTTGCACCTCCGGCAGAGTCTTCGTCGGTGGCTGATACACCGGTGGTGGGGGCGCTGGTGCTTGCTCCACGACCTCTTCCTCGTCTCGATCCGAGCCGGAATCGTTTGGCGGCGAAGGTTCTGGGTCAGCAGGCCGTTCGCTATCGAGCAATGTCGCAATGGCGGGGTTTTCTGCCGTCTTCCCCTCGGCAAGGCCGGTGATTTGGGCGACTGAGGTGGTGCTTCCAACGCTTGCGGGGTCAAGGGAATAGAGGGCCGAAACTTTCGTGCCTGCGTCGTATGCGAGCAAATAGAGCACACCATTGGCGGTCGAATCAGCGGCGACGATGTCACCGCCTGTGACCACGCCACTTGCTGCCCGTTCTTCGGTGAGCACTCCGGTGGTCGGGTCGAGGCTGAAGAGAGTGTCCGTAGAACCGGGAACAAAGGCATAAATGGTGTCGCCGACGTGAGCGAGTGCGGTCACCCGAGTGTTGGTCGAGCTCAGAGTCGTGAGTTGGGTCGAGCTCAGCGTGCCCGTGGCCAGGTCCACTTGTGAAATCGCATACCCGGCACCCATGGGCTGGATATGAGAAAGGTACGTGACCCCATCATCGAGGCGCACGATGCCGTCGACCCCCGCTCCGCTCATGAAGCCATAGTCGTCCTCAATAAAGGTGGTGGTGCCATCTGAGGTGTCAATCGAGCTCAGAGACGCGTCACCGAGGGCGCCTAAGTACGCCGCATCGCTCGTCGGGTCCGCTTCAAGCGCGGTGAAACTTACCGTTGGTGAATCTCCATTCAATGTGGCGCCAGCCGTTGCCACCGCGGTACTGAGATCCAGTGAGTAAATGACGCTGTCTGAACCCACAATCACTGCCGAGTCATCGTCGAGGGCGAAACCCGAGGCGAACGCGACGGTGGAGAAGGAAAAGCTGGCCGTGGCGATCAGGCTAAAAAAGGTCAGGCGTGCCCCAGCCCTTCTCCCGAAGAGCTCTTTGCCAACAGTTCTGCGGAATGATTCCGCCTTTGGAACCATGACTTTTTTATAAATCGAATTCGTCCAAAAATAAAGAGCCTGTTATCAAAATGTATTTTTTCTTCATCAACGCACACCGCAATGTGGGGTGTGCCGAGAAGAGCCACATGGGCCCAAAAAACCCGAGTTTTCGGGGAATGAGCGCGAAGGGTTGCGAGAAGAAAAAAGAAAAAACTACGCTGTGGAAAACTTTTTATCCGGTGTAGCGGTTTTCGGCACCATAGTTCGCAGAAGGAGGTTCGCATCATGAGAATCGCTCAATACGAACAATACGGACCAGCAGACGTTATTCAGATTGTCGACAAGGACGTGCCCGTTGTCGTAGGTGACAACGACGTCTGTGTCGACGTCATTGCCGTGGGGATCAACCCGGCCGATACCAAAATGCGAAGAGGCCGCCTTCCGATTCAGTCCTTTCCCGCAGGTATCGGCCGGGAGTTCGCCGGGGTCGTCTCCGACCTAGGCAAAAACGTCGACCACCTGGTCATCGGGCAAGCCGTCATCGGAACCGGTGAGGGTGTCCTGTGTGACCAGGTGGTCGTCGACAAAGACTCAGTGATGGCCATGCCAGAGGGCATCACCTGGGATCAGGCCGCGGTGTTACCGGTGGCCGCCCAAACGGCGTGGAAAGCAGTGGAGAGCCAAAACGTTCAACCCGGTGAGGTCTGCGTGGTGTCTGCCGCTGTGGGCGGGGTGGGCCTCGTCATCTGCCAGCTTCTGGTCGCCAAGGGTGCGACCGTGATCGGCTCGGCCAGTGAGTGGAATCACGAATACCTCGAAGACGCTCTCGGAGTCATCCCGATCACCTATGGCGAGGGGTTTGCCAAGAGGCTTGAAGAAGCCACCCCGCAGGGCATTCACCATGTGTTCGACCAATCGGGCTCAGAAATGATCGAAGCCGCTCTGGAGTTGGGGGTCCCCCGCGAATACATCAACTCGGTCTCCGGCATGGGGCCCCACTACGGCGTTCCCACGGTGGGTCGGGTGGGGCTTGACCCCGACGCCACCAATGCGTTGGCAAAGATGCTCGCCGAGGGTGACCTCACGATTCCGATCAGGGTCTTCCCCATGGATGAAGCGAGAAAAGGCTTCATCCACATGGAGGAAGTCCACGACAAGGGCAAGGTGGTCATCCGCCTCGACTCCGACCCGGAAGACGAGATGCGAGCGATTCGTGAAGCGCTGGGTGGCGACTAGGCCCGTGTCGATTCGCTATTCCTCTACCGAATTCTCGGTGGTATTTTGGGCCTGTGGGATCGCGCATTGAAGTTGACGAGTCGAACGAATTTCTCGCTCGATTGGTCCGGCAAGCCGAAAAGGGTGAAGACATTACCCTCACCCGGTTGGGCCGCCCCGTGGCTAAATTGACGTCTGTCGAGACGGGAGACCCTTCGGAACGCATTGGAGCTTTGCGGGGAAAGGTGCCGCAATTTGATGATGCGGAGTTGGAACGTCTCGATGAAGAGATTCGCGGGCTTTTTCGACTCTAGAACAACCGACAATTCGGGCTTCAAGGTGTTCTTGGGTTGATTCTGCAGGCCTCTATCAGCAACAGATTTTTAGACTGAAGCAGCGTCATAACAGCAAATCGCTGGATTCTGACGCGTAAAGGAGAACACCTTCGTGGACGTCACCCTGGTGACCTGGTCGGTCATCGTCGGCATCATTCTCGCCCTACTCGCCCTGGACCTTCTGACCTTTAGCCGCAAACCCCACGAAGTTGGGTTTCGCGAGGCGGCCTGGTGGTCGGTGTTCTATATCGCGGTAGCCGTCGCCTTTGGTGTGTGGGTGTGGTTTGAGGCAGGCGATGTCTATGGCACCGAGTATTTCGCGGCCTATTTGGTAGAAAAGTCGCTCTCAATCGACAACGTGTTTGTCTTCGCCATCATCCTCACCCAGTTCGCGGTGCCGAGCATTTATCAGCAGCGCGTATTGCTGATTGGGGTGATTTTGGCGCTCATTTTCCGCGCCATCTTCATCGCCATTGGCGCGGCGGCCCTGGCCTACTTCGCGTTCACCTTCGTCATCTTTGGTGCCATCTTGATCTGGACCGGCTTTGGCCTGATGCGGCATTGGAACGAAGACCCCGACCCGTCTGACAACTTTGTGGTGAAGCTCGTGAAAGGGCGTATGCCCTACACCGACACCTACCACGGCACGAAGCTCTTCGTTGAAGAGGGTGGCAGGCGCATTGTGACCCCGATGTTTATCGTGATGATCGCGATCGCCTCCACCGACCTGCTCTTCGCGCTCGATTCGATTCCCGCGACCTTTGGGGTCACCCAAGAACCGTTCTTGGTCTTTAGCGCTAACGCCTTTGCCCTCTTGGGCCTTCGCGCCCTTTACTTCTTGGTGAAGGGCCTATTGGACAAGCTCATCTACCTCTCCTTGGGCCTCGCGTTCATCTTGGTCTTCATCGGGGTGAAGCTCATGCTGCTCTTTGCCCACGAAGTGTGGTCTGAGGTTCCGAAGATTGAGACGGGGTTGAGTCTGATTGTGATTGTGAGCATCCTCGCGGTCGCGGTGGTGGCGAGCCTCCTCAAGTCAGCGAAGGACCCCTCAGCCGTGGCCCACGCGGGGCGTGTGACTGCTCATAAGAAGGACGAAAAGGCCTCCTAGAGGTTTTCCACAGGTCGCACGGTGTTCCCAGAGGGGCACCGGACGGGTTAGCCTCCTGCCATGTCAGTCAGCCAAACCCCTCAGGACACAGAAGTGCTTGCACAATGCATGCACTGTTCTTACGATGGCACTATGCCAAACATCACGATCAGAAACGTCGACGCCGCCCTCCACGCCACCCTCAAGAAGAAGGCGGAATTTTCCGGGCAGTCGCTGCAGGAGTATTTGCTCCAGCAACTGAGAGTAATTGCAACAAAGCGTTCTAATGCGGAGATCATCCGTGACTACCGGGCACGGATGAAGGAACTCAACGAACCGGGATACTCGCGCGAAGAAATCGAAGCTGTCCTCGCGCAAACGAAAGAGGAAAGAGACAACCGGTGGAAACGCTGGTCGTAGATGCGTCCAGCCTGGTCGATTGGCTCATGAAGGAAGATGACCGATCACTCGCACTGGACGAGATTCTCGAGCCGGCGTCGCTATTAGGACCCGGTCACCTTCTGATTGAAGCATCCCAATCGCTGAAGAACCTCAGCCGAGTTCGCTCCAGCGAGAGAATCGCGGAGGCGTTTGAAGCGCTGACTTCCTTGAGTGTGACAACACTGGATTTTTCTGACTTTGCTCGAATCGCATGGCAGCACCGCCATAACCTTTCGCTCTACGACGCTGGATACCTCGCTACCGCAATCATCTCGGGGCACCCCCTCGTCACTTCTGACCGAGGGCTCGCGTCAGTCGCCAAGAACTATGTCGACGTCATCGGACCCCCCGACAATATCGGCGACGCCGAGGGCCCCTCAACCGTCCGATAGGGCGAAATTCACGCATTCAGCAGGCCTATCGGTAAGCTAGGGCCCACTGCGGAAGCCTCCCTGAACTCGAAATATCACCCCACGAGAGGGAGTTGTGAGCGTCGCACCAGCGGATTTCCCCGTTTCTTTTGAGGTGTATCCCCCACGCCGTCCCGAGCTGATGGGTGCCCTTTTAGAGGCAATCGATGACCTCTCTGATGCTCACCCCGACTTCATCTCGGTGACCTTTGGCGCCGGTGGCTCGACCACGCGCGATTCTCTCGCCGTTCTTGACTACATCGAATCGAAAACTCACACCACCGCTCTCGCCCACCTCACCTGCGTGGTAAACACCAACGCAGAAGCACGTGAGCTGATCTCATCGTTTCTCGACGCCGGTATTCGCCACTTTCTCGCCCTCCGCGGTGACCTCCCCGAGGATCACTCGCGGGACGTCACCGATATGCCCCACGCCATTGATTTGGTGCGGCTGCTCCAGGGTCTCGCCGATGACGGGTCACCGGTTGAGCAAATCGCGGTCGCAGCTTTTCCCAATAGCCACCCCGAATCCCCCTCGCGCGAGGCCGATATTGAGGTGCTGCGTCGCAAACAAGAGGCAGGGGCATCACTGGCGATTACCCAGCTGTTTTTTGAAGCCCACGAATACACCGACTTCGTCACCGATGCGCAGCAGGCGGGCGTCACGATGCCGATCCTGCCCGGCATCATGCCGATTACCTCGACGGGCCGCCTCAAGCGCGTGCTGGAGCTCACCGGTGAGCGCGCACCCGACGCGCTGTGGCAGGCGCTCGAAGCCGAAGACACCCCGGTGGGGCAGAAACAGGTGGGCATCGACTGGGCCGCGCAACTCACACGCGATCTGCGTGAGGCCGGTGCCCCCGGGATTCACCTCTATGCGTTCAATCAGCACGAAACAGTACTCTCAGTGCTCGAGCAGGCAGGGGTGAGGTAGGCGCATGGACGACACACACAAGCTTCCGCTTCCCCCGCGCTCACAGACTCTTCTCGACGAGCTCTCACAGCGCGTCATTGTCGCCGATGGCGCGATGGGCACGATGCTGCAAGACGCTGGGCCCACGTTGGACGATTTCCTGCAGCTTGAGGGCTGTAATGAAATCTTGAACGACACCCGCCCCGACATTGTCGAATCCATCCACGACGCCTACTTCGAGGTTGGTGTGGACTGTGTGGAAACCAACACTTTTGGCGCGAACTGGTCAAACCTCTCTGACTACGGCATCGACGAGCGGATTGAAGAGCTCTCGCAAAAGGGTGCTGAGATCGCGCGCAAAAGTGCCGAGAAGTTCGAAGCCCAAGATGGCCGCATGCGCTGGGTGTTGGGCTCGATGGGCCCCGGCACCAAACTGCCCTCACTGGGTCACACCGACTACGCCTTCCTCAAATCCACCTTTGAGCGCCAAGCAGCGGGTCTCATCGCGGGTGGCGCCGATGCGTTTATGGTCGAAACCTCACAGGACCTGCTGCAAACCAAAGCAGCCATCAACGGCTGCAAGGACGCGATGCGCGCCGCCGGCACGAGGCTTCCTCTGTTTGTCGAAGTGACCGTGGAAACCACCGGCACCATGCTGATGGGCTCAGAAATCAACGCAGCGCTCACCGCACTAGAGCCGCTCAGCATCGACATGATTGGGCTCAACTGCGCGACGGGCCCGCAGGAAATGAGCGAGCACTTACGCCAGCTCTCTCAGCACTCACAAATTCCCGTGATGGTCATGCCCAACGCTGGTTTGCCCGTACTCACCCCCACCGGGGCGTCGTATCCTCTGGGGCCAGAAGAGCTCGCCACGGCTGAAGAACAATTCATCAAGGAATTCGGCCTCTCGCTGGTGGGTGGCTGCTGTGGCACGACCCCCGCGCATCTGAAAGCCGTTGTCGACCGGGTCGGTGGGGCGCGCGCGATGACCCGCACCCCGGAGCGCGACTTGGGTGTCGCGAGCCTCTACCAACACGTGAGCTTGAGCCAAGACAACACCTACCTCGCCATTGGTGAGCGCACCAACGCCAACGGCTCCAAAGCCTTCCGCGACGCACTGTTGGAAGGGCGCATCGACGACTGTGTAGAAATTGCGAAGAAGCAGGTGCGCGATGGCGCGCACCTGCTGGACGTCTGTGTCGACTATGTCGGCCGCGATGGCGTGAAAGACATCCAAGAACTCGTCTCTCGCCTCGCACAAGCCTCAGCCCTCCCCCTCGTTATTGACTCCACCGAACCCACCGTGATCAAAGCGGGGTTGGAGCTCATTGGTGGGCGCCCGGTGGTGAACTCGGTGAACTTTGAAGACGGCGAGGGCCCCGGTTCCCGCTTTGCCACGGTGATGCCGCTGGTGAAAGAACACGGTGCCGCGGTGATTGCTCTCACCATCGACGAAGAAGGCCAAGCGCGCACCCGTGAAAACAAGGTCCGTATCGCCTCACGACTGGTCGACACCTTGATCAACGACTGGGGTATGCGGGTTGAAGACATCATCGTTGACTGCCTCACCTTCCCCATCGCCACCGGTCAAGAAGAAACCCGCCGGGATGCAATAGAAACTATTGGTGCGATTTCTGACATTACGAAGAAATACCCCGATATTCACACCACCCTTGGTGTCTCCAACGTCTCGTTTGGCCTCAACCCCGCGTCGCGGGCGGTGTTGAACTCGGTGTTTTTGCACGAAGCCACTGATGCAGGGCTTGATACGGCGATTATCGACGCGGCAAAGATTCTGCCCCTCGCCTCGATCCCAGAAGAGCAGCGCCAGGTGGCGTGGGACTTGGTGTGGGACAAGCGCGAATACGCCGAAGACGGCACCCTCACCTACGACCCCCTCGCGCGCATGCTCGAAATGTTCGATGGGGTCGACTCGGCAGCACTCAAAGACCAGCGGGCGGCAGAGCTCGCGGCGATGCCGGTACGCGAGCGTCTCGAGCGTCGCATCATCGACGGCGAATCCAAAGGCTTAGAGGCTGACTTAGACCTCGCTCGTGAAGAAGGCGCCACCGCGTTAGAAATCATCAACGACACTCTGCTCGCGGGTATGCAGGTCGTGGGTCAGCGGTTTGCCAGCGGTGAAATGCAGTTGCCGTTCGTATTGCAGTCGGCTGAGGTCATGAAAGCTGCGGTGGCACTGCTCGAGCCGCACATGGAGAAAACCGAAGACGCCGGCAAAGGCACGATGGTGCTCGCCACGGTCCGTGGTGACGTGCACGACATCGGAAAAAACCTCGTCGACATCATCTTGACCAACAACGGTTACGACGTCGTCAACATCGGCATCAAACAATCCATCTCCGACATCATCCAGGCCGCAGAAGAACACAACGCCGATGTGATCGGAATGAGCGGTTTGCTCGTGAAATCGACGCTCGTGATGAAAGAAAACCTCCAAGAGCTCACCAGCCGCGGTTTGGCGAAGAAATGGCCCATCATCCTCGGTGGCGCGGCACTCACCCGCTCGTTCGTCGAAGACGACTTAGCTTCAGAGTTTGAGGGTGTCGTGCGCTATGCCAAAGATGCCTTCGAAGGCCTCGATTTGATGGCACCGCTCGTGCAAATTGCTCGCGGGGCCGACCCCGACTCGGTGGGACTCCCCGCACTGAAAAAACGCATCTATCCGGCAAGCCAGCTGGAAGTGACAGAGCCGGAAAACATGCCACAGCGCTCTGATGTGGCAAGCGATAACCCCGTTTTCGCTCCCCCGTTCTGGGGAACCCGCATCGTCAAGGGCTTGGTGCTGAGCGACTACGCCGCGTTCCTAGACGAGCGGGCAACCTTCATGGGTCAGTGGGGCCTCAAACCCGGCCGTGGTGAGGGTGGCAAGAGTTACGAGGAACTGGTCGAAACCGAAGGCCGTCCGAGGCTTCGCTACTGGCTCGATCGTCTCATGGCCGAAAAAGCCTTGGACCCTGCGGTGGTTTATGGCTACTTCCCCGTTGTCTCAGATGGCCAAGACGTCATTGTGCTCCACCACGGCAACGACCCCGACGGTGTCTTGGGCACGAAAGGCTTGCTCGCACCATACGGTGGCAGTGACGGCCCATTGGGCACGGAGCGGCTTCGCTTCAGCTTCCCCCGCCAACGCCGCGACCGTCACCTGTGTTTGGCGGACTTCGTGAAGTCAAAAGAATCCGGCCAGGTCGATGTAATGGCGTTCCAGCTCGTGACGGCGGGAGAAAACATCGACAAGGTCGCACAAACCCTCTTTGCGAAAGATGCTTACCGCGAATACCTCGAGCTCAACGGCCTCGCGATGCAGCTCACGGAGGCTCTGGCAGAGTACTGGCACGCCCAAGTCCGCAGAGAATGGGGCTTTGGTAACGAAGACCCCACAGACCTCTCAGAGATTCTGGGGGTCAAATACCGCGGTGCGCGTTTCTCCCTGGGCTATCCCGCCTGCCCGGAGATGGAAGACCGCAAAAAGGTCGTGGAGCTTTTGAACCCCGGCCGGATTGGTGTGGAACTCTCTGAAGAGCTTCAGCTGCACCCAGAGCAATCAACCGACGCGTTCGTGTTCCACCACCCCGAGGCGAAGTACTTCTCGGTCTAACCCACGAACGGGACTCACTCGTCGAAGCGCCTTCAGCGCCGCACCACCAATGAGCACCAGGCTCACCACCGTGGTGATGGCCCGCACGCTATCCCAGGTGAGGGTGGAAGTGGTGAGGCTATAGAGCAGGAATCGACTGAAGTTGGCGGCTACACCTTCCCCATCAAACAGGGAGAGTGATGTGCCAGAACCAATACTGATGGGCCAAAACCACAGGTTCATCAAAAGTCCAAAGGCATACGAGGCCACGGCACCATAGGCCGCCAGCAGTGCAATTTCCAAACGAGGTCGCGAGACAACGGGATTCCCTTGCGGCAAGAGACCAGCCCCTGCACCGACCCAACCCACGGCGAGCATTTGAAAGACGGTCCACGGCCCGACCCCGCCCCACACCAGCGACGACACCACCATGGCGAGAGACCCCACGAGGAAGCCTCCACGCGGACCCAACGCCCGCCCGGCAATGATGACGATGATGAAGATGAATTCGATACCGCCGGCACCGACAGAGAGCAGTCGCGCGGCGGCGGCGAGGGCAGCTAAGACCCCCACTAGGGCGATCATTCGCGAGTCCGTCAACGTGGCCGCACCAGACAACAGCAATCCAGAGAGCGCAGCGATTGCCACCACTACCGCAGAAGTAGCGACGAGCGAGTGCGGCAACAAGTAGGCAGCGGCAATGAACGGCCAAATAAAGGCCATCACGCCAAGAAGACTCGCCAGAACGACAAAGGCGCGTGTGCGAAGAAGGTGGTTCACAAGAGTCACGCCGTCACCCCCGATGCTGGCTCAAGCAAGCCATCACTCAACACCAGCCGCTCACCCGGCAGCGATACGCAGGTGTCTGGCTCTTGGGTGGCAATGAGGAGAGAAACTCCTGTTTCCATCGCACACTCCAACACCGCCATCAGCGTCTCCACCGCAGTCGCATCTAACCCGGCTGTGGGTTCATCAAGGGCCAACACAAGGGGCTTGTGCGACATTTGGATAGCAATGGCGAGAGCCATCTGCTGCCCTCGGGAGAGATCGCGTGGGTGGGTGTGGGCCATTTCCTCGACAATGGTTTTTCGCCACGGCCCCGTCAAAATCGATTCCAACGTAAGGCGGGTCAACCCCGGAGCTGCTGCGGCAGCTTTGTCAGCGAGGGCAAGCTCGGTGACAACAGTTTCGGTGAAAAACAAGTCCTTGGGCTCACTGGGCACATACGCCACGTCTCCCCCGGACTCGGCAGATCGCGCAGCAACCAACCGCAACAGTGTGGTCTTCCCCACGCCGTTATCGCCCGAGATCACTGTCGCGAGACCGCGTCGAAGCTCGAGATTCACGCCATCAAACACTCGTCGCTCACCAAATATCGCGGTGAGGTCCTCCAAGCGTGCCACGACATCGGGTTCCGGCCGGGGCCTAGGAATCATCGCTGGGCTGAGTGACGGTGGTGGCACGTATCGCCCAGTGACGAGACCTTCAGGGCTTAGCGAGTAGAACTCGGCATCGATGCCCTCGAGTTCCTTGCTTCGGTGGTCCGTCATCACCACGGCCATACCCGAACCCGCGTGTGTGTGAAGCTGCCTTGCAAGCTCTCGCCGTGATTGCGCGTCAAGGCTGTGAAGCGGCTCGTCCAGAAGAAGCAAGGAGGGTGAGCGGGCAATCAGCACCACACACGCCACCATCACGGCCTCTCCGGCGGAGAGCTCGGAAGGGGCGCCTTGAGAGAGGTGGCCCAGTCCCCATTGATCCAGCAGTCTCTTCGCTTTAACTGAGGCCTCGGCACGAGAGTGTCCCGCCAACACGAGCGACAGTGCCACGTCATCTTCTACCGACCTAGTGAGAAACAGATTCTGGGGTCGATGTGGCAAATACGCCACCGAATTCGCTAACCCTGGCGAAATATCGGGGTGAAGCACTGCCAGGGCTTCCAGTAATGACGTTTTCCCGCTCCCCGTGGGACCGGTCAGCACGGTCAGCGAACCGGGTGAAATGGCCAAGAAGACATTACGGAGGCCCCGTGTTGGCCACGAGAACCCCTCAAGAACCATCCCTTTTGGCATTTCAGCAGGGGTCGATGTTGTCGTCATCCCCCGAGAGTGCAGGGCAGTTTGAATTCCCACGGCGTACTCGAGGGTTTTCTCGAGTACCGGCAGAACCATGCGCCTACCTAACGTGACTCGACGCCACAGCGCTGCCTGCGTGGTGTCTCGAATCACCGAGACCAAAAACGGCAGTGTGGCAATCGCAATGACAGAAGCGGTCACCAAAGGGCGACTGCGACGAAGCGTTGGCAGAAGGAATACCAGTCGCCTGGGGTCCCACCACGCCAGGACTAGGCCCGCCAGCGAAATGACTGCAGCAAACGGGAATCCAGAGCTCAGGCTGTGCCACACGCCCCCGGTGGTGACGTCACCACCGATCATGATGTGCGAAAACACCCCACCAAGGCGGATTCGAGGCACCGAGAACAACAGTTCGCCCTCGCCATTGGCTCCACCGAAGATCAGCCGATAAAGCAGGCGAATCAGCAAAAAGCCCGCAGCACTGCCGAGTGCCAACAGCACAAGAACAGTGGGCTTGGGTCGAGACATGGTCAGGGGGTCGTGGAGGGCTGCTCGATGTCGTCGCCGGCTGAAAATGCCAGACCCAAAGATGACCCGGGGGTCACCATGAGGGTGCCCACACCGTCCATGGCGTAATCCCAAGGCGAATCAGGGTTTTCTTTGACCCACAGCGCCCAATAGGCGTGGGCGGGGGGCATGTCTTCACAAGTCTCTAAGTGCGGGTCAAAGCCTGGAACGAGCAGTTCCTCTGTTTCCGAGGGCAAGCCGTTTACCCGGCAGACGACTTGGTCGCCAAAGGTGTCGGTGCCTACCGTCTCAACACCAGCGAAGGCCAACACATCCGCTGCGAGAGCCTCGTCTGCATCAAACTCCACGCACTCGTTGACCGAGTCCTCACCCAGAATGCCGTAGTTCACGGCCACGATCACCCCTGAGCACGATTCTGGGTTGCCCACTGAAAAACCTTGGTCATCGACCGGCGCGCACGCCGATAGTGCCGCCAGAAGGGCGATTGAGAGCAGCGGTCTAATGGTTCTCATGAAGCCTCCGTGTCCTTGAATTTTCGGGGCTCCGATTAGCTAAGGCTATCCCATCGGCAAAGCGCGCCTCTGTGAAGAGCGCGAATAACTGGCTATCCCTGCCTTGAAACTTCGACGTAGTCGGCCGTCTCAGCGGAGTGAACCACTGCAATTTCGACACCATTGAAGGTGACGGTGTCACCAGGTTTGATGAACGCCTCGAACCAGTTTTTGCAATCTCCGGAGAAACCATCTTTATAGAGGAAATAGGCCCACTTTTGCTGCTCGTCGCTCGTGCCACACCCTCCCTGGGTGTACACATCAACACGCTCGACGTCGAGCTCGGTATCGACGAAATACACAAGTAACCCGGAGCGGTCGCTCTCCCACGTCTCCGACCAGCCAATGGGTCGACGAGACTCGATGACCAAGGCACCCTCGCCTTCAAACGGAACGATAGCTAGGCGCTTATCGCCACCAAATAGTTCTCGTGCCCCGAGGATGAACTGTGAGGGCTCAGTGAGGTCGTCGGGCGCCATGCAGTGGATTTGGTCGTCGTCGGTCCAGCCGAGCTTGAACTCATCCCAGCCATTGAGCGAACCGGAGAATTCACCTCGGGCGGGAATTTGAGAGGTTTGCACGGCCAAGGGCCATCCGTTTCCCGGGCCATGGTTATGAAGCCCCATCGAATCGAGCATCAGGTAGAGCCAGAAACTCCAGGTGTGTTGAGCTCTGATCTCCGCGGTCAACTGGCCCTCGTCGCGATACCACCACTCGTTACCGGCCCAGAAGAACACGTCCTTCGCTCCCCCGGGAAACGGCAGGGGTACTCCCTCAATGCCTTGGAGGCCCAAGTCGCCCTCAAAATAATCCACTCCGGGCGACCAATATGCCAAGACGCCATCGACGACGTCGTAGCTGAGGTCATCGGGAAGGCTTCGACCAATCATTTGGATGATCTTGTTGGAGTTTCCCTGTCGCTCCTCGTAGCTAGCACCCCGAAGAACCGGATAATCCTCGTGGTTGACCGGAAGAGTGATCCACTCATCGACAAGTTGAAAGTTCAGATCGAGCTTTCCTTGAGACCAATAGTCAGCCCATTCCTCCATCAGCTCTAGCTGCGGTCTCAAATACCCTTCTGGGGTTTGATCACTGGGAGGCGCATCGTCAAACGCCACCATCACAGCGATCACGTTGGATTCGCCCGTATTGGGAAGGGTGTGGGGCGAGAGGGGGAAACCAATGTTTCCGCGCGAGCGCTTGCCGTTGATGGAGTAGCCCTCAAACGACTCCCTCGCCGCTTGGCTCTGGCCGTCTTGCACCTTGCACAACTCGACCTCACTAGGCGAAACCGGTTGTGCCCAATCGGGGGCAATCGGCTCGAGCTCTGGCTCCGGGGCGGGCTCCTCGACAACGGCCGCTGGGGGCTCTTCTTCCACCACCACGTCGGGCTCTTCAGCCGCACACCCCGTGAGGACGAGGCTCACAAGCGAAGCGAGTGCGATGGCTTTACGCATCGTCATCTGCCGGTTCGATCAGCACATAATCAACGTCGTCACCTAGGAAATCGAGGGTAATTTTCACCCCGGAGTGGGTGACGCTCATGCCTTCTCGCACCAGCATGTTCTCGATGTCGTTGTGAACACAAGTGCGGTTGGACACCGAGTCGGGGTAGATGTAATACGCCCACTTGGCCTTCTCACGGTCGTTTCCGCAATCATCAGGTAAATGATCGGTCTGGACTCCGTTGGCATCAATTTCATAGACCAACAGCCCCGCATTGGCGGGATTCCAGTCTTTCGACCAGCCGATCGGGCGCCGCGATTCGACGACGAGTACCTTGTGGTCGACGGTGCGAATCGCAACCATCTTGCGCTCACCGCCATAGGTTTCTAGCGGCGTCATTATCACCCTCTGCGGTTCTGTCAGGGTCTCAAAGTCAGCACAAAACACCTGCTCATCTTCAAACCACTCAAACAAGAAGGTCTCCCAGGCGGTAAGCACCCCGGAATACTCCCCATTGCCGGGATATGCCCCCTGTCCGACTCCCGTTTTCCAGCCGTTTCCTGGGGCGTGCCCATTCATTCCCATCCAGTGCGAGAGATCGTGGATGAAGTAGCTCCAGGCGTATTCCTTCTTAATCTCAAACGTCAAGCCGCCGGAATCAGTGGTGTGGTACACGCCACCAGCCTGGAATGGCAACCGCACGGAGCCTTGGGGTGTCGAGAACACGCCGTCTCGGTCGCTCACGGTCTGTTTGAACGCAAACATTTCAGGCGTCCAATAGATAAAGACGGCATCGGCAGCCTGATAATCCAAGTCATCAGGTAACTGCTCCACCACGAGCTTCGCCACCTGCTCCATCCGCGATTGTGCTTGGCGGTGCCACTCATTTTGGTCGTATTCGTTATCGCCCACCCCGGGGTCCAAGGTGTAATCGGCGTGATCAACCGGAACGGTCACCCAGCCCGGGACTACTTGGAAGGTGAGACGAAATTTCCCTTGAGAGAAGAACTCGCTCCACTCCGTGACGATGTCGGTTTGTTCTGTGAGAAATGATTCAGGTAATTCATCGGAGGGAGGCGCGTCGTTGAAAGCCACTTTCGCGATGATGACATTGGCTTCGCCTGATCCAGGAAGTTCGCGCTCAGAGTGCGGGAAACCCACTGCCTCCATGCCAATAATGTCGCCCTGGCGTTCGCCACGAACCAACTGCCGGACAGATGCAGGGCGAGGGTCGGCGAGTTTGCAGCGAGAAAAGTCCGCCACAGACACCGACTGTTCCCACTGTGGCGGTTCACGAGGCGGCTCTGGCTCTGGGGTTGGCTCTGGCTCCGCCGCTTCAATCGCGGCGACTTCGTCAACCAGATCTTCAGGCTCCTCGGCGGGCGTGCAGGCGCCGAGGGCAAACACACTCACCAATGCCCACACGGCCACTTTGCTGACTGACATCTAACAACCCGATCAGAGTGAGTTAGCTCGAGCAACCATCAGGTTCATCGATGTCTCTCACAAACTCGATTCAGAATCAATGACCCTCTCGGGCCTCTAGCTCCTCCAGCTGGCACTTACAGTAGGCAATGACGTCGTGACATTGGGAACAAATACGAACAGGATCGTTTCCGGAGTGCTTGGCGATGCGCAATTCTGCTCGACGGTTATCTAAGCCATAAGCCGTGATTAAACGCTTGGGAATGGGCGGGTCAAAGAGTCCAAGGATTCGAAAAGCAAGACCGAGGCGGTCTCGACCAAGCTTTTCGGCAATCTGTTTCACGGGTGTGCGCAGCTGAAATTCAGTGCGGAGTATCTGGTCATCTCGCCAACTCCAGCGTTTTTGATAGTTCGGGGCTTTGCAATCTTCACTGAGCCGCCTCTCCCCCAGAACCAAATACGCCAGTTGCCGAATAATTTCTGCCGGGGTGCAGCCGAAGTAGTGGGCGATCATGTCCGCGGGCATGCGGTCGAGGTATAGCTCGAGGAGTTCTTTTCTGGTGGCGTGGTTCCATGCCACCTCATTCTGAGACGACACCACTGAGGAACTCGCCATCACGACCCAGACGATGAGCCAAAACCCTAGTGGGGGTATCAGGAATTCCATTCGGCTTCTTCATCGTCATCCATTCCCGAGCCGTAGAAAGTGTCGGGATACGCGGTGTTGGGGCTGTAGCCATGGGGTCCGCTATGCACGTCGCCTTCGTCCATGGGGACAAAACCACACTGAACACAGAAATCGTTCCCGGACACCCAGGGCGCCCGGCACTTTTCGCAGTAATCGATGTCCATCATGGCCAACCTCCTAAGTTCCCTGGCCTTCACACTGGTCGACGGCATAGGCAAACCACTGATCGATGCGCTGGAGCACCGCAATAGCGTCGTCATCGCTTACACCATCAAAACCAGAGTCGCTTACTTGCACAAACACTTGGGCGGCCAATTGGACACTGTCCACCCACTCCGTCGCAGGAGTAGCAGTGTCGAGCCCCTGGCGTTTGGCAATCTTGATCATGGAATCGATATTGGCGGCGGCAAACCGTGTTTGCTGGGTGGACTGAGTAGGTTGACCTTGACCTGCGCGGTCAACTCCTTCGTTGAACGATTCAACCTGACCCACCAGGTCGTCACATAACTCACCCATCGGGTTAGCGGCAACTTCCACTTCAGGTTTTTGGCAGGCCACCAAGAACAGGGCCAAAACAGCAGTGAGTAAGGCCATGGCGGTGGGGCGAAGGCTCACCATGGGAGAACCACCAAAGAAGGGGTGTGCCGGAGGGAACCAACCGAAAGGAGAGAGGAAGGGACACAACACGGACCCTCCGGCACGTAAACAGCAACCACGGAGGAATGGAGAACTCGGTGTTCGCTGTTCATGCTTTCACGCTAGGGCGCACCACTGACATTGGGTGCGAGAGTCCCGTCTACACGAGCGGTGGCGCCGGGTATCCCCGTGACGGAACGGATACTCGGCGCCACCTGGCCACGTGCAGAGAGTGGAAACTCTGCTGGTCGTGCGCGTTATTTTAGGCAGAGGCGTGAGGATTTTCTAGTGCCCTACCCGTGGGGTTCTCGTGGAGAAACTCCATCTATGAAAACCGACTCGGATAGGCAATCTCATAGAGTGCAATAGCCCTCCCCCGCTCAACGGGGGGTGTTTTCGAGCCACCGTGCACCTCACACCCGACTAATTGGTGGGTGAGCTGTGCAAACTGCTGCCACATGGCGGCCACTGAGTGGCCCCCAGAATCATTGCCCCCGCTACAACGGCATAGGGAATTCTTTCTCCTGCGTTCATGAACCCCCCTTGCCTGACTCTCGACCGATGGCGCCGCCCACTCCACAAAGGCACCGCCCAAAAACCTTGTCAGTATGAAACTACAGCCGTCCCCTGACACTGGCTAGAGCCTGTTGCGATAGGCCTCTCTGCGGTGGGCAATACGAATCACCGTAATCGTGACCGTCGTGCCCTCCACGGTGTAAATCACGCGGTAGTCACCCACACGTATTCGCCAGGCTTCTCGCGTGGCAAGCTTCTGGGCTTTAGGCGGGTAGGGGTGTTGGCGCAGCAGCTCAATAGCCCCCACAATCCGGCTTTGTGGTTCTCGCTCTAGTCCTCTGAGTTCTTTGGCAGCTCTGGGGGTCAGAACGATCTTCCAACTACTCACTCGTAGCCGAGGTCTCGTTTGACGTCGTCCCAGGGAATCAGATCAGAGCCCTCTTCGAGGGCTTCATCGAATGCGCGCGCATCATCGATTTCTTCTGCTGCCTCAGTGAGGTTCTGGTAGACCACGGGGTCAATCATGACCGCGATGGTCTCACCGTGGCGGGTGATATTCAGGGGCCCTTGAGACACCTGACTCAAGGCATCGGCAAAGGATTCACGGGCTTCTGAGACGGAGAGGGAGGTCATGAATGTAGTGTACAGAATCACTCTTTTTGTGTACAGAATAACTCTCAGCAGTGTTGAAAAATCCCGATTTTTCGGTTCGGGGAGACCCCCTACCCCACTAGCCTGGTAGCTACGCCCTCAAACCAAAGGAGCATCGTGGCCGCAGAACACCGTCGCATCGCACTGGTCGGAACCGGGGCAGTGGGCTCCTCGCTGGGCTCGGACATGATCGAGGCCGGACTCGATGTGACCTTCATTGACCAGTGGCCCCAAAATGTCGAGGCGATGAAGGCTGACGGGTTGACCGTGAACCTGCAAAGCGGCACGCACACCGTGCCAATCGCGGCGAAGCACGTCTATGAGGTCGCAGAAATGCGCGGGTCGTTTGATGTGGTGATGACCGCGGTGAAGGCCTATGACACCCGCTGGGTGATGGAGCTCATGAAACCACTCATGCGCGAGGACTCGGTGTTTGTGGGCTTACAAAATGGCATGACCATTGATGAGAGTGCCGAGATTCTGGGGGCACACCGCTCGATGGGTTGTGTTCTGGGTATTGCGGCGAATATGCCCGAGCCCGGCGTGGTGAACCGCGAGTTTGATATGACCGAGACGTGGTTATCGGTGGGAGAAGTCTCTGGCGAGATGACGGATCGCTTAGCGCTCGTGCACGAGGCCCTCTCTCACGCCGCCCACGTCGAAATGACCACTGATATTCGCTCGGCTAAGTGGATGAAGCTTCTTGCCAACATTCCTGAGATGCTGCCCTCCGCGATCTTGGGCCTGCCGCTTCTTGAGGCAGCACGCACTGAAGGTGTGCGGGAGGTCATGGATCAGATGTCCCGTGAGGCCTACGCCACCGCTATTGGCTTAGGCATCACCATGCTGCCCACCCTGGGTCTTACCGAAGACCAAGTGGTGGATTCAGACGAATACGCCGTCGGCTTATTGGATGTGATTTTGACGTCGTATTCACGCCCCGGCACCAAAGTGGCGGTTCTGCAGGATTGGCTCAAAGGCCGGCGCGCCGAAATTGATGCCTTCAGTGGCTACATCGTGAAAAAGGGCGACGAGCTGGGTGTTGATGTGCCGGTGAACCGCGCGGTGGTCGAGATTGCGAAGCGCGTGGAATCCGGTGAACTGACGCCATCATTAGAGAATTTGGGACTGTTTCGCGCAGCTCTCAGTGCCTAGACCCCTCACGAGGAGTGCCGAGGTGGGTCACCCCCTCCGAAGATCTACGCGGCCATTCCGGGTGATGCGACGGGAAGCCCGACCTCCCGGGCTGCCTGGGACATTCTCGCGTCGTAGGTCACCACAGCAATAAGGCCGGCGCTTTCTGGAAGCACGCTCGCCAGATGAATCGCGTCGAGGCTGCGCAAAGCGACGGGAGTCAAGAGGCCCGCTCGTTCAAGCACCTCTGGCGAGATGTCGATTAGGGTAATGGCCTCCAGCATTCTCTTCGCATCCGCCACGGAAGCCTGAGATGAACGGGAAACCGCACGCAGAACTTCGGTGTGGCTCAGAGCACTCGAGGCAATCGTGAGCCGAGGGCCCTGTTTGCACTCGAAAATGAAAGTTCGAAGCGCTGCCGACTCGGCTTCCTCGTGCACAAGCTTCACCAGCGCCGAGGAGTCACAGTAGAGGAGACTCACCGTTCCTCACTGCGCATTTCCTCGAGTATTTCGCTCAACGTGGGGCCGTCTCCCTCGTAAGGGATGGGCTCCATGGCGAGCAGTTCCTCCACTGTCTTGGTCGCGGGTCGGATCTTGTCGGTGGTGAAAACGTGACCAGTTGGCTGATTCATGAGTTTGTTGAACATATCGGGGCTCACCATATAGGCGATGGCATCACCGTGACGGGTAATTTCCACAGGGCCATCGCCCAGCTCGGCGATGACGTCAGCGAGGGCCTCACGGGTCTGGGATACGGGTAGAGACTTCATGGGAAAAAGTGTACTAAATAATTGTTTTTGTACATATTTAAGGTTTTTCCTCGGCGCCGGTGGGTTCCAGGGATACTTGGCTCTTCCGGGCAATGGTGGATTACTGGCCACCCGTGCCCTACACTGAACAAGTCGGTCTGGGATGTGCCTGGAAAGCGTTGTTGTGATTCCTAAGCCCGGTATGCCTCACATTCTGTGAGCCAGGGCCACAACGATTGTGTGCCACTTCTCTGACTGAATCGAATACCCATGTCCTCGTATGCCCCCCGTTCGTCCTCGCCTGCCCGCAGTGGCCGCAAACCCCGCCACGGGTCGAGTGAATCGCCAAAAAAGCGCTTCTCCTCAGACCCTCGCGCAAAGCGCCCCCGCGGCCCCCGCCCCGAACACACCGATTCCCCTCGCTCTGAGCGCCCCTCGCGCGAGGACTACCGCGAGCGCAGCTCTCGTCAGCGCGACGACCAGCGCCCCGCACGTCCCGCTCATGAGCGTGGCGAGGGTGAGCGTAAGAGCTTTGATGGTGAGCGCCGCTCCTTCGATGGTGAGCGCCGTCACAACTCCCGCCCGGATCACCGCAGTGGCGCCCCGCGTCACGGCGGTGCTGAGCGCGACGGTGGTCGCCCCCGTCGTAGCGAACCCCGCGGATCGCGCAACGAGCGTCGTAACTCCCGCACCCCCGAGGTGCTACCCGATCGCTTCCGCGGCACGGTCGTCGAAGCAACCGCTCACATCGACCAGTCGTTCGCCTCGCTGGGTGTGGGAAAGAGCATTGCTCAAGCTTTGGCAGAAGGCGGAGCCCACTCCCCATTCGCCATTCAAGCAGCGACGATTCCTGTCGGTCTACAAGGCCGGGATTTGCTGGTGCGAAGCCACACCGGCAGTGGAAAGACCATTGCCTTTGGAGTGACCCTCGTTGAAGCAGTGCTTCGTGCGGGTAACGGTAAGCGTCGCGAGTTTGCTCGTGCACCCAAGGGGCTGATTGTGGCTCCCACACGCGAGTTGGCGCTCCAGATTGACCAGGTGATTCAGCCTTTGGCGCGTGCCGTGGGTCTTTTCACCACCCAGGTCTATGGCGGTGTCCCCCAGGGTAAGCAGGTGGGTGCGCTTCGTCGCGGTGTCGACATCGTGATTGGCACCCCAGGTCGTCTAGAAGACTTAATCAAGCAGGGCCACTTGGATTTGTCTCAGGTGATCTGTTCGACCATTGACGAAGCAGACCACATGGCAGAGCTCGGCTTCATTGAGCCCGTGCGTCGCCTGTTGGAGCAAACCTCACCCGAAGGCCAGCGACTGCTGTTTTCCGCCACCTTGGACAAGCAGGTGGCGAGTCTCGTGGATCAGTTCCTCGTCGACCCCGCCATTTTTGAGTTGCACGACTCGCGTGATGACCACACCAGTGTGGAACACCGCGTGATGGTGATTAACCCGCGCGACCGCATGGAAACCGTGGCGTCTCTGGCGCGCGGTGCCGGCAAAGTGTTGGTGTTTAGCCGCACCCGCCGCGGTGCGGAAGAGCTGCGTGACTACTTGGATGATTCCGAGATTCGCGCCGTCGACCTTCACGGAGATCTGAACCAGAACCGTCGTCAGCGCAACCTCCAACAGCTCACTTCAGGCCGCGTGAACGTATTGGTGGCAACTGATGTCGCAGCACGCGGAATTCACGTGGACGACATTGACCTCGTGATCCAAGCCGACCTGCCCGATGACTCCAAGACCTATGTGCACCGAGCCGGTCGCACGGGGCGTGCCGGAAAGTCGGGTGTTGTGGTCACCTTGGCGAGCTCGAAGAGCACGCACCGCCTCGGCGGCATCCTGCGCGATGCGGGTGTGGAGGCAGAAGAAGTCGGAGCTGCTCGCAGCTTCTAATTGCTCACTGGCAGCCTGGGGGCTAAGAAATCACGACCCCCAGCTGCCGGCGAATCTCTTCAC
>Ga0255769_10001846_pt1 | contig 23496 bp, 31 predicted proteins | sample 041ome_9_FD_179637 | JGI IMG/M metagenome (GOLD analysis project Ga0255769, IMG submission 179637) | Coastal salt marsh microbial communities from the Groves Creek Marsh, Skidaway Island, Georgia - 041413US metaG (version 2) | ecosystem: Environmental > Aquatic > Marine > Intertidal zone > Salt... | reverse complement strand
GAAACAAGAATTAAGAGATATAACAAATCAAGTAGATTTAGTATCTACTGTAGAAGAATTAAAAGCTATTACTATATAGGAAATAAATAGAATATATGCCATTTATCGGAACACAGCCTAGAGCAGGTGCATACAATGTACTAGATAGTATTACTGTAACTGCAACAGATACATTTAACTTAACGTTAGATGGTAGTGCGTATTATCCACAATCTCCAAACCATCTATTGGTGAGTATTAATGGAACAATGCAAGCTCCAATTAATTCATTTACAATATCAGGTTCACAGATTATATTCAGTGAAAACTTACTTGTAACAGATGTTATCGATTTTATCTTAGCACTCGGTGATGTACTCAGTATTGGTACACCATCTGCAAATGCTGTAACAACATCTTCAATACAAGATGGCGCAGTGACTAATGCTAAGATCGATACAATGGCTGCATCAAAACTTACCGGGGCATTACCTGCAATTGATGGTTCTGCTTTAACAGGTATTGATGCATTACCAAGTCAGATAGGAAGTAATGGATATTTTCTAACGACGGATGGTAGTACAGCATCTTGGGCAGAAGTTGATGCATTGCCAAGTCAAACAGGTAATAATGGTTATTACTTAACAACAGACGGTTCAACCGCAAGTTGGGCAGAGTTAAGTGTTGGCGCTTCTGCTGGTGGCGTAATTTGGGAAAATAGTACAGTGATATCAAGTAATTATACTTTAGCAACAGGTAAAAATGGTTTAACCGTAGGACCAGTAACTGTAAACGCCGGTGTTTCAGTAACTGTACCTTCAGGTCAACGATGGGTGGTAATTTAATATGTCAGTCAATATAAATGCAGATACAACGAATGGATTAGTATTAACATCAGATACAAGTGGTGAGTTAAAACTACAGAGTGCTGGTGCAGACATTGCTACAGTAGATAGTAGTGGTATTACAATGGCAGCTGGTAAAACAATATCTAATTCAGGTATAGTTACTGGTAAAGTATTGCAAGTAGTACACGCTAATTATGGAACACAAGTTCTTACATCATCATCTTCTTATAGCGATACTGGATTAACAGCTACCATTACTCCATCATCTGCATCTAATAAAATATTAGTTATTTTTAATATTAATGGTACTTATTCTAATGGAGCAACAGGATTATATGGAAGAGTGAGATTACTAAGAACTGCCACTGAACTTATGAATAATGTTTTTGGACAAAATGAAACAACTACAAGTGCGTATGGTTCTGCTGGTGGAAATTATTTAGATAGTCCATCAACTACAAGTGCAACAACTTATAAAGTTCAAATTAAAAATGATGCTGGAAGTGGAGATATTGGTATGAATACATTTGGTGCAACCTCTAATATAACATTAATGGAGATCGCTGGATAATGGAAAAATTTAAAGCAATTAGAAAGTTATATCCTAATGTTGTTACTATTCGTGGTGATGTGGCATACGATGCAAATGACAACGAAGTATCTTATGATAATACTGCTGTTGAAGCAGAGATAGCGAAGCACACATACAAAGAACAACGAGCTATGGCATACAAACCATTAGCAGAACAATTAGACATGCAGTATTGGGATAAAGTTAATGGCACAAATCTTTGGCAAGAACATATTGATGCAGTGAAAGCTGCACATCCTAAACCAACGGAGTAACTATGGCAAGTATTAACTTACAAGGCGATTCCTCAGGAAGCATTAGTATATCAGCACCGAGTGTAGCTGGTAGCAATACGCTGACATTACCAGCAACGACACAGACACTAGCAACACAGAATGCTTTAGGTGTACGCAATCTTATCATCAATGGTGATATAAGGATAGCACAGAGGGGGACATCTACAACAAGTATATCGTCTGCAAATACTTATTACACGGTAGATAGAGTAAAGACTATTATTGGCTCTGCTGGAACATGGACACAAACACAAGATTCTTCTGTGCCTACTGGACAAGGTTTTGCTAAAAGTTTAAAAATGGACTGCACAACAGCAAGTGCAAGTTTAGCTGCTGGAGCGTATGCTTTACTTCAATATAGATTAGAAGGACAAAACTTACAACACCTTAAGAAAGGAACTTCATCAGCAGAATCTGTGACATTATCTTTTTGGGTGAAGTCTAACAAGACTGGAACATATATAACCAATATAGAAGATCAAGATAATACAAGACATATATGTAAATCTTATACCATTGACACAGCAGACACATGGGAGAAAAAAACGATTACATACGATGGTGATGTTACAGGAACATTAGATAATGATAATGATGCATCGTTAAATATTATCTTTTGGATGGCTGCTGGTTCTGATAGATCTTCAGGCACACTAGCAACATCATGGGCATCAAACACAACTGCTAATCGTGCTGTAGGTCAAGTCAACTTAGCAGACTCTACTTCCAACTACATTAACATCACAGGTGTTCAATTAGAAGTAGGTGACACAGCTACACCATTTGAACATAGACCTTATGATATGGAGTTAGTAAGATGTCAGAGGTATTATGAAAAGAGTTATGATATTGGAACTACTCCTGGAACTGCTACTCAAAACGGCAACTTATCAACTGTAACTTCTAGCAACTCCTCTAATCAAATGGATGGAGCTCGTTTTAAAGTGAGAAAAAGAGCAGTTCCAACTTGCACGGCATACAATGCTGTTAGTGGAGCAAGTGGAGGTTGTTATAGATATAATGATGGTGCAAATATTGGATTAACATTTAATGGTGTAGGTGAGACTGCTGCTGGAAGAGCAACTCTTGCATCAAATTCAGCTAACACTTACTTATGGCACTTTGTTGCTGAAGCGGAGCTTTAATATGTATAAATTAATTAACGATAGTATAACAAATGAATCAATAGCAATTAAAAGACTAGCAGATAATGCACAAATTCCATTTGACCCAGCTAACACAGACTACCAAGAATACCTAGAATGGTTGAGCGAAGGTAACACACCAGAGGAGGCAGAATGAGCATTACTATAAATGGCATTGGTTTTGTAGAAAACAGCGTCACACTGGATACAAACTACACACTTGCAGACAATCGCAATGCTATGACTGCTGGTCCTGTAACTGTAGCAGATGGTATTACTATTACAATCGGTGATGGTTCTACATGGAGTGTCGTATGACAACACAGATAAAAGGAAATGATACCAGTACATTTGGTGGAAATATAGATGTTACAGGTAATGTGGTAACAGATGCACCAGCGTTTAGTGCTTATTTAGGTTCAAATCAAACTGGAATATCAAGTTCTACATGGACAAAAGTTGCAATAAATACTGAAAGATTTGACACTAACTCAAATTATGACAATGCAACTAATTACAGGTTTACTCCAAGTGTTGCTGGTTATTATCAAATAAATGGTCATGTATCTGTTGGAGGAACAAATATAACTTATGCTGTTCCTACAATATATAAAAATGGCACAGGTTATGCGTCTGGTTCATTTAATGCTACAGCAACTTCTGAATCTAGCGGTGTTGTCAGTTGTTTAGTTTATCTTAATGGAACTTCTGATTACATAGAATTTTATATTACAGCAACTGTTACATCTGGAACAGTAACATTATATGGAAATGCACAAACTCAAACATATATTGATGCAGCATTAGTGAGGGCAGTATGAGTACAGTAAAATCAAAGAAACTACAAGTCGGAACAGATGCTAACTCAGCAAATAACTTTACATTATATCAACCAGCAACACCTGATGGAACATTAAGGATTGGTGTAGGTAATGCAGATAGTCCTACAGAGGTAGGTCAGTTCAATGCTAATGGATATAAACCAACTACATTTCCAACATTTAGAGCAAGAATGTCAAGTAGTCAAACTTTATCTGCTAGTACAGAAACTTTAATGCAGTTTGATACTACAGACTGGGACACAACTAATGGAGATTTTGATACCACTACATATTCATATACTCCAAGTATTGCTGGATATTATCAAGTAAATGCACAGATTTTATTTAATACTGGGATAGCTGACCAAAAACAAACATGGGTAAAATTAAATAAAAATGGTAGTAGCTATTGTATTGGTTCTGTTACGAATACATCAGGTACAAATGACCAATGCACACCAGTTGTTTCAACATTAGTTTATTTAAACGGGACTACTGATTACATAGGAATTTATGGTAGACATGGTGATTCAGCTAGCAGAACTGTTAGCAATGCTTCACATTTAACAAACTGGACTTGTTATTTAGTCCAACCAGCATAAGGAAAAACAATGACACTTTACGATAAAATAATAACACTTTACCCAGAACTAACTGATACAGACTTTGCACCTGATACAGGTACAATCATGCTTCAGAATGACAGCGATGGTAAAGGCGACTACATCAAAGAATGGAATCACCCAACATTAGCTAAACCTACACAGGAACAACTAGACGGAGTTCAGTAATGACCATTAGTATAAAACCCACAGCATCTGGTTCAACGATAGAGCAAGACGGAAGTACCATACTTACTGTTGATGGCAGTGGGAATATTACACCTAGTAATAACTTGTATCCTAAAGGACCTACATTTGCTGCATATCTTGCAGGTGGAGATCAATCAATCTCTACTGTTACATATACCAAGATTGAGATGAATACTGTAGAATGGGATACTAATAGTTGTTATGATAACACTACTTTTAGATTTACTCCTAATGTAGCTGGTTATTATCAAATAAATCTTACTGTTAGATTCAAAGGTACATCAACACAAGGATATATTAGTGCTATTTTTAAAAACGGTCTTGAAACATATAGAATTGAACATGATCAAAATACTACAGTAGGTCCATTACGAGGTGCTGCTGGTAGCGCTTTAGTTTATTTTAATGGCACAACAGATTATGTTGAGGCTTATGGATGGATACAAGCAACCTCGCCATTAATTGCACAAGGACAAGCATTGACTAGATTTACCGGACACTTAGTAAGCGTATAATGTTTGGCATAACAAGAACATAGGATAAATAATACATGGCAACAGAAAAAGATTTTAGAGTCAAGAGTTCAATCGAAGCCCCAACCTCGATAAAGGTTGGTGACGCTGAGATTACTGCAACAGGTTCTGCTGTTATATTACCTGCAAATTCTGTTATCTTAGATGGAGCTGGCGGCACAGTAAGTATAGAAACTGATTTAACAGGTTACGCTACTGAAACTTATGTTAATACGCAGATTAGTAACATTGACTATTCTTCTTATGCCACACAAACAGATTTAACAAATGGTTTAGCAACAAAAGTAAATACATCGAGTATTGCAACTGTTGCATTAACAGGTAACTATAATGATTTAAGCAATACGCCAACAATTCCTAGTTTAACAGGCTATGCAACAGAAACTTATGTAGATAATGGGCTAGCACTTAAAGCAGATACTTCAAGCTTATCAGCAGTTGCTACGTCAGGTTCATATAATGATTTATCTGATTTACCATCATTATTCTCAGGTTCATACAATGATTTATCTAATTTACCAACATTATTTTCTGGTTCATATACAGATCTAACAAATAAACCGACATTATTCTCAGGTTCATATACAGATCTAACAGATAAACCGACATTATATACAGATTCAGATACTGGTGCATACTTAACAGCTAATGGTTATGCAACGCAATTATGGGTTACTTCTCAGAATTATTTAACAGCAGAATCTGATACTCTAGATGCAATAACTTCACGAGGTAATACAACAACAAATAGTATTACAGTTGCTAATATTACATCAACCGGTAATGTACAAATTGATGGGAATTTAACAGTTTCCGGAACACAAAATATTATTAATACTACAGATCTAGCAGTAGAAGATAATATGATTTATCTTAATGATGGATCAACCGTTGCTAATCCAGATCTTGGTATTGCTGGTAACTATAATGATGGTACTTATGCTCATGCCGGTATCTTTAGAGATGCTACAGATGGTCGCTGGAAATTCTATGATAGTTATACACCAGAACCAGATGCATCTGCATTTATTGATACAACACATGGTTCATTTAATTTAGCTCCAATTGAAGCCGGAAACATTTATTTAAATGGTAATCTTGTTGCTACACAAGCGTATGTAGATAATAATTCTGGTGGTGGCATAGAATATATAGTAAAAACTTCTAACTATACTGCTTCTGCTAATGAAGGTATTATTACAGATACATCTAGTGGTGCATTTACTGTAACTCTACCAGCATCTCCTTCTGTAGGGGATCAAGTTATTATTGCTGATGGCAATGATTGGTCTAATAATAATTTAACAATAGGTAGAAATGGTTCTACAATTAGAAATGCTGCAGAAGATTTAGTATGTGATATACAAGGTGTTAGTATTCAATTAATATATGATGGTGCTACATGGGAAGTTTATGCTCTAGCAGCTTCATCTACAGACTTATCATCTTTTGCTAAATATGGCGATACAACAGCTAACTTTACAGGCACGCTACAAAATGGCGGTAGTAATGTTCTAGTCGATACAGACATTGGTTCTACTGTTCAGGCATATGATACAACTATATTAAAGTCAGCAGACATTGGTACAAGTGTGCAAGGATATGATGCTGATACGGCTAAATACGATGACACTACTGCTAACTTTACAGGCACTCTTAAAAACGGTGGTAGTAATGTAGTTGTTGATACAGATATTGGATCTACTGTTGGTTACCCAAATATTCCTTTAGCAGGGGATAAATCAAGCTCTTATACTTTAACAACAAGTGATGTAGGCAAATATGTCAGAGTAGTATCTGGAGGTTCTATTACTATTCCTAATGTTATTTGGTCTGCAGGCGATGCAATTACAATATATAACGATACATCAAGTGCTATCACTATAACTTGCTCAACGAGTATATCATTTATCGCTGGAACAGATATAAATGTATCGTCAGTTACTTTAGCATCAAGAGGTCTAGCAACCATATTATTTACTGGTTTTGCTTCATGCGTTATATCAGGTAATGTGTCATGAGTGGGATACATTTAATGTTTTTAGGTCAGTCTCAACAAGGAGACCCAGTAGAAGTTAATTATGTAGCAAGTGGAGCAGACACCGCTGACGGAGTATCATCATATACATTTAACAGTGTAAATATTGGAAGTGCTAATGACACTAGACAAGTTTTTGTTTTGACTAACTTACAAGACTCAAGATCTATAACTTCAGCAACAATAGGAGGAGTATCAGCAACAATTTTACCTGGTGACCAAGGATCTACGGCTAGTCGAGCAGGTTTTTTTGCACAAGTCCCAACGGGTACTACAGCTAACATTGTCTTTACCACTGATGCTACAGGTAATTACTGTCTTTATAGTGTTTATAGCGTTATTAATAGAGTATCTACATCAACTAGTACTGACTTTGAATCACGAGCTTATTTAGGTAGTGGTCCAATTAATTCAACTATAATAGTACCTTCAAATGGATTTTTTATAGGAGTTTATGGTTCTCTTTCTGATCAAGTTTTCACAAGCTCTCCAGCTACTTTAGATAACTATAACACAAGCGGAAGTGCTGATGGTGTTTATCAAAGTGCCGTTTCTTATACAGGACCAGGGGGTTCTATAACAAATATATATGATTGGCCAAGCGGTTTTATTGGTGTTGGTGTAGGACTTTGGGCTTTTGCTCGTTAATAATTACAGGAATAAAAAATGGCATTACTATCAAATATTATAACACCATCAAATGTCCTTAAAGATAGTGACATCGGCACAAGCGTACAAGCATACGATACTGATACCACAAAGAATGATGTTGCTAATACCTTCACTACTAATCAAACTATTAATGCTGACCTCATTGTAGATACTAATACATTATATGTAGATTCAACTAATAACAGAGTAGGTATTGGTATTAGTAGTCCATCAGAAAAACTAGATGTAAATGGAACTGTAAAAGCAACATCTTTTAGTGGTGATGGATCAAATTTAACAGGAATTCAAGCTGGAGTTTCAACAGGTAAGGCTATTGCTATGGCAATAGTATTTGGATAATAAAAAGGAATAAAATATGGCTGCGCCAAATATAGTCAATGTAACAACCATTTTAGGAAAAACCGCTGGACTAGCTGCGACAACAACTGCAACTGATATTGTAGATAATCCAGCGTCTAGTGGTAAAGTATTTAAAATTAATTCACTAATCATTTCAAACGTTGATGGAACAAATGCCGCTGATATTACAGTTGATGTATTTAAAAATCAAACATCATCATTTAAATTAGCATCTACAATTACAGTTCCGGCTGATGCAACTTTAGTTGTTATCTCAAAAGAAACAGCAATATATCTTGAAGAAAATGATAGTATTCGATTACTTGCTAGTGCTGATGGCGATCTTCAAGGGATTGTTTCCTTCGAGGAAATTAGCTAATCGATGGAAAGCATTTATCTTAATGGTGGAATGAATGGAGTAACGCTAGATTTTGCTGATACTGATCGGTATGTTACTGGAACAACGGCACCATCTATTAGTTTTTTAACATCGCAATCTTATAGTGGCACAACAGATATAACCTTACCAACTATTACTAGTGATAATGCTCTTGTTGTTATATTAAGTGGTAGTGTAGTAAACCCAGTATATGGCAAAAGAATGATTACTAGCGGATGGGATTTGGCAGTAGTAGCTGAAGCTGCTGGTGGAGATGATGATGTTATGGCTATTATATATTATAAAAAATGTACTACAGCTGATTCTGGAATTACTATTTCATATGATACTATTAATCGACATATAGTTGCTATTTTTGATATTGGCGACGATTATGATGTAACTGTTGGTTCAACAAACAGTCAAGCTGCACGAAGCAACCCATTGGTACAAACAATTAGTATGTCAGGACTAACAACACCTGTAATAGGTTTAGGCATGTTGTCATCAAACGGAGTTATTTCACCAAGAACATATTCTCTTGGATCTCCAGATGAAGAATTAGCTCTTACTACTTATAATTATGCTCCATATTGGATATTTAATAGCAGTCCTGGAGACCGTTCAATAGATATGGATGATGAAGGTCGTCAAGCGATGGCATCATGTTATTTGCAAATAAGTCCTACATCAACATTTGGCAATCAAAAAAATTCAGGCATATGGGCATTACAAAGTGCTTATGATGCTTTAGTTGCAGCTATTCTTCCTATTTACAGTTATAGATATTATAGATGGGATATAACTGCAATTCGAGGAGGAGGTGCCGATTCTTATGTTCAAGTTGCAGATTTTTATTTTACACTTAACGGTTCTGATGTAACAATGTCCGGATCAACAGCAACAAATGTGGCAGGATCAAGCCCTGGTGCAGAAGATCCTTCTAATTTAGTAGATTCAAATAGTTCTACTAAGTGGCTAAATTTGAGTGGTGTTAGTGGTGATATTCAAATTGACTTTGGTAGTGTAACAGATGTTAATGGATATAGATGGGTAACAGCTAATGATAATGAATCGAGAGATCCAATTAGTTGGGTATTACAAGGTTCAAATGATGGCACAAATTGGGAAGATTTAGATACTAGGACAAGTGAAAGTATTACAACAAGCAGATTTACTAGCACATCTATTTATGAAATTCAAGGAGCATAATGTCAAATTCAAGATGGGGTGGATTTAGAAGAGGCAAACGTGTTTTCTCTGATTGGGATACACGCAAAGCACCTAGCGCGGCGCTTGAAGAAGCGCCAGCTACTGTTCAAGATTTTGATTACACTCAAGCGCAAGGTATTTGGAATCTTCGTTCAACGACACAGTTCAGTAAAAAGAATGCAACTACATATTCATTTGTTGCTAGTTCGACCTCGACTGATACATCAACAATAACTATTCCAGCAACAGCCACAGAGGGCGATATTGCGGTATTAATAGATTCAACAGCGACAGGTACAACAGCTGTTCCTAGTGGATGGACTTCTATTTTATCTTTAGATAATGTATTTGAAAATACACTAAGTTATAAAATACTTGGTTCAAGTGAAGGTGGAACCTCGGTTACTGGCCAAACAACTACAACATACTCAGTCAAAATTATGTTAGTGTTTAGACCCTCAAAGACAGTTTCCACAGTTACAATTAGCGGATTGGTAGACAGTAGAGAAGTATCTCTAACACCATCAGCTCAAACAATAAGTGCCTCAACAGAAGATCCACAAAGTGTTGTGATTGGTATGATTAGAGCATACCAAAGCGAACCGTTTATGAACGAAACTTTTTGGGACGATAGTGTATATGCTTCAGAAGGAAATGGAAATAATGTCAAAGTATTCTATGAAATACAATCAACAAACACTGAAAGAACAATAACAACATCAGCGGATTACGGCACTTATAATTTTGCTGCTGGATTTGTAATAAACGCATCATAAGGAAAAATATAATGTTATATTCATATAACTTTTACATAATATAAATAATATAAAGATTAACCAGGATAACAAATGGCAACAGAAAAAGATTTTAGAGTTAAGAGTTCGCTCATTGCACCAACCTCATTACAGGTTGGCTCAGCAACTATTACATCCGATGGTTCTGCTGTTGTTTTACCTGCAAACTCAGTAATATCTGATGGTGCAGGAGGTTCAGTTTCTCTTGGTTCAGTAGATCTTACAGGTTACGCTACCGAATCTTATGTTGACACCGCTGTAGCAAATGTATCTGTAGACCTTACAGGTTATGCAACTGAAACATATGTCAATAATACTGTTGCAAACTACTTAACAATATCATCTTTTAATACACAGATTTCAAGCTATGCTTTAACAACAGATGTTAATAATGCATTAGCACTTAAAGCAAATACTTCAAGCTTAGCCGCAGTAGCTACTTCAGGTAATTATAATGATTTAAGTAATACACCAACTATACCAAGTTTAACAGGCTACGCCACAGAAACATATGTAGATAATGAAATTGCTAATATATCAGTTGAAGATATTTCGAATGCACAAACATTTGCGGTAGATAATTTTTCTGGTGATGATACAACAGTTACATTTACACTATCGATCGGTGTAGCAACATCTAATGCTATTATCGTTGTTGTTGACGGTGTAGTACAAGACCCATCAACATATGGTGTTAATAGTACAACAATAACATTCTCAGAAGCACCACCGACTGGTACAGATAATATTTCTGTAAGATTCTTAAGTATTCCTGCAAATGCAGTTGATAGCACAGCGTATCGAACAGTTACAGAATTTACAGCAACAGCTGGACAAGTAGACTTTACGGTCCCATCATATCAAATAGGGTATATTAATGTTTATCGTAATGGTGTTAGGTTAGGAGATGCTGACTTTACTGCAACAACCGGTACTTCAGTAACACTAACCGATGCAGCGGATGCTGGAGATTTAATATCAGTTGAATCATTTAGAATTGGTTCAACAACAACTTCTTTAACAAATGAAGCACAATGGATTGATACACAATCAACACATGTAATACAGTACAATGCGCAAACTGTAACACAAGATGTTACTATTGGATCAAACGCAAATGCATTTAGTGCAGGACCGATCGAGATTGAAGTTGGTAAAGCAGTCACCATTGCTGATGGTGGCGTATGGATTATTTTATAAGGTAAGATATGAGTTCATTAAAATTAAAAACACCGAGTGGAGGAAGTGTATCATTTAATGCTACTAATACAGCAAGTGATGTTACACTCACAGTACCTGCAAGTAACGCAAATGTATTAACTGATAGTGCACCATTACCTGCTATTGATGGTTCAGCATTAACTAACTTGCCAGCACCAGCAGCTTTAACCACTGCTAGTGGTTCTGCTCCTAGTTATTCTGCAAGAGCATGGATTAATATGGATGGTACAGGAACAATCTCAATTAGAGGAAGCGGAAATGTATCTAGTATTGTTGATAATGGAACTGGTGATTATACTGTTAATTTTTCAACAAACATGTCTGGAACAAATTATAATGTAGTTGGTTCATCTAATCATAATACTACCTATGCCAATAGTCGCATGTTTTTTCAGTCAATATCAACATTAAGATTAACATCATCTGTTAGAGTTAGAGCATTAGGAGATGGAGGTTCTGCTTTAGATGTTGATACTGTTGATTTTTGTATTTTTGAATAAGGAATAACAAATGACATTAATACTTAGAGGAAACGGAGTAGTAGAAGGATTAACAGATTTGCCTGCAGGTTCTGTTACTGCGGCTGATTTGGCGAGTGGTGCTATTACATCTAGCGCATTACCTGCAGGAAGTGTACTGCAAGTAGTGTCTGTAACAAAAACAAGTAGATTTACAACAACATCCACTTCATTTACAGATGTAACTGGATTTTCTGCTACCATCACTCCTTCAAGTGCATCAAATAAAATATTAGTTATTGCTAGCACAACAGGAGCGTGTAATGCTTCTACAGGTCCAGTGTTCATTAATTTAACAAGAGCTGGTTCAAGTGTTTATATAGGTGATGCAGTTAATTCGGCAGTTAGATGTTCATCTTATTTAACATCTGCATCAAATGATAAAGCACAAGCAATGAGTATTAACTATCTTGATTCTCCAGCAACTACAAGTGCTGTCACTTATCAAATTCAAACCAGGTCTGAAAGTGGTAGTATTGTGAGTGTTGGAGGTTCTACTAATACAGGCGTAGCAAATGTAAGTGGAGCAACACCAAGCACAATATTATTATTGGAGGTGGCCGGATAATGAATCATAACGCAATATATGCATTATATCCAAATGTAGTCAGCATAGATGATACTGCTGGTGCATTTGATGCAGATGGAAATAAAGTAGAAATAGATATGGATGCTGTGAATGCATGGCAAGATCCTAACACATATAAGTATAATAGACAAGAAGAATACCCACCATTAGCAGAACAATTAGATTATATCTATCATAATGGTGTAGAGGCATGGAAAGCAGAAATAATCCAGCCAGTGAAAGATAAATATCCTAAACCGGAGTAAAGATTGAGTACATTAAAAGTAAATAGTATACAACATTCAAATGGTACTGATGCCTTAACAATAGACAGTACAGGCCATGCTACGTTTAATAAAACGTTTGTTCCTGCTAACCCATTAACAAATAGAAACATAATTATTAATGGTGATATGAGGATAGCACAAAGGGGAACGAGTGCGACAGGAGTAACTAATAATTATGCAACTTGTGATAGATTTTTCATTAGAAATAATAATTTAGGTGCATTTACTATTACTCAAGATACAAATGCTCCTGATGGTTTTGGAAATAGTCTTAAATGGGATTGTACAACTGCTGATGCAAGTCCAGCAGCTGGTGATTTTGCTAATTTACAACATAGGATAGAGGCACAAAACTTACAACATTTAGCTTTTGGAACTTCTAATGCTAAACAATTTACTGTATCTTTTTGGGTAAAGTCTAGTGAAACAGGTAATGCAGTTTTGCGTGCTACTAATATAGATGGAAGTGTAGCACAAGGACACTTATACACAATATCATCAGCAAATACATGGGAATATAAAACAATAACATTTACTGCTGACACTAGCAATGCTTTTAATAATGATAATGGAACAGGATTAACTTTATATTGGTGGCTTGGAGCTGGTTCAGATAGAACTTCCGGAACATTACGCACAACTACATGGGAATCTTCAACAGTAACTGTTGACGAAGCTGTTGGACAAACTATTAACATAGCATCTACTGTAGGTAGTTACATTAACATCACAGGTGTCCAACTAGAAGTAGGTGACACAGCTACACCATTTGAACACAGACCTTATGATATGGAGTTAGCAAGATGTCAGAGGTATTACAATAAAAATTTAGCTGTATATACTGCAACATTAGGTGGTGTTGGATATAATCAAAGCACAACAACTGCAAGATTTTACTTTCCATTTCCTGTCACAATGAGAGATATTCCATCATCATTAGAACAAACAGGGACGGCATCAGATTATTCCATAAGGCAAGGAGGAGCAGCTATTGCTTGTAATGGAGTCCCTCAATTATATTCACCAACGCCTCATGGAGCTGATGTTGCATTTTTTGTTTCTTCAGGACTTACTTCTGGACAAGGAGTGCTTCCTAGAGTAAATGCAGCTGGTGGAGCATATTTAGCATGGAGTGCAGAGTTATGAGATGGATAAAACTAACAATAGAAGATGGTAACAAAATATATGGTCGCATAGATGACGATGGTTTAATGAGAGTCACTTGCGTAGAAGCACACCCAGAGTTACAAGAATGGATAGCAGAAGGTAATACACCAGAGGAAGCAGAATGACAAGAGCTATTGACATCGCTGAACGTAAGATATTAACAGGCACTACAGCTGAAAGACCAGCAAGTCCTTCTAATGGACAAATATATTATAATACATCTACTGGTCGTTTAGAAGCATATAATATAGTAGGTGGTTGGGTTAATGTAGATCAAACCGGTTTACAATATGGTGTTGATTATCTTATAGTAGCCGGTGGCGGTTCAGCAGGTACAAATACTGGAGGTGGCGGCGGAGCAGGTGGGCTTTTAACCGGTTCAACTACTTTAACATCTGGTATAACATATTCATTTACCGTAGGCGCTGGTGGGGCAGGACAATCTGCTGGAGCTAGTAGAGGTAATTCTGGAAGCAACACTGCAGGATTTAGTTTAACTGCAATAGGTGGCGGTGGCGGTGGAGCTTATTCTGGTGCTGGTGGAGGTTTTTCTGGTGGATCAGGTGGTGGCGGTGGTGCTTCTCCTCCAACAAATGGCGGGGCCGGTACTGCTGGCCAAGGTAATGCAGGAGGTAATTGTTCATCTAGTTCAAGTCCTTATGCTACAGCAGGTGGCGGGGGAGCAGGTGCAGCAGGAGCAAACAATTCAAGCACTACAGTAGCGGGGGCAGGTGGTGTTGGGCTAACAACTACTATTATTACAGCAACACAAGCTGCGTCTACATTAGTTGGACAAGTAGTAAGCTCTTCAGTATATTTTGCTGGTGGCGGAGGTGGCGGCGGATATGCTGGTGCAACTGCTGGAGCAGGTGGTTTAGGCGGTGGAACTGCGGGTGGAATTGGTGCTAGTTCGGCTTCTGCTGGAGCTAACACAGGTGGCGGTACAGGTGGTGTTGGTAATGTAGGAAGTTCTGGTAATGGTGGTTCAGGTGTAGTTATTTTACGTATGCCTACAGTGGCATATTCAGGAACAACTACAGGTTCCCCTACAGTAACTACCGACGGTTCAGATACTGTATTAATATTTAAAAGTTCAGGCTCTTATACAGCCTAAGGAGAAATAAATGGCACATTTTGCAAAAGTAGTTAATGGAGTCGTAGATCAGGTGATTGTTGCAGAGCCTGAGTTCTTCGACACTTTCGTAGATTCAAGTCCAGGCGAATGGATTCAAACATCATATAATACAAGAGGTGGTGTACATTATAATCCAGAAACTGGTGAACCAGATGGTGGAGTAGCACTAAGAAAAAATTATGCTGGTGTAGGTTTTACCTATAACAGAGATAAAGATGCATTTATCCCACCACAACCATATCCATCATGGACACTCAATGAAGAATCATGTTTATGGGAAGCCCCGGTAGCATATCCTAAAGATGGACAAGTATATGTATGGAACGAAGAAACAACTTCATGGGACGTAGTCACCGAGGAATAATAAATGGCATTAACCAAAATCTCCAGTAAAGTTATTAAAGATGGTGCAATATCTGAAGATAAGATGCATAGTAATGTTGCAAATAAATTAATATCAACAGGTACTACTGCTGAACGACCGGTTACTCCTTCTAATGGTCAAGCATATTATAACACTACAACGGGTCGATTAGAACTATATAATACTTCTGGCGGATGGGTTAATGCAGATCAATCAGGTTTACAATATGGTGTTGAATATCTTATTGTTGCCGGAGCAGGTGGTGGTACAGGTTCACATGGTGGCGGCGGTGGAGCTGGTGGTTATATTTCAGGTACTGACACTTTTACAATAGGATCTAGTTTTCCTATTGTTATTGGCGCTGGTGCTCCAGGTACTAATGCTCCTAATTCATATCCAAATGGATCTAATTCTACGTTTAATAGTTTAACCGCAGTCGGCGGTGGTACAGGTGGTTTAGATGCAACACCAGGAAAACCTGGCGGATCTGGTGGAGGAGCATCTGGTAGAGGTGGATCATTAGTTGGTGGAAGTGGAACAACAGGACAAGGCTTTGCAGGAGGAACTGCTGCTTCCGGAGGATATCAAGGTTCTGGTGGCGGTGGAGGTGCTAGTGCTGTAGGAGGTAACGCATCAGGTCAAAGTGGTGGAGCTGGTGGTGCTGGAAAAACATGGGAAAATGGAACAACCTACGCAGGAGGCGGAGGTGGTGGAGGTGGTAACGGCGGTGGCGCAGGCGGAGCTGGCGGCTCAGGTGGCGGCGGTGCTGGTGGCACCAATATGGGAACAGTTACTGCAGGAACAGCAAACACTGGCGGCGGTGGAGGTGGCGGAGCTGGTCAATCTGGTGTTGGAGGCACGCAGGGGCAAAACGGCGGATCAGGAATAGTTATAATAAGATATTCAGGTTCACAAAGAGGGACCGGTGGAACAGTTACGGAATCTGGTGGATATACATATCATACATTCACTTCATCAGGTACATATACAGTATAGTATAAATAATATAAAGAACAATTAGGAAAAACATATGGCAACGAATTTACTATTAAGAAGAGGTACAGCAGCAGAAGCCACAGCATATACTGGTGGCGAAGGCGAACTCTTTGTAGATTTAGATAATAATCAAGTATATGTACACGACGGTGTAACTGCTGGCGGAGTTCCTCTAGTCGGTGGTGCAAGTATTGTGCTTTCAGACCTTAGTGTAGGACCTGAAGGTACAGCATCAGGAGATGGTTCAATTGCCTACGATAATACAACCGGCGTATTTACATATACACCTCCTGTTATTCCAAGTGATCTTACAGATTTAAGTATCTCTGATGGTACTAATGGACAAATTCTTACTACAGATGGTGCCGGTAACTTCTCATTTACAACTGTTGGCGGTGTATCAAATACGCTTGATGGTTTAACAGATGTTACTATTACTTCTGTTGCTAATGGCGAAGTACTTGCATATGATTCAGGTACATCATCATGGGTTAATACAACACCTGCAGCGGGTGGTATTGCTTTAACAGATTTAAGTGTAGGAGCAGAAGGTACTGCTTCTGGAGATGGCGCTATTGCTTATGATAATACAACTGGCGTGTTTACATATACTCCTGCTGATTTAAGTGGATATGCATTAACATCAAGCTTATCAGCTGTTGCTACATCGGGCGCTTATTCAGATTTAACAGGTACACCAACACTTTCTGCAGTTGCTACATCAGGTTCTTATGGTGATCTTACAGGTACCCCAACAATTCCTACTGATGTTAGTGAATTAGCTGATGCTACTAGTTTATTATTTTCCGGTTCATATAATGATTTATCAGATAAACCTACAATATATACAGATTCAGATGTTGCTACATACTTAGCAGCAAATGATTATGATACAGCAACAAATATTATAGCATCTATCACAGATTCAGCACCCACGACTCTTGATACGCTTAACGAATTAGCTGCTGCATTAGGTGATGATCCTAACTTTGCAACAACAGTTACAGATAGTATTGCTACAAAGGCCAGTTTATCCGGTGCCACATTTACCGGTGATGTAACATTCCAAGGTTTAGCTACAATGGATGGCATTACTGAAGTTGTTAATAATAAAACCGGTGCTACTGGTGTTGTTGCTCATGATTTTGCTACAGGAAGTATTTTCTATCATACATCATTAGCAGCAGACTTTACAGCAAATATTACAAACGTACCAACTACAAATGATCGAACAATTGGTATTGCTCTAGTATTAAACCAAGGTGGTACTGCTTATATCCCAACAGCATTACAGATTGATGGAAGTGCAGTTACAATTAAATGGGCTGATGCTTCTGTACCAGCAGGTAATGCTAACCAAGTTGATATTGTATCATTTACACTCATAAGAACTGGTTCTGCTTGGGTTGCTTTAGGTGTATTGAATACATTCGGTTAATATGTTATGCCATTTTTCACATCGTTCTCAGGAAAAATACTTAGTGTACCAGGATTAAAGCTTGGTCCTAAGATTTTCCAATTCATAAAAACTTTTACTTCAAGTGTACAAGAATATAATTTAAGAAATGATATGATAGCCGCTGGTTGGGACGGAGTATTGCCGGCCACTGTTGCAATAACAATTAATTCTGGAGTTTATGTTTGGTCAAACAATACTAGCATAGCTGCATTTACTACTGGAACAATGAGTTCTGGGACTACAATATCAATAGTTAACAATGGCTATATCATTGGCCAAGGTGGCAATGGGCAAACACCAACAGCACAGCCACAAGAAGGTGGACCTGCAATTAATTTAAACTATCCTGTATCTATTACTAATAACTCTTACATTGCCGGAGGTGGTGGTGGCGGAGGTGGAGCTGCTGATGGTGATGGTGGTGGCGGAGGTGGAGCTGGCGGTGGCGCGGGTGGAGTGAGAAAACAAATGGATAGTGGAACAGTTCCCACTGGTGGATCTGCTGGAAGTATAGGATCCAGTGGCGGATCAGGAACCATGACTAAAGTTGGGCCAATTTTTTCTCCTCAAACTGGCTCAAGGTTATATAAACGCGGTTCAGGTGGAGGAGGCGGAAGAATATTACCTGGAACTGCTGGATCAGCTGGGTTAGGTGCAGACGGTACTACAGATCTTAGTGGAGGCGGAGGAGGCGCAGCAGGTGGAGGCGGTGGCTATTATTCAGAATTTTCAGGTCTTATTACAACTGCTACAGGTGGTGCTGGAGGTAGTGCAGGAAATGCTGGTGGCAATTCAAGCAATTCGGCTGCGGCCGGAGGCGGCGGTGGATGGGGAGCTTCAGGTGGATCTGGTGCAGTGTCTGGCGCTAACGGCGGTAAATGTATAAATCTTAATGGTAATACAGTAACCTGGATAGCAACAGGTACAAGATATGGGGCAATAAGTTAATGCCTTTCTTTACGTCATTTTCAGGAAAAATACTTAGTGCACCAGGTTTAAAACTTGGTCCTAAAATATTTCAGTTTATAAAAACTTTTACATCTAATGTACAAGAATATAATTTAAGAAATGATTTATTGGCTAATGGTTGGGATGGTATTACACCAGTTTCAGCTGCTCTTACTGTTAATTCTGGCGTATATATTTGGTCTAATTCTACTTCTACTGCAGCATTTTCTACTGGTACATTAGTATCTGATTCAATAATATCTATTATTAACAATGGCTACATCATTGGTAAAGGCGGAAATGGCGGTTCTGTTCCATCATCTGTCAGAACAGGAACAACTGGATCAGCTGGTGGTCCTGCCATGGATATAAATTATTCAGTATCCATTACCAACAATAGTTATATTGCTGGAGGAGGCGGTGGTGGTGGATCAGTATTTGGAGATGATTCAACATCATCTGTCGCTGCTCAAATTATTAGAAGCGGCGGTGGTGGTGGAGCAGGTGGAGGCAATGGGTCAGGTGGAGCAGCTGGCGGAAATGTAGGTAGCACAGGTTCTAATGGAAGTTTATATCATGGTGGGGCTGGAGGCCGAATACTGCCTGGCACAGGTGGTGCTACTGCTCAGGTAGGTCCGGGTGAGTTTAGTGCGATTAGGTCTGGCCAAGGAGGCGGGGCTGGCGGTAGTGGTGGGGGTGTTACAGATTGGGCCGCATATTATCCACCAATGCAGTTATTGATTACTGGTGGTGCAGGTGCCGGTGGTGGAGGAGGATGGGGTGCCTCCGGTGGATTAGGTCATTATGCTGCAACCGGAGGAACTAGTTATTATACAATACCTGGCGCAGGTGGATCTGCAAATAATAATGGAGGCAATGGTTCTGGTTTACCCAGTCCCACCTACCCTACTATTACAACAGCGTCAGGAGGTGCTGGCGGTAAAGCAGTCAATCTTAATGGTAATACAGTAACCTGGGTTGCAACAGGTACAAGATATGGAGCAATAAGCTAATGCCTTTCTTTACTTCATTTTCAGGCAAGATCTTAAGTGCGCCAGGTTTAAAACTTGGTCCTAAGATTTTCGAATTCATAAAAACTTTTACTTCTAATGTACAAGAATATAATTTAAGAAATGACCTATTAGCTAATGGTTGGGATGGTGTTACACCAGTTTCAGCAACAATTGCTGTTAATTCTGGTGTATATATCTGGTCTGATTCTACTTCTACCGCAGCATTTACTACAGGATCTCTAGTTGCAGATTCAGTTATATCAATTATTAATAATGGTTATATCATTGGTCGAGGTGGAGATGGTGGAAATTCTAACGTAGTTAGCACATATAATGCAACTCCACCAGCGGCCCAGGCAGGCGGAAATGCAATCAATCTAAATTATCCAGTATCTATCACTAATAATTCTTACATTGCTGGTGGAGGCGGAGGAGGTCGAGGTGGATATGCAGCTGGTGGTGGTGGAGCAGGTGGTGGCACAGGTGGAACTGCGATAATTGGATCACTGAGTATAGCCGGGGGTGCTGGAGGGGCTCTAGGATCGGCCGGATCTAATGGCGGTAATATATTACCGCCAAGCGGAATAAGAAAAGGATCCGGTGGTGGCGGAGGTAGGATTATACCAGGCACTGGAGGAGTAGGCGGCAGAGGAAATAACCAAAGTCTTATGTATGGTTTTGGTGGCCAAGAAGGTGGTGGTGGCGGTGGCGGAATAGATGGTGATCCATATGATGGCGGTGGAAGTAGTTATGGAGGCGGAGGCGGTGGTCGAGCTGGCGGAGGTACAGGCGGAAGCGGTATCAGTGGCGTAACTGGAAGAGATGGTACAACAACTGCTGGTGGTAGAGGTTGGGGAGATCCTTATGATAATGGCGGCGGCGGCGGAGGACCTTGGGGTGGATCTGGCGGTGCTTCAGACTCTAATTCAAATTCATTTGCTGGAGCGGCTGGCGGTAAAGCAGTTAATCTTAATGGTAATACTGTCACTTGGATAGCAACAGGTACAAGATATGGAGCAATTTCATGACAACAAAATATGCAATTTTAGATCCACAAAATGGTGGATATGTTTATGTAGAAACTGAAGCAGAGATAGAAGCTAAAAAAGCTGAAATGGCTATGAATTTTTATCTATCACAAACTCATAATGCACCTGTTTCAGTTGTAGAAACCAATGACGAAGGACAAGAAACTTGGTCAGTGTATTCTAAATGATTATAAATAATAGAAAGATCAATAGGAAATAAAATGGCTGTTACAACACGACAACAATTAATAGAATACTGCTTAAGAGACTTAGGTGAGCCAGTTGTTGAGATTAACATCGATGATTCTCAAATAGAAGATCGTGTTGATGAAGCTCTCGAATACTGGAGACAATATCACTTTGATGGTATTGAAAGAGTTTACTTAAAACAAAAAGTCACTGCAACTGAAATAACAACTACAACTGATGTTGCTGGATTTGAACTTGGAGAAATCGTTACAGGTCAAACATCTGGTGCTAAAGCTTTAGTTGCGCGAGAAATTCAATCTGATATTAGATCATTTAGAGAATCTAGTGGAACTACTCTACTAGTTAGAGATGTAGACGGAGACTTTCTGGCCAATGAATATATTGTTGGAGAATCTTCAGGCACACAAACGCAATTAGTATCTATAACTAAAGGCACATATGATAACAAATACTTTGATTTGCCTGATTTAGTGTATGGTGTTAACAGAGTTATACCATTTGCTGCAGCTTCTACATCAAAGAACTTATTTGATTTACAATATCAATTAAGATTAAATGATTTATATGACCTAACATCAGTATCACTCATCTATTATAAACAAGTAATGAGTCATATTGCTTTACTTGATTTAGAATTAAATGGTCATCCAATGTATCGTTTTAATCGTATGCAAGGTCGTTTATTCTTAGATATTAATTGGGGAGCTGATATTGCAATGGGTGAATTTATTGTTATTGAATGCTATCGTGCTTTAGATCCAGTTGAATGGGGTAAAGTGTGGAATGAACCTTGGTTAAAGAAATACACCAGTGCTTTAATTAAAAGACAATGGGCAACAAACATTAAGAAATTTACGGGTATCTCATTACCAGGTGGTGTAACACTTGACGGTAATGCTTTATTTGATGAAGCAAACAATGAGATCTCACAACTAGAAGATGAGTTAATTAATAAATCAGCTCCACTTGAATTCTTTTTAGGATAACTAATGCCACGTTCAGTATATTTCAGTCACGGCACTAGGTCAGAACACTTACTACATGAAGATATCATTGTAGAGTCTATTGGTATTTATGGCCAAAACTTCTATTATATTCCAAGAGAACTTGTAGCAAAAGACGAGATACTAGGCGAAGATCGGCTTTCTAAATTTAAGAAAGCGTTTGCGATCGAGATGTACCTAGAAAATGCAGAAGGCTTTGAAGGCCAAGGTGCATTCATTCAAAGATTCGGCGGAATGATGATGGAACAATCTGCTACATTAACTGTAGCAAGAAGACGTTGGGAACAATTGGTAGGAAGATTCGGTGCAACAACTATACCATCACGACCTAATGAAGGTGATCTATTGTATTTCCCTTTAACTGATGGTCTATTTGAAATTAAGTTTGTACAGCATCAAGATCCTTTCTATCAGATTGGTAAACTCTTTGTATATAAACTTGAAGTTGAACTCTTTCAATATGCTTCCGAAAGAATGGAAACTGGTATTAAACAGATTGATGACTTCGAAACGCTTAAATCATTTAGTACTGATGTTGTACAGAATGGTACCATAAGAGAAATAAGAGTGACAAATCGAGGAACAGCATACAATGCTGCACCTACAGTAGAGATTGAAGCGCCACAGGCCTCTCAATCAACTGCATTGGCTACAGGAACTATTGTTAATGGCGCATTAAGTTCTATTGAAGTAACATATGGTGGAGTAGAATATACATCTACACCAACCGTAACAATTAGTAATCCAGATATAGGATCAGATGTAGCAACAGCAACAGCTTCAATATCTAATAATAAAGTTACAAGTATATCAATTGTAAACCCTGGTTCTGGATATGCTTCAGCTCCAACAATTACAATTGATCCACCTCCATTATATACAACTGCTGCAGCAACTGCAATACTTGGAGATCAAGTTGGTGTTAATGACACTGAAGTTGTAAGAATACAATTAGATAATCCTGGATCTGGATATACATCGCCGCCCACTGTAACAATTACAGGTGTTGGAACTGGAGCAACTGCAGTAGCTTATATTGAGAATCTAGATAAACAAGATTCTTTTGGTGACAATAATAAATTTAAAGAAGAAGCTGCTGATATCTTATTTTCAGAAGATAACCCATTTGGAGAAGTTAA
>Ga0255769_10001835_pt1 | contig 23577 bp, 17 predicted proteins | sample 041ome_9_FD_179637 | JGI IMG/M metagenome (GOLD analysis project Ga0255769, IMG submission 179637) | Coastal salt marsh microbial communities from the Groves Creek Marsh, Skidaway Island, Georgia - 041413US metaG (version 2) | ecosystem: Environmental > Aquatic > Marine > Intertidal zone > Salt... | reverse complement strand
AGAGTGAGACTGAAACGCACACACGAACCCAAGGCGAACACAAAATTCAAAATGTCGCGTCCCTCGACCGACGCGGACCGCGCGGCGACGACCGAACACGGCGACGCGCCGAAGCGCGACGCGCTCCATCCGAACGACGCCCGCGACGCGCTCGAGTCAAATCGCGCGCAAAGCGGCGTCGACGGACGCGACGCGCGCGCGCGCTTCGGCGAGGCGAACGATCCACAAGGGGGCGAGCGATCCGGCTGTCGCGCGAACACGCGCGGGCGAACGACGCGAACGACGCGCGACGCGCGAGGCGACGCGCGAACGACGGGCGAAGGGTCGAGGGAGATGAGGACGCGCGCGATGGCGACGACGCGCGGGACGACGATGCGGACGACGACGACGACGAGGAGGAGGAGGAGGACGACGACGCGAAACGCGACGACGACGACGAAGACGACGAGACGAAGCGCGACGACGACGAAAGCGGTCGAAGACGAGGAGAACGCGAACGCGTGGGATGAGGGGGTGGTGAACGGTGACGACGCGGTCGGGGCGAACGCGTACGGGGGGGAAATCATCAACCTCGAACGCACGGCGTACGAGGCGTACGGCGAGGAGACGGCGCGCGGCGGCGCGGCGGCGTACGAGGAAGAGACGGCGGAGGGCGACGACGACGTCGACGCGCGACTGTTCGTCGCGGGTGGGATGTCGGCGTACGGCGGCGCGAGCGAAGATAAGTCGACGACGGCGGCGTACGCGACGAATGGGAACTCGTCTTACGAGTCGCCGAAAACCGTCGCGCAAGCCGCGGCGGAGATCGAGGCGGGAGAAGAAGACGCGCCGTATTACGCCGAAATGGCTGCCGCGGAGAAAGCACAGCAGAAAGCGTACGCGCCGATGGCGGCGATGAAGCCGCCCGTGGACGACGAGGAGGAGGATTACGAGATTCCAGGAATCCACGCGTCGCCGACGCAAGGCTGGACGGGTGGCGGCTTCGACACCCCCGAAGGTACCATCGCGCTTCCTTTGTCTTATTACCAAATTTTGGGTTTGACGGCGGCTCGGTCGACGCCGAACGCGCTTCCGCGCGCGGCGCTCGCCGTCATGGATGCCCAGCTCACCGAGGGGTACTCGCCGTACATGCTCGAACAACGTCTCTCGCTCATCGACGAAGCCGTGGCGGTGTTGAAGGACGAAGAGGCTCGAAGACAACACGACGACGACATCGCCGAAGGGATCTTGACCCCAGTCGAGCCGCATCGCGCGGCGGCCGCGCTCTGCCTGCTCCAGGAAGCCGGCGAGTACGAGGCTGTTTTGGAATTTGAGCACGTCGTCGCGCAGTGCGTGAGCGGTCGCCGGCATCGCCGCGACGTCGCGCTCACCGTGGCGTTGGCATTGTGCGAGTACGGTCACATGGCGCTCGTGGCGAATCCGCCACGATTTGCCGAAGGATGTGAACTGCTCGACATGGGTTCGAAGACGCTCTCGAGCGTGGCGGGCAGCTCCTTTGCTCCCGAAGTTCGTCGCAACATTGCGCTGTCGTATCACGACGTGGCGCCAGGATACGTCTTGGAGTTGCTGGCCTCACCTTTGGAGGCTCGATCCGAACGTGCTTTGGGCTTGCGTGCTCTTCGTTCATTGCTGTGGACGAAAGATCCGGCGCAACAGCTCGAGCAGCGCGCGGCTTTCATGGAGCAAGCCAACGAATTGCTTACGGCGCAAGAACAAGTGTCTCTCTTCATCGACGCTCCGGATTACATCGCCCTTGATTCCGACGAAGTGTACAAGAGCGCTCTCGCCCACGTCGTCGCCGGCGTGATTGATCGTAAACCGATGATGATTGCCGATGCGGACGAGATTCTGCATCAAATCCAACTCGCCTCTTTGGAATCCGCCGACATCAGTCACTTTGCTGACGTCGGCGTCGAACGCGCCGTGTGCCAAATTTTGCTCGGCCAGCTCGACGAGGCGGAGCACACGCTCGGTCTGCGCGACGATACCGTCGATCCGGGTTTGTTGCAATACATCGAGGACCGTTCTCCGAGCGGAGACATCGCGGAAGGGATGTGCTCGATGGCGGATCAATGGTTGGTAGACGTCGCGTTCCCGCTCTTCCGCGGTTCAAACGCGCGTGGAACGCCCACCCTCGATGAATGGTTTTCCACACCGAGCGTTCAAGGTTTCGTCGGGCGAATGAGCTCGATTCCCGTATTGATTCGTATTCAAGGCGCGATCGAAGCCGCGAAGCGTGTCGTCGTTTCCAGCGTCGATTCCGTCGTCACGGCTTTCGCGCCGACACCCCCAGCGCTGCAATTCGGCGTCTCGGACGCGCAGCGCCGCGTCGTCGCCGTGGCCAAGCTCGGCGTGTTCGCCGGTATCGCGTTCGCCGTGAGTGGTCGCACTGGTAATGTCAGCGCGCCGAAGCTGCCGACTTTGAACCCGCTCGCACCGTTGCAAGCCGCCGTCGGAACCGCCGGGAGCACGATTTCAAAGTTGAAGATGCCGACGTTGAACATGCCGAAGATGGACGTCAAGACGCCGCGTCGCGAATTAGGCCCGCCCACGCGAGTGGCGCCCAAACCTCGCCCTACGCCCGCGGTGACCATGGATAAAGGTACGGCGGAGAAGCTCGTGCGCAAGTGGCAAATGGCCAAGGCGCAAGCGATGGGTCAAAGCCACAACACGCGTTACTTGGATGGCATCTTGGATGGACCCATGTTGCAACAATGGAAGACGCGCGCTGAAGACGTCGCCACGCACGGCTGGGCTTGGGAGTATAAACTTAACGATCTCAGCATTGACTCCGTGCAGGTCATCGGCACGGAGAAGGTATTCGTAGAGACGACGCTCACGGAGGTGGCGGTGTTAAAGGATCGCGCGCGGAACGAGCCCGACGACGTCTACGAAAGCACTTATCGCGCCAAGTACGAGCTCAAGCGATGTGAGACGGGTAAAAACGCCTGGCGTATCGTTGGTGGGTCTGTGGTTTATTAAGTGAAGTCGCACCGGCACGAGAATTGTAACGCTATCTAAAGTTTTCACCTCGCGCCGGCGCCACCGTTTTCGGCGTCAAAGTCGCGCTTGACTTTCCTCGCGAATTCCCAAAGGTACACTTCGCCCCCGATGTGCGTGATGTGATTTAATACGTCTACGTGTGGGCGGTTGGCCGACAAGTCGACTCGCCCAGCGCCGACGACGGTGACACCGTAGCCTGCGTCGTCGGCGACTTTTTGCAACTCCTTCGGTCCGATGCCCGTCATCGTCACCAAACCTCTCAACGCGTCGTCCAAATCCTCGTCTTCCCGCTTCGACTGCATGAAGAAACAAAAATTTTCGGCGTCCGACTTATTTTCAAACGCCAAGACATGAAACTTGTCTTCCGGTCTCGCGCGCGGCGGGATGTTATCCGGAACCATTTGCATCGCGAACAAGCGCGAGTCTCGACTTCCCATCGGCGTGATCATGATCAAGTGCAACGCGCGCGCGTCTCGCCACCAGTACGGATCGAGCAATTGCGGATGCTCGCCCTTGTCGTCATCGTCATCGATATTAACGGGGTCGAACTCTTCCCCGAATGTATCCAAAACGTCCGCGTACTTCTCCAAGAGCGCTTCCTCGCTAAACGCCCCGCTCGCAATGTCCGCCTCCATGCGCTTCATCGCCTCGACGAGTTCGGGCGGGTACTCCGGTTCGCGCGGCGCTTCTCGCGCGTTCGTCCGCGGCGACGACTCGACTTCAGCGTTTCGCACCACCTCCGCATCATCCACCGGGTGCACCGCGCTCTCCTTTCTCAAAATCGAATTCAGGTATTCGTCCGCGGGCGTCCACTGCGCCGACGCGCCCGGCATCGGCGCCTTTTTCTCGCGCGCCTCCTTCGCGCGCGCGCGCGCCGCGAGCTCGGCGTCCAACCGCGCGCGTTCGGCGTCACCCTCCGACGCTTCCTCGCCTTCACCCCCTTTCACGCGCACGCGCTCTTTCCATTCCTCGGCGCGTTTCGCCGCGTCTCTTCGCGCGTCTCGCCGTCGTCGAATCTCCGTCGCCTCGGCGCGCGCCGCCTTTGCGCGTTTCATCGTCTTTTCGCTCGGCCATCTCCGCGCCATGCTCTCCGCCAACTCCGCCACCTCGACCGCCGCGCGCAGCACCTCTTCATCCGGATCTCGTCCCGCCGCCCGATCGGCGACGCGTTTCCTCCGCGCGCCCTCCAACGCGAAGACGCTCAGCGCCGCCGCCGAAATCGCCGCCGCGCACGCCGCGGCGACTGAAATCTCCATCGCGCGCGCGTCTCGCGTCGACGTCCCGCCGTCGATCGCGCCTCCGACGCACGCGCGTCCCGTCGTCGTCGCCGTCGTCGTCGCCGTCGTCGTCGCGTCGTCCACGACGTTCGCGCGCGCGCGCGCGTTCGTCGCGCCGTCGCCATCCGCGTCAGCGCGACGCCGCGCGTCGTCGCCGCGCGCGCGCGTCGCGCGTCGTCCGGCGCGCGTCGTCCGGAGCGCCGACGGCGACGCGCGCGACGGCGACGCGCGCGTCGCCGTCGCGCGCATGCCGCGGCGTCGTCGCGCTGTGGCGTCACTCGTCGACGCGTTCGCATTCGCATTCGCATTCGCATTCGCATTCGATCGATGATTCCGACGCGACGCGACGACGCCGACGACGCGACGCCGACGACGACGCGCGCGATGGAGGACGCGACGACCGCCGACGCGACGACCGCCGACGGACGCGACGCGACGACCGACGACGAAATGAATCGAACGAATCGATCGGTGCCGCGCGCGACGAGCGTGCGAGAAAAGATTGCGCTCTACGACGGCGCCGACGAAGCGGCGAAGGCGCGAACGCGCGCGAACGACGAAGAATCGTCGGTGTCGCGAGAGACGGTGGCGAAGCTGCGCGCGAGCGATCTGGAGGAGGCGCTGACGAGGGCGTTCGACGCGTTCGGGTCGTTTGGCCGACGACGAGACGCGGAGACGCGCATGGACGGCGCGCGGTTCGCGAAGCTGTGCAAAGAGGTGATATTTAAGGGCGCGGGGGACGACGCGCGGGAGGGGAAGTTGCGACGCGCGGAGATCGCGTTCGCGCGCAGGGCGAAATTGAATCGGAAGATTGATTACGAAGATTTTCGCGCGTTGGTGATGGAGGATTGCGCGAACATCGATCGCGGCGACGACGAGGACGGCGAGGCGGACGCGATCGCGACGTGCGCGAAATTGATCGGTTGCGAACCGAGCGTGGAGTCGGCGTTGAGCCCGGGTAAAGTGCGATTCCACGACGAGCGCGAGCGTTACACCGGGGTGCAAGCGGAGAAGCACGGTCGCGGCGCGCTCGAACGCGCGGCGTCGAGACGCGGCGAGTCGGTGGAAACGCACGCCGCTCCGGAGGAGGCCAGCCTGCCCGACGTCAAAGGATTGTTCACCGCGTTCGAGTCGTTCTTGCAGTTTTCACCGCCGCAGTCCGCGCTGACGTGCTCGAGGTGGGTGAAGATTTGCGAAGACTGCGAGCTGTTCGAGGCGCACGGGCTCGATCACCCGAGCGCGGGCATCGTCTTCAACGCCGTCGCCACGGCGAATCGTAAGACGCTCGACTTTGATGCGTTCAAAACCGTTCTCCATCTCGCCGCCCAACGCGCCGGGAGCGAATTTTTGGTGTTCGCGCGCGCCGTCGCCGCGGGCGAGCCGCGCGTGCGCTCTGCTCTGGCCAACTCGCCGTCCTCGCCGCTCCGTTTCCACGATGAAGTCGCCACGTACACCGCGACGCACAAGGCGACGCATCGCGATAAAGTATTGTCTCCCCGAGCGCTGAGCATTCGCAAGCGCGCGGGCATCGCGGACGATTAGACTGTGTATCGCGCGCGCCGCCGCGATTCGATTTGCAAACCAAAGCAAGCACCGCACGCCAGACGCGATGCCGCACCTCACGACGCGACGCTCGACGCTCGAGGTGCGAAATTCGCGCGAGAGACGCGACGGCGATGCGACGCGCGTCGCGCGCGATGCGACGCGCGCCTCGAACGCGTCGCGCGCGACGAAACGACGACGATCTCGCGTCGCGGCTGACCCTAAGCCGAACGCATCATCGGTCGCCGCCGTCGTCTGACGACGCCCGATCGACGCGCGCGCGACGGGAACGACGAACGAAGACTGACGTTAAACGCGCGATGATTCGGCGGACAGTGACTGCGCGAATAGACTCGTTCGATGATTTACGAAACCACCTCGGCGCTGTTTAGGTCGTTTTTGAAGTCGTCGCGCAACGACGATAAGTTTAGCCACGAAGGTAAGCGAAAGAGCGGACCGGGAGAGAAAGCGTCGGCGAATAAACCTGTTATGGATGATTAATTCTGGAGAGATGACGTCGAGTGTGGAGACGACGGAGCCGAGATTGAGGCACGAAATGTTCGTCGCCGACGTTCGAGGCGTCGAGTTGGCGTTTCAAGTGTATCACTTGCACGACCAATTGTTTGCGTACATCGGCGGTTGCGATGGGCGTTTTTCGGAATGCGCGTTTGGGGTAAAGGCGCGAAGTAGTTTGGGAGGCGGCGGCGTCGCGACGACGACGTTGCTCGGAACGGAGGCGTCGGCTCGAGCGTCGAGCGACGCCGCGAGACGATTAGCTTTGAGATCGGGAAAGTCGATCGTGATGAGCGTCAACATGCCCGCGGGCGCGGAGGAGCTCCAGGGTGACGCTGAGAAGGTTTTGATTCGGTACTTGCGCGAAAATCACGCGTTGGAAGGAGAAATGAACGACCTCGAACGCGCCTTGGGCGGCATGTAGCGTACGCTCGCGTTTGTTATGAGAGACGAGTGACGTTCGCGACGACACCACCGCGAGACACCGCGCTTCTACGATTTCTCTATCGATACACACATTACAATTCCTCTATCATCTTCTTCGAGCGCTTCGCGTTCTTTGACGCCGCGCCGCTCTGTTTCGTCGGCACCACGAGCGTCTCCGCCTTGACCTCGTCTCGCGTCTCCTCGTGCGCCACCCCCGCGCGTTTCGCCGCCACGCGCACCGCGTCGTCTGTTTTCAAATCCACCACCCCGAGTCCCAAATCCTGCGTTCCAATCGCGCGCACGCGTCGAGTCAGTCGATCGATCGTTCGTTCGAGTCGCCGTCGCCGCGCGCGTCCCGCGCGCGCTCCTTCGTCTCCACGCACCATTTCGATCCTCGCCGCCCCGTCGTCGTCGCTCGCGACCTCGATGTTCACCTCGCTCGCCGTTTTCGTCGCCAGCGCCTCGTTCGCGCTCGCGAGCGACGGTAAAAACGTCGCGAGTTTGCCCAACAACGGACTCTGTTCGGGACGCGAAATGTTTGGCGGCGCCCGCGTCGTCGCGTCGTCGTCGCGTCGCGCGCGCGTCGCGAGCACGTCGAACGGGTCTTTCTTCGCGTCGTCGATCTCGAGCCTCTCGCGCGCGCGCGACATGACGACGACGCGACGCGATGTGACGACGAATGATTCGACGCCCGACTATCGCACGCGCTCGCACACGTACAACACCGGCGCGTTCTTGCGATTCACCACCGCGTGCACCACGACGGTGAAGTCCTTGGGCGACAATTCGGCGAACGCGCGACGCACCGCCTCGTTTTCCTCCGCGCCGCCGTCGTGACCGAGGTAGGCGACGACGGTGAACACGCCGCCGAGCCGCAGCGTCCGCGTCCCCGCGCGCACGAGTCGCGCCGACGTCGACGCCTCCGTGCGCGTCCTTCGCGCGCGTTCGTCCGCGCGCAGGCCCGGGGCGGGTAAGTACCCCAGGTTCGCCATCAGCACGCCGACGTCGCGCGCGCGCGTCGCCGCCATCGCCTCCAACGCGTCGGCGTGACACCTCCGCTCGAAGGCGAACCGACGCGGCGCGACGCGCGCGTCCTCGAACGCGCGCGTCGACGCCTCCAGCGCCTCGCTCGCGACGTCGAAGCCGCGAATGATGACGTCGGGCGACGCGCACTCGAGCGCGAGGTACAGCGCGTCGCGTCCGCACCCGAGCGTCGCGTCGACGACGACGTCGCCGTCGGCGCGCACGCGCTCGCACCACGCGCGACGCGCCCAGCGCAGGACGTCGGCGTCACCGAACGACGACGACGACGACGACGACGACGCGCGTCGCGCCGCGCGCGCGCGCGGCGGCGCGGCGCCGCGCGCGGGGCCCGCGGGCGCGCGCGCGATGCGCGTCATTCACTGACGCGACGACGCGTCCATGTCGCGCCGCGCGTTCGCGCCGACGCGCCAGAGCGCGGGCGCCGGACGCGCGGCGACGCGCGCGGCGACGCGAGCGCCGCGTTTGAGCCGCGCGAGGACGCGCTCGTGCGCGTCACCGCGCGATGATGTCGTCGACGACGTCGGTGACGCCGACGACGCGCGCGTCGACGCGTTTGAGCCGCGCGTGGACGCGCGCGCGACGACGTCGGCGCTCGTCATCGGCGCGGCGTTCTTCGTCGTGAATCGACGCGTCGCGGCGGCGGTGGCGAAGCGAAGGGCGAGGGAGGAGGTGGAGGAGGAGAAGCGACGCGTCGCGCTCGAGCGACTGCGCGGCGGGGCGTCCATCGACGACGAAACCGAGATCGACGAGCGATTGCGACGGGCGTACGAGGAGGAAGCGACGTCTAGGGAGGTGTTCTTCGGGTTGTTCAGGGTGCGAATGCCGCAACCGCTCGGGAAACCGTTGTCGGAGGTGGAGGCGGAGGAGGCGCGAGTGGCCGAGGCGAGCGGACGGCGAAGGAACGGTTCGGACGACGCCCGCGCGGGTCGCGAAGGGATGGCGGAGACGCCGCCGTGGTGGATGACGACCGTGAGCGCGATCGTGTTGGTGCTGTTGACGTGGTCGAGCGTGGGATTGGGGAGCGTCGATCGCGTCGCCGAAGCGCCGCGGTTGACGCCGGATGAAATCGAACGATTTCGCGCGGGCGGCGGTGGCGGCGGCGGTGGGGGGGCGTGAACGCACCTACGACAGTATTTTTAATTTAATCTCATTGTTTCAGCGCGATCGCATCGAGCGCGCGCGACGCGCGCGTCGCCGCGACGATCTCGGCGCTTCCTCGGCGCCCGAGACGAAGCCGTCACGATCGCGCGCGCGCGCGCGTCGACGACGGCGTCCAACCGCGCGCGTCATGCGCGACGTTCCGCGCGACGCGCGTCACCGCGCGCGCGCGTCACCGCGCGATCGGCGCTCGAAAAATCGTCGCGACACTGGATGGGTGTCGTCCGCGATGACGCTCGCGATGGCGCTTACGTTGGCGCTGCGCGGCGCGTCGTGCGACGCGCGCGCGGCGTCGTCGCGCAAACTGCTGCGACGCGAACCCGCCGGCGCGTCCAGGCCGGTCCATCGCGAACACCTGTCGTCTGGGGTGTCCAAGGAGCTCGTGCAAAGAGTCGCGCGCCGGGACGGCGGCGTCGCGGTGACGTTTGCGAACGAAGGCATGTACGACTTCGTGGTGAACTGGTGCGAACACATGGACGAAATCGGGATTACGAATTACTTAGTCGGGGCGATGGATGAGAGCTTATACGGTCGGTTGCGAAAGATTGGCGTCAACGCGTGGTTGATGGGATCGAAAAATATCGACGACGACGAAGTGAAGAAGGATTTCGGTTGGGGGACGAGGACGTTTCATAAGATGGGACGGGATAAGATTCGTTTAGTGCACGAGCTGACGAAGACTGGGTTTGATGTCATCGTCACGGACGTAGATGCGGTGTGGTTACGCGACCCATTTCCGTTTTTGAGGCGATATCCCAAAGCGGATGCGTTGGTGAGCATCGATAATTTGCGCAATCATACCTCGGTCGAGGCGACGCAAGCGAATCACGCGGTCGATGGGGAAGGCTTAGAGCACAGCGCGTGCGGTGGGAACAAAAACATCGGTATTATGTGGTTTCGCTCGACCGAAGGCAGTCAGTCGTTCACGCAAGAGTGGTTGAACAAGCTCGAGTCAAATGACAAAGATTGGGATCAAGTCGTGTTTAACAAGTTGGTCGAGCAGGGCGGGTGCGAAACGGCGCGCGACGGGAGCGGTGTCGCCCCGGCGTATGGTGGCGGGCTCATGCTAGGAATCTTGCCGGTGGCGTTCTTTGCGAACGGTTACACATATTTCACCGAACGTCTTCACGAAATGTTCGGCTTGAAACCGTACGCTGTGCACACGACGTTTGGTTACGCAGGCACGGTTGGGAAGCGACATCGCCTGCGAGAGGCGAACCAGTGGTACGGCGATAAATACGAACCGACTTATTTTCAAGGGAAATTCATGTCGTACACGCCGCGGCTGCTCAAAGATGTCGATTACGCCGAATTCGTCAAGCGTGGCCACCCGAATGAAGAAAATACACCCATGCTCGAGAGAGACGAGGACGTTGTGTTGGAGCACATGCGATTCGTCAATCATCAACTCGCGCAATTGTACGAAGCTGCGGTCGTCGCGAAGCATCTTGGACGTGCGTTGATTTTACCGCCATTTGCGTGCGGGTTAGATCGCGTTTGGTTCCCTCACAAAGGGCGATATCCCGGTGCTTTGCTCAAGCTTCCATTCGTGTGCCCTGCGGATCACGTGCTCAAGATTGAAGAGTTGCACGAATTCGCGCAAGACTATCGCGAATTTTCGTTTTTAGGGCATCCTTACATGCCGCGTCACTTTTTGACGAGTGAGAACGTTCGCCGCGTTGAGATTCCGTCGAGCGCAGCATTCGAGGCAACCATTCCTTTTCACGACAAGCTTCGCGCATGCTTTGAAAAGCGCGACAGAAAGCGAGGCGATGAGTCGTGTCTACCCGAGGGAAATGCAGTCTTCCGTGCTGCCGAAACGATCAAGCTATCGGCACGCCTTGGCTCGCTCGACGCGTTGTCGGTCAACCTTGAGTCAGCAAAAGACGTCAAATTCTTGCACTTTGACACAATCATAGGCCTCACGGAGACGTCACGGGCTACGACGGCGATGACGACACAGATTCCTCTCGGCGACTGGGGCATGGCACAGGGCACGAATGAAGACCTCGGCAAATTGGATTACAGCCTTGACAACGTTTCAATCTTTGGTGACGCGCCGCCTTCGCCGTCCAAGAACGAAACTCACGAACCGGAGGAAAGCGCCGAAAGATCAAGCGAAAAAGAGAGCGAGGCGTCGACGGCCGATGATGTGAAAGTGAGCATCGAGGCCGGTCTCATGAAGATGTTCCATGGCGATAAGAATAAAGTCGAAAGTGCCGTGCGCGCGATTATGGAAGCTCAAGCGCTCGAAGCGGCTTAGATACCTAGCTAGAGAGTTTGTAACAATATGCAAAATCTACTCGTCGTCTGCGTCCTCGCGCGGTCGTGCAATAGTTTCCAGCGCCGACGCGGCGTCTGTGAGATTCTCTACGGGAAATCCCAATGCAGTTTGAATGACGTTGCAGACGGCGCGCGTTCGCTCGACAACGGAAGCTATTTCGTTCCTATCAGAACTCAGAATGTTATTTCGAAGCGTCGCCGCGAGCTCCTTCCACTCGGTTTCGACTTCGCTTCGTGACAAAGCGCCGGGAAACGCCCCGATAGCAAATATCTGAATCGCAAAATGACCGAGCGTGAGTTCCATCTCGTCCGTCGTCGCGTTTGGCGCACGTTTCGAGTGCCCACTCTTCAGAAGTGCGTTCGCGGAAGACTTGGACACAACGTCTACGGACAACTGGGCGCGCCGCACCTCTCGCAAGCAAGTCGCGAACGCTGTTTCATCGTCGCCAAAAAGTCGAACACACAACACTCGCGCGCGCGCGCACGATGATGGATCTAAAGCATCGCGATATTTCATCATCGCCGCGTCGAAGTCACTCCCCGCGATCAACTCGCGCGCGACCTCGCGCGCGACGACGCGCGCGGCGGTGCACCACGACGTAATCGCTCGCTTGATTTCAGCTTCCACGCTTGCCTCGGCGTCCGCCATCGTAGCTTCCAGCATGGTGCGCACTGCGTCAGCGCTCAAGCGTTCACCATCATGCTTGCGCCACACCTCGAGTTGTCGTCGCATCTCGCGCAAAGATGCGCACACCGTCTCGTGCTCGCCCGCTCGCTGCGCGTCTCTCAACGATTTCGCCGCTCGCGATAGCTCCAAACGAAACTTCGCCGCTTTGACCCCAACCTCGTACGCCCGCGCCCGCATAGTTTCCATCGTCGCTTCATTCGTGAATTGTTCCCTCATCCGCAAACCATTCTCGATCTCGCGCGCCATCGCTCGCGATTTCCGCCGCGCGTTCGCCAACGCCTCGCTCGCCGTCGCCGCGTCCCGTCGCGCTTCTCCGCTCGACCTCGGCGCCATCGCCCGCGCCTCGCGCGCCTCGCGACGAATCATTCGCGATATTCGTTCGACATCGTTCCCATCGCGCCGCAGAATCTTCCGCAGCGCGTCCACGACCGCGTCGTCGTCGTCGTCGTCGTCGTTTTCATTAAACTGCAACAGAAATCCATCCATCGCATCCATCGCCTCTCGTCGCGTCACCGACGTCGCGCGACCGCTCGCGCGTCTCGCATCGCGTCCATCGCGCTCGTCCTCGCTCGCGTCGGCGTCGCTGTCGTGAAAGTACCCCATGACGGCGCCGTCGCGCTCGACGCGTCGCCGTCTGCGACCAACGACTCGGCACTGTCCGACGCGTCGCCGTCGCGCGCACGACGCGTCATGGCGGATTCGAGCGCGCGCGCGTTCGCCAGCGTCACCAAGCGTCGTTTACTGGTGCGTCGTCGACCGCGCTTCCCGCGCGCGCGAAGGCGCCGATGAACGCGCGACGCGCGACTGACTGCGACGTTTGGATGTTTGGCGCGCGTTAGGTGGACATGCTGACGACGAAACTGCGCGATCGCGCGAGCGCGTGGCGGGTGTTGATCGTCGATGATACGTCGCTGCGGGTGGTGTCGTCGGCGTGCAAGATGAGCGATCTCGCGGAGGCGTGCGTGAGCGGTACGAGGAGGCGAGGCGACGAACGAGACCGACGCGAAGGCGAACCGAACGCGAACGCGAGGGAGGTGAGAGACGCGCGCGTGACTGACCGATGGACGATGCGTCGTCGTCGTCGCTCGCAGTCGTGGAAAATTTGGACGTCGCGCGCGCGCCGCAACCGACGCTGGACGTGGTGTATTTCATCGCGCCGAGCGAACGCTCGGTGGCGCGCGTCGTGGAGGATTGCGAAAAGAAGCTGTATCGTAAGGCGCACGTGTTTTTTACCTCGGCCGCGCCGCGAGGGGTTTTGAACGCGATCAAAGCGAGCAAGGCGTGCGTGTCTATGCTCGGGAACTGCAGTGAGATGAATCTGGAGTACTTTACGGTGGATCCGAAAGGTTTCAGCGTCGGCGTAGAGGACGCTTTGCGAGGGACGTTTGCGGTCGGATCGGAACAGTCGCAGGCGCAGGCGAGAATGATGGATATGATCGCGCAGCGGTTGGCGACGGTGATGGTGTCGCTCGGGGAGATTCCGTCGATTAGGTACATGGCCAAGGTTGGGAATAAGAAGAGCGACGTATCGCGCGGCGTCGCCGACCGACTCGATCGTTCGCTCACCGCTCTTTTGCGCGCAAAAGGTGCGGAGGCGGCGAAGTCCAATCCCACGTGCGACGTGTTGATCGTCGATCGCTCGTTCGACGTCATCGCGCCCGTGGTTCACGAGTGGACGTACGAAAGCATGGTGACGGATTTGTTAAACGTGCCGAACGGCGTGTATCAGTACAAGATCACGACGAAGAAGGGCGAAGAATCAAAAGAAGCCGTGCTCGGGGAGAACGATCCGCTGTGGGTCGAGCTTCGCCACGCGCACATCGCCGAAGTTTTAACCGTATTAGCGGATAAAGCGAAAACGTTCGCGAACGTCGGTCCGGGTGGGGGCGTTGTTGGTGGCCGCGATTTAACCACCGGTCAATTGAAGAAAGCCGTCGAGGCGTTGCCCAGAGTGTTGGAGCAACAAGCCAAACTTTCGGTGCACACGTCTATCGCTGGTGAGATCAACGCTGTTTTGCAAAAGTCCGCGTTGAGCGAGGTCGGGCGCTTGGAGCAAGACGTGGTGTTCGGCGACGCGACGAGCAAAGATCTCATCGCGTTGTTCAACGACCTCGACTCGCGCGGCGTGCGTTTGCCCATGGTGGAGAAACTTCGTCTATTGCTGTGCTACGTCAGTTCGCACCCGCAAAAGATTGACGAAAGTGAAAAGAAGCGATGGATGACGAACACTGGGCTGACGCTCGCGGACGTGAACATCTTGCAAAATCTAGAGTTATTGGGCGTGAAGGTTCTGAAAGACGGCGCATCGAATCCGTTTTCGAGCTCGATGTTTGGCTCGAGTACCAAGAGCATTCGACCGAAAGTGCTCGAACGCAAAGGCGCGGGGAGCGAGTGGGATTTATTTAGATTTTTACCCACGATGGCGGGCTTGGTGACCGAGCTTGATGCGGGAACTCTCGACGCGACGGAGTATCCATCCGTCGGAATCTCTCCGGGAGCGGCGAACGCGCCGCCTACGATGATGTCGCCAACGAAATCGCGCTCGGTGCGCACGCGAACTGAAGCGTCGTGGGCGACACACAGTAGCGCGGGTAGCTTAGGCGGCGACGGCGACTCCGAGAGATCGGCATCGGGGACGAATCATCGACGAAGTGACTCCATGACGTCGAATCGCGCGGCGAGCCAGCGTTCGAGTCGTCGCCTCATAGTCTTCGTCGTGGGCGGTATGACTCGTGGTGAGTTGCGCGAGGCACACGTCCTGAGTCAGAAATTACACCGTGAGGTCATCATTGGCTCCACCTCGCTCGAAACTCCCGCGTCGTTCGTAGAAAAACTCGCCGGCTTGGCGTCTGTCGCTTCGATTCCAGAGAAATACGCCGACATCGCGGATTTGTCTGGACTGTAATGGAAATAAACCTCGCGGAGTTCATGCGATACGTAAACGAGTGACGCTATACGAGAAGTACGATACATGAATGAGTGATACAGGAAGAAATACAGACTAAAATCGCGCGCAATCGCCGTCACATGACGGAGCAACACGTCGGTTGCGTCGCCGACGCGTCCTTGTTTGCCTCCGACGCCCGCTTCCGCGTCTCGCCCCGCGTCGACGCATTCTCGCTGACGATGAGATGCGCGATGCGTACCTCGCCACTCACGAATCCGCACCACTTCAACGCCTTCGAGTCCGGCTCTAAAATTTTCCCGTCGAGCACCACGCGCAGGTACGCCGGCGACGCCGGCTTGGGCGACGTCGCCTCGTCCCCGTCCCCGATCGCCCCATCCGACGTCTCGCGCGCCAACCACGGCGCGTCCCACAACGCGCGTTTCAAATCCGCCACCGTCGCGTTTTCATCCTCTAAAACCACCGGCCCTACGTCCGCGCCCTCGACGCGTCGCGCCTTGACGCGAAACGCCGCCGCCGCCGTCGTCTCACCTTCGTCCCCGCGCGCCCGCTCGCGCGCCGCGTCCATGCCCGCGCTCGAATCGACCGATCGCGCGCCCCAACGCGCGCCGATCCGAGCTCGCGATCGCTCGTATCACCGCCGCGCCGGTCCGACGACGCCGATCCGACGCAAAAATCCAAATCCAATCCGATCCGTTCGACGCCGCCGCCTCGCGTCCGCGCCGCCGCCTCGCGTTCGCGCGCGATCCGCGCGCGTCTCCCGACGCCGTCCTCGCGCGTCCGTCCCGTCCCGAGGCGTCCCGTCGCGCGTCGCGCGATGCCGTTCGGTCGAATCGGCGCGCGTCGATCGGTCGATCGATCGATCGATCGATCGATCGATCGATCGATCGCCGCGCGCTCGAACCTCACCTCGAGGTTCGCGTCGCGTTCGTCGAAACCGACCCGCGCCGCGGACGGTTCGGTTCGAGTCAACGCGGCGCCGCGGCGCGATCGAGCGCGAAACCGCGACGCCGCGAACGCGCGAACGCGATGGCGGCGCCGATGGTGCGCATGCCCGATGGGCGATTAATAGTGCGTGTCGCGACGGCGACGGCGCGGACGACGCGACGCGCGACGCGCGAAGAGACGCGATCGGAACGCGCGCGCGCGATGGCTCGCGACGGCGGATGAAGAGGATGATTTCGAGCGATGCGACGTCGCGCGAACGACGAGGGGGGGGGCGCGCGACGGAGGAGGGGTCGAAGAATTTGTGTGCTTCGAGCGCGGACGTCGCGCGGGACGTCGGCGCGACGCGGGAGACGCGAGGCGGCGATGATGGTGATGATGAAGACTGAAGACTGAAGACTGACGCTCGCGAACGAACGCGCGAACGCAGCAACCGCAAATCGTGCTGCTCAGGGAAGGCACGGACACGTCGCAAGGACGCGGACAGTGCGTGTCGAACATAAACGCGTGCTGTGCGGTGGCGGATACGGTGCGAACGACGCTTGGACCGCGAGGATTAGATAAACTCGTGCGAGACGCGCGAGGAAACACGACGATTTCCAACGACGGCGCGACGATTATGAAACTGTTGGAGATTGTGCATCCGGCGGCGAAAACGCTCGTGGACATCGCGAGAGCGCAGGATAGCGAAGTGGGGGACGGGACGACGACGGTGGTGATACTGGCGGGGGAGCTGTTGAAGGAGGCGAAGACGTTCATCGAGGACGGCGTGCACCCGATGAATGTCATCAAGTCGTTTCGAGAGGCGTGCGATTTGGCGACGGCGCGCGTGCGCGAATTGGCGACGTCCATCGAAGGGAACAGCGCGGAGGAGAAGGATGAACTTTTGAAGAAATGCGCGATGACGACGCTGAGCTCCAAACTTGTAGGAGGGGAGAAGGACTTCTTTGCCGACATGTGCGTCAAGGCGGTGCGCTCGCTCGATCAAGACTTGTTGGACCCGAAGATGATTGGCGTGAAAAAGGTCATGGGCGGAGGGATGACGGATTCGTTCTTGGTGGATGGCGTGGCGTTTAAGAAGACGTTCGCCTACGCCGGCTTCGAGCAAATGACGAAGAGCTTCAAAAAGCCGAAGATTTTGGCGCTCAACATGGAGCTCGAACTGAAGAGCGAAAAAGACAACGCCGAGGTGCGCCTGAGCGATCCGACCAAGTATCAAGAAATCGTTGACGCTGAATGGAACATCATTTACGAGAAGCTCGACAAATGCGTGGCGTCGGGAGCGAACATCGTTCTGAGCAGACTCGCGATCGGGGACTTGGCGACGCAATATTTCGCCGACCGCGGATTGTTTTGCGCCGGTCGCGTAGACGCGCAGGATTTGGAACGCGTGACGCGCGCCACCGGCGCGCCGGTGCAGACCACGGTGAACAACATCACGGACGCCCAGCTCGGATCGTGCGAGTTGTTCGAAGAGATTCAAGTCGGTAACGAACGGTACAACATTTTTAGAGGTTGTCCGCAGGCGAAGACATGCACGCTCATCTTGCGCGGCGGCGCCGAGCAATTCATCGAGGAGGCGGCGCGCTCGCTCAACGACGCCATCGAAATCGTTCGCCGCGCGGTGAAGAACGCGGCGATCGTCCCTGGTGGCGGTGCGATCGATATGGAGTTGAGCAAGTACTTGCGCAACCACGCGCGCACGGTGGCGGGCAAATCTCAGCTCTTCATCAACGCCTTTGCCAAAGCTTTAGAAATCATCCCGCGACAGCTCTGCGACAATTCCGGGCACGACGCGACCGACGTGTTGAACAAGCTCAGACAAAAGCACGCGGGCGATGACGGGGCGAATTTCGGCGTCGATGTCAACGGAGGTGGCATCTGCGACACGCACGAACGCTTCATCTGGGAACCGAGCCTGGTGAAAATCAACGCCCTGAACGCCGCCACCGAAGCGACGTGCTTGATTCTCTCCGTGGACGAAACCGTGAGAAACCCGCGAAGCGAAGGCGCGGATGAAGGCATGGGTGGCGGCGGTGGTCGGGGCATGCCGATGGGAGGTAGAGGAGGTGGTCGCGGCCGGGGTCGCGGCCGACGATAGATTTGTTGAATACATACAACCTTAACATTTGTTACACAAACCGCACAACTAGTCGCCGTCGTCGCTACTGAGCTCGCCGCTAAGAATGGAATCGTCGACGTACAGATCCGAGGTATCCAACGCGTTGATGTATCTCGCGAGCATCGCCGCGGACTCCTCAGCCTCTTCTAATTCTTCTAAACGCACTTTCGCGTCCTTGTCTTGAAGATGCGCGTATTTAGGCGCCCAGGGCGAACCGGGTTCGTCGTCAATGGGCGACCCTGGACTCGTCTCGCTCGCCGGTTCGGGCGTCGGCGCGGCAACGGATGGCGACTGTGCGGACATCAGAGCGTCTCTCGACAATCGCGACGCTTCGTCCGGCAAGTGCTCGTCCACATGCACGTTTCTCGCGGCGAGAAGGACGTTGTGTATGAGCATCACCGCCACCGGTTCGAAAATGCCCGACGACGTCAGCGTCGGCGTGCGAACGCCCGTCGTCAAATCCATGATGTCCCTGGGCGTGAGCACGGCGAATTTCTTCGGCGCAAATTGAGCGGCGGCGTAAGATGCGAGTCCAATCGACGTCGCGGAGGCTAAAGATCCTAGCAACGAAGGTGCGCCTCGCGACAAGTGCGCGTCGGCGCTTTCGTCGAGTACGTCTTCGTCCGCGGCGCCGCAGCGGCGCGAAAACGGCGCGCCGTCGAGCAACATTCCGAACACTTCTTCCGCCGTCTCTTCGACATCTCCCGGACTCGATGGTCGCATCGTCGACGCCCATTCTGACGAAGCGAACGCGCACGTCACGGCGTGTCGGGAAACTTCGTCCGCGTGGCGCGGATACGCCTTGGCTAATCGCGACCGCAGCGTCGCCATGCGAGGATGTCGGCACACGCCGTCCAGAACAATCGTCGACGCCGGTGCGAGTCGGCCGCGTTGCGCGCGACCGACCAGACGCAGCGTCGCGACTTCAAATGCGCTCAACGACGGGTGCGATGCGACGCGAAGAGCAAACATCGCGTGACCGGTTGAACGAAATTTCGGAAGCGCGTCGAGCTCGCTCGGATCCGTCGCCGGACACTTTCCGGTGTCCGCGCCGAGGGTCAGCGCGGAGTACAATATATCGATCCAATTCGCCCCGCGTCCGACGCCGGTGACCTTTTCGACGACGCGCGACACGCTCCCGCCTCTCGTCTGCAGTCCGCACATCGGATCCCTGAGCAACTTCCACGCCTCGGCGTGCGGATCCAAGTACGCCGAGCTTCGACACAGCGTCACTCCCAACCGCATGCCGAGTCGAACGCGCTCGCGCGGAGGAAGCGTGGCGAGGAGTAAGAACGGGCGTATCAAACCGGCGCGGTACGCCTTGTCTCGGTAATCGCTCTCGCGGTCGAGAACGTCAAATATGAACCCCGCGCGCTCGTCCGCGGCTTCGCGTTTCGCCAGCCGCAAATCCCACCCGCGCGCGATCTCCTCCGCCGACGCCGTCGCCGTCGCCGCGTCGTCCCCGCGGCTCAGCGCGCGCTTAAACGCCTTCGCCAACGCCCCGATCGTGGGCACGGACACGTGTCCACCGATGTTTATTCTGCGCGTCGTCGTCTCCGCCGCGGCGCACCTCGCGCACGATCCCCCACCCGGCCGCGAGCGCTTGCGCATCACCTCCGCGTCCTCGCCGCACCGCTCGCACGCCGCCGTCCCCCCCCCACACACCATGCACTCGTACGCGTCGCTCCCGCGCGTCCCACGCCTGACGTGCGAACTCTTTTCCCCGCACCACGAGCACCACGCGACGCGTCTCGTCGCCGCCGCGAACGCCTCGCTCGTCGTCCACGTCTCCACCCATCCCGCGCACTTCGCGCACCTCCCGTCCCCGATCTTCGCGAATCCCTCCGCGCATCGTTCGCACTTGTGCGTCGCCCTCGCGCACCGCGCGCAGTGACTCAGATACGTCCCTCTTCTCCCCGTCGCTCGCGTCACTCGATGTCGCGTCTCTTCGCCGCACCACGAGCACCGCCCGCTCGGCGACATCCTTCGCGCGACGCTCTCCACCCCGTCCCCGCCCTCCGCGTCCGACCACTTGAATCCATTATTATTTTTCGTCACCGCGTTCGCGCACGCCAGGCACGCGTCGTCGTCCCATCCGTCGCCGCTTCTCGCCATCGCTCGACACGTCGCGAACCGCGCGCACGCCCGCGTCCGTCCCGCGCACGCCCCGCACGCGCGCGGCGCTCGCGCGGCGCTCGACCGCGTCACCGCCGCGTGCGACGTCTCGTGGAAGCACCACGAGCACCGCGCGATGAGCGCGCGCGTCGCGGCGGGCGTCGGCGCGTCGCGCGACGTCGAGGCGCCGGACGCGCTCGGCGTCGCGCTTCGCGTCGAGCGCGCGCGCGAACTCGGCGCGCGGTCGAGCGCGTCGCGCGCGTCGCGCATCGTCGCGGCGGGGCGCCGCGCGACGCGCGCTCGCGACGCGCAGTGACGCGTCTTCGGCGACGCTTTGATGGGTGCGCGCGATGCGTTGATTCATTTAATTCATGTAATCGCGCGTGCGTTCGCGTCGACGCGCCTCAGCGTCGGGCGCGACGCACGCGATCGCGCATTCTGAACGCGCGGTCGTCCGGCGACGCGCGCTCGAAGGCGACGTCGCGAGGCGCGTCGACGACGGCGCGGCGGACGCGCTCGGGACGCTCGGGAAGCGGCGGCGCGGGTCTGCGCGCGGCGTCGACGTCTAAACCGGCGAGCAAACGCGTGAGCTCTCGCGTGCTCACGGGACGCTCGCCTGGGGCGCGCGTCATGCACACGGCGTCGACGCCGTCGGCGTAGTAACCGCGACGCGAGCCGCGCGTCTCGAAGCCGCACTTTTCGTACATGGCCAACGCGGCGACGTTGGTCGCGCGCACCTCCAACGCGGCCGCGTTCGTCGGCTGCAGACCTAACATGGCTTTTAACACGCGCGCGCCCAGGCCTCGGCGTCGCAGCGATCGTCTGGTCGCGATTTGCGTCACCTGCGTCTCGCCCGCCACGCAGACGCAAAATCCAATCGCGCCGACGACGCGCGCGTCCGATTCGCTCGCCTCGCCCGCCGCCGGCACCGCCACCAGCGCTCTGTGCGTCTTCGACGTCTCCGCGTCGACGCTTCGCTCGAGATCGTCTCGCACCGTCGCCTCGCTCCAATCGACGTCGGCGTCCGCGCACAGCGCCGTCGCCGCGTCGAAGTCGCGTCGACGCGCCGGTCGAATCGCCCACGCCGCGACGCCTTCGCACAGCGCGTCCGTCGCGCTCGACGACGCGTCGTGAGAAGACGCGTTTCGCGACGCGTCACGTCCCGTCCGCGTCCGCGTCCGCGTCGCGCCGCGAATCGTCGCGAAACGCGGCGTCGTCGCGCCACGCTCTCGAATCTTCATTCGTCGCGCGCGCGCGCTCGCGCGCCGCGTCCGCGTCGCCGGCGCGCGTCCGCGCGCTCGAGCTTCGCAGGTCTCTGTACGCGCGTCCGCGGACGCGCACGAGCGCGCGCTCGTTCGCGGGCGACGCGATGATGACGACGCGCGATGCGACGCCGGCGATTCGATTCGCGCCGCACAATGCCGCGCGACGACGACGACGACGCGCGACGACGCGCGGACGCGCGCGCGACGGTGTCCGGCGAGCGACGCGACGGCGCGCGTCGCCGCGCGCGCTCGAGGTCGAGCGAGGGACGACGACGACGGTCGAGGTCGGATTCGCGACGACGACGACGACGACGCGACGACGCGAGCGACGACGCGCGCGACGACGACGCGCGCGAGCGACGACGCCGAAGACGGTCTCGGTCTCGGTCTCGGTCGCGATCGAGAGACGACGCGCGACGAAGGCGACGACGACGGGACGACGACGACGACGACGACGACGACGACGACGGGCGCGGGCGGACGCGACGCGCGAGTCGAGATCGCGAACGACGCGAGGGAAGGACGAGGCGGCGAAGGAGTCGAAGCGAAAGCGCGCGGAACGAACGAAGAGGACGAAGATCGAGAAGCCGGGATCGCGAGCGACGGCGAGGACGGTCGAGATCGAGGTCGAATTCGAAGACGCGGCGACGCGGCGGACGAGCGAGAGCGTCGCGATGGGACGAGGACGGCGACGAGGACGGGGACGGGGAGACGAGGGTGGATTTTGACGACGCGCGAAGGGACGCGGGGAGAGGTGATGAGAAATCGACGCAGTTGAAGACGCAGATCGAGATGATGCGAGCGCTGAGCTCGACGACGAAGGATGGGGTGAAGCGAGCGATCGAAGAGGCGCGAGAAAAGGCGGCGACGTTGATGGGAGAGGCGGCGCCGGCGCGCGTCGCGGCGGCGAAGGGTGACGCGAGCGGTGAAAGTGCGAGTGGTGGTGGGGATGCGCGCGCGCCCGTTCGGACGATGGCCGTTAATGTCGCGAAGGCGGCGCCGAAAAGCGCGCGCGACGACGAAGACGCGGGCGTCGTCGGAGATGGCGCGAATAGTAAAAAGGCGACGTATTGCGTGGAGCACTACGACATGGACGTCAAGTACGAAGGTTTAATCATCGGTCCGGGAGGCGCTACGATTCGTAAGCTGCAGCAGGACATCGGGACGTCCATCGAGGTCGTACGTGGCGAAGGGAAATTACAAATTAAAGGATCCAGAGAGAAAATTGAGTACGCGCGGAAGATGCTCGATGAATTCTTCGAGCAAAAAGGATCGAAGACTGTCAAGGTGAAGTGCAAGGCGCGATCGGGTCTGATCATAGGTAACGCTGGACAAACGATCAAAGCCCTTAAGGAGCAAACTGGCTGTCGTATAGAAGTCATGCGAGACGTCGAAGAGTGCGTCATCACGGGCCCGGGCGATCGCGTCAAAGTGGCGCAAGCCATCGTGGAGAAAATGATTGCGGATTCCTGGGAAGAAGGTGCCGATGGCGATATTACCATCGTCGAGGAAGTGATTCCGTGCGCGTACAAGGCTGGCGCTATCATCGGTCCAAGCGGTGGGACGATTCGGCACATTCGCGAAACGACTGGAGTGGCGATTGACATCGAGCGCGGCGCGGACGGTTGCAAAGCGAGCGATCAGTGCCGCATAATCGGCACGCCGGCGCAAGTTAAAAAAGCTGTCGAAATTGTTCATCAACTCTTGAAGGAGATGAACCAAGCGCAGTTGCAAGCCGCTCCAGTGGTACCGCCAATGTATGCGTACGGATACGGAACGATGCCCAACGCATACGCCGCCGTTCCGGGAATCCCAGTCAATTCATCGCAGATGCAGCAGATAGATCCGCAGACTGCCGCGTATTACGCGCAATGGCAGGCGTACTATGCGGCTCAGCAAAATACTGTGATGCCTCCGCACCCACCAGCCGATGGGTGACGGCTTGATGAGACTGAATGCGACTAGTTGCATGAGACTCGATCGATGGCTCAACGACTTAGTGGAAAGCGACGCGATTTGATTTGGAATTGAACTTAAGATCTGCTTACACGTTTGACTCTTTTCAATTTTTCGATTTTTTCGGTTCATCTCTGTTAACTGCGCAAGTATAACTTACGGCGGGGGTATTATTTATTGCTCAGGCTGGCGTCGGTACGGCCGAAATCCAGCGCGCGTTGGCGAGCTCTGCGAGGTGGTTGTGAAACGACGTGTCCGCGTAGAGCGGGAAAGAAGGCGACGTCAAGCTCGTGTACTTGAGATCGCCGTCGACGTAGAACTCAATCGCGCCCGCG
>Ga0255769_10001823_pt1 | contig 23695 bp, 22 predicted proteins | sample 041ome_9_FD_179637 | JGI IMG/M metagenome (GOLD analysis project Ga0255769, IMG submission 179637) | Coastal salt marsh microbial communities from the Groves Creek Marsh, Skidaway Island, Georgia - 041413US metaG (version 2) | ecosystem: Environmental > Aquatic > Marine > Intertidal zone > Salt... | reverse complement strand
GGCATCCGAAAGCTAAGAGCCTTTAGTAATTCTTGATGGGGATAGCCCCTAACCCGCAACAGCGGGTTCCTATAACGCCGAAAGAGAAATGGGACTCGTAAGCGAATTTGGCCCCCAGCCCTGATAAGATCCGTTCAGGTCTGAGATTTCAAAAGGTCGGGAATGATGAAGGTTTCCTTTAAGACGATGGAACACTATGGGTTCGTTATCGCGATGCTGGCGTTCGCGTTTATGGCGTACTCGGATTATTCGAGAGATGGGGATCAGATAAACCTCGGCTTCTCCGTGGTTCTGACTGTGCTTGCCATCCTTGCCACCTACTTTTACTCCTTCCATAAATGGAAAGAGGGCGAGGACGAATGATGAGATCACTAATCGCCATTGCCGCACTGGTGGCGTCACTCGCTGTGAGCGCGGCTGAGACGCCTACGCAATTCATGGAGCGATACGTCGGGTACTTTAACGCTGAGGATTTGGAGCAATATCAGCAAACGTTTGAGTTCCCAGCGGTGCGTTTCACTGGTGGAGTGCTAGAAATTCTCTCTGACCCAGCCGCCCCAATGGCTAATTTTGAGAACATAAAGAAGACAGGATGGGTTACATCCCGAATCGACTCCATCAACGTCCTATCAGAGTCCTCAGAAGCCGCGCTGGTGGAATTTTCGTTCTCGCGGATGGACGCCTCTGGCAACGCATTTTTCAATTCCACCGGCCACTATGGGTTGGTAAACACTGATGATGGCTGGAAGATTCAAAGCATGTTTTTTGTGAACCCGATTACGGTTGGTACTGACTGACGGGTACCGCAGGGACTTCCCAATTTCATCTCTAGTAAGCGGGAGTGGCACCTCCCGCGAATGAACAGGCCCGACCCCCTCCCCGGGGGGGGTTCTTCAGGTTTGCGGTTATGGCGGTAGGTGGAAAGCTGATTGCGCTGTGCTTCCAGCAGGGACAGTTAGAGCTGAAAATAAAAGCTCATAAATTCAGTGGCTTAGTTATGTCAGGCAAAAGCGGCGGCCCCGAAGTGTAGGGCAAAGTGTTGACCATATACCGCTAATAACCAATACATATAACGATTAGCGGATTCCGTCCGCTCCGCCATACTCCTAAAAGCCGCATAAACGCTTAAGTGCGGCCTTTATTTTACGACAAATACGCCCCTTTTTACGACAGTCTCTTACGACAATTTGCTCGTGGGCTGTGTTTATGGGCGGCGCATATCTATAGGCCGGGGGGGGTAAAAGTCCCCTGCTGATACCAGTGATACTGCTGACACACTTAAAAGCTGAATTTGGAAAAAGAGTAACTAGGGAAGTTGCTCAAGCCTCACTGGATAGGCGGCGTTAAGGATTTCGGGGGCCGGGGTGTATTCGACCGCTAGATAGGTTTCTCGGACATATTCGCCATTTTCACAGGTTGCCTCATCCAGCATTCTGTTCGACATGAGTTTTCGTGATTTGAAGAGCAAAGTTTCCTGTGTGCTCGTATCAAGCGGCCATGGCGTAGCCCAGAGCTTCGCCGCGTGCCGACTTAAGGAGTCCCATCGGGAGTTCGCTTTCCATACCGCGCCAGCGCAATTTTCGTCCAGAAAGTAGATGTAATGAGTTCCATATACTCTTATCACTACCTTATTGGCATCTGGCTCATTGGCAATATACGCCTGATATGCCTCATTAACGTCCTGCACCGCCAGCTTAACTTGATAGAGATTTTCCTCGGCATACAAAACGCGGGCCAACACCACGTCATTAGCGTCGTAGACTACTACATCGCCGGTATCGTAGGTCACATTAGGGAGTGAGCCGTTTTCACCTTCAGGGAAAACCATCACAGTCCCATACCCCGGCACCACGGCAGTCGTGCCATCTGCACAGGTAATCTCTGCGGTGTTATCCACCTGCTCTACGGAGCACCCACCACTGGCGTTATTCAGGATGTACTGGTGTGTCTCGTTAATCTTCTCAGCATCAGCCACCTCACCGTTTCTAAATGTGTGAAGTTCTTGGGCGGACACCAGAGTTGGCAGAAGGCACAGGGCTGTGAGCAGGTATCGCATGTGAAAAAGGTTAAATAGATGCGTCGGTATGTTCAATAAATAAAAAGGAGCCAACACAGGCCCCTTCAATCTACAAGGATGTACCAGCAGCCCTCCAGCCCACCGATGTCCAGCTAGTCTGCCAAGTTAGGTGTTACCTCGCGGCAAAGACCATTACTATGAAGAAGACGCTATCAACCGTATTTCCATCGAAGCAGAACGCTTCGTCGAATTCGGCATGAGTAATTTTGACGCCCTGCAAACGGCAACGGTCAAATCGGCAGAGTTACTTCAGATGGATGATAGAACCGGTCGAATCGAGGAAGGCTTCGAGGCCGACCTCGTTTTGGTTCCCGGTAACCCCCTGACCAACATCGAGGCGCTACAGGATGTGCTGCTTGTTATGAGCGATGGTCGCCTGGCTTTTAAGCGCATTCCATTTGCCGTAAACGATTAGATCCAGCCGCTAGGCGCTCATTATTGATCTACTTGACTCGAAGGTTGTAGATTAGTCTCACTCTTACCGAGGGGAGATTGCATGCAGGTTCCATACGGTCGGAGACGCGCCCCGATATGGTGCGTTATCGGTTCAGTCGCAGGGATTCTTTTGGGCGCGTCTCTGGTATTTCCCGCCGCCTCGAGCGCCGAATCCGCGTCAGTAGACGATACGGAGTCCGACCTGGTCCCGCTCGAGGTTTTTGCTGCAAATCCCACCTACGAGAATATCAAGGTCAGTCCAACCGGAGAGTACCTCGCCGCTACATTTTTCAATCCTGAGGATGTTACTGAGTCGAAGTTGGTCGTGCTCGACATTCAGAACATGGAAGTCACAGCAATTGCACACGTTCGCGGACTTGATTTTATCTCCAACTTTTTTTGGGCCAACGATGAACGCATCGTAGGCCAGATCGCGCAGAAAGTAGTCTGGCAAGACCAGCCCTTCCCTACCGGCGACATGGTGTCGATGAGCTGGAATGGCAAGAGAAAGCGCTGGATCTTTGGCCAACGGAAGCAAGGCGGCCGGTCGGTTAATGGGGCCTCGATCCTGAGCACCCTTCCCGAGGAACCTAAAAAGATTCTGATTGCGGCAAACAATTTTGCTGAGCGGGAAGGTAGCTACACCGAGGCGATCCTGCTGGATATCTACAACGGCAGGGAGCGCCGGGTAACCCGCGCGCCCGCGCGCAACGCGCAGCTCATCGCGGATCACTCAGGCAGCATACGCTACGCGTTCTCAAACAACCCCGAAAACGACAACGCCTCGGAAATCCATCAAAAAACCGATGAGGGCTGGGAGTTGGTCAGCAGCTTCCCGTCGACGGAGGGAAGCGTCGTTCCGGTGGGCTTCAAGCCGGATAATGAGTCGATCTACATCATCGACAACGCCCAATTTGACGTTGAGACGCTATTCGAGCTGAATCCAAAAACAGGTGAGCGGAAGGAGATCTACAAGCATCCAACTGTCGACATCTCCTCGCTGGAGATGGACAAAGACGGGAACCTGATAGGTATTTATCTGGAGCCTGATTATCCCGTCTACGTGCCGATAGACACCGCGAGTGCCTTTGGGCAATCGCTTGAACATATCCACAACACCTTCAAGGGATATCGGGTGAACGTGTCGTCCGTATCAAAAGACGGGGCCCTGATGACCCTGTCGGTCGAGAGCGACGTGTCGCCCAAGATTTTCTTCCTTTATCAAGCCCAGACCAAACAATTCGTCCACCTCGCCGATACCCTCCCTGCGGTGAAGGCCCAGCACATGGCGCCGATGACGCCCTATACCCTGACTGTAAGAGACGGGACATCAGTGCCGGTCTACCTCACTCTGCCCAAGCAAGGTCAAAAACCCTATCCGCTGGTGGTGTTACCCCACGGCGGGCCGCATGGGGTTAGAGATTACTGGCAATTTGATGCCTACGTGCAAATGCTGGCAAGCCGAGGGTATGGTGTTTTGCAGGTGAATTTCAGAGGGTCGGGCGGATATGGGCGCGACTTCCTTTACTCTGGCTATCAGCGCTGGGGCCTGGAGATGCAGGACGACGTGACTGACGCCACACTGTGGGCCATCGCTGAGGGGATTGCGGACCGCGACTCGGTCTGCATCTTTGGCGGTTCCTACGGGGGCTATGCCTCTTTGATGGGCGCAGTCAAAGAACCTGATCTCTATGCCTGTGCCATTGTGTACGTCGGAGTCTATGATTTGGAAATGATGCTTGAGGAAGGTGACATCCCCTTTACTCAGGCTGGCAGGAATTATCTGGACCAAGCGCTCGGTGATGACCGTGTCGATCTTTACCAACGATCGCCCATCAATCATCTCGAGAAGCTCAACGCACCCTTACTCATTGTGCACGGCGCGCTAGATCAACGCGTACCATTGATGCAGGCCGAGGCGCTGCGGGAGAGGATGGACGCCCTAAACAAACCCTACGAGTGGCTGGTAAAGCCCAATGAAGGGCATGGTTTTTATGATAAAGACAACAAGGTAGAATTTTTTAGCACGATGCTGACATTCCTTGAGAGGAATCTGCCGAGAAAGCGAGTCCCTACTCCTGAGTAGAACAGGGTCCAATGTTTCTGGCCCCTCTTGATCATAACAATGAGTTACATGTGGCGGCGTCCGCTTCGCCGCTTTTATCCCAAGTCTTGAGGGCTATTACGGTACTGCTTCTCTTCGCTCGACATTTCTCTGTATGGCCGAGCAGAGGCAATAGTGTGCTCCGGGCAGAAGATCGGCGGCATGCGAAGAAACCTTTAGTCTGCGACCTTGCTAATCATCACCAACGGTTCGCCTTCGCTCACGGGTGGTGTGCCCACCACATAGTTCACGACGCCAGCAAACGGGGCGCGAACCTCCATTACCGGGTCGCCAAAAAGATCCCGCAGTTCGCCGAGCAAGCCGCCCTTTGCAATAGCATAGCCGTCGCGCACGGCGGCCTGAAACACGCCGGTCGCTTCGGCACGAACGACTTCGTATTCTTTTAGCCAGACCACCCCTCGGTTCGTGATCTCTGGCTCATCGATCATTTTCAGGTGGCGCATCAAGTTGATGACGCCATACTGCGCAAGATCAACCCAGTAATCATCGTTGGAACCCATCTGCCCGGTCTCAGTGGTGATGGCCGGGATGCCGCGACTCAGCCCCGTTTGGTCGGTAAATACTGAGAACGCTGGATCGCTGATCGGGCCCTCGTCGATAACAATATGGTCCAGGCCGAAAGCGAGGGCCATACCACGAACCTTGGAATCTAGGTCGGAGTCGCCGGTTATGGGCATGTAGATATAAGGCCGCAGAATTTCATTGCCGTCTCCCCCGTGCATATCCACAAGGTAATCGGCTCGCTCAATAATCTCTGTGGTGATGGCGTGGGCGATTCGTTCGCTGATCGTTCCATCCGGCTTTCCCGGGTATACCCGGTTGAGGTTCTTGCCATCGACAGGACTGGTGTAGATAGTGCGCCCCAGAAACGAGGGTGGATTGGCAACATGAACCATGAGGAGGGTGCCGGAGATTCCACTGGGCTCTAATATTTGACGCAAGCGCTGCAGAGCGGTGATCGGTGGGTACTCATAACCATGGGTGCCGGCGATCAGAGCGAGGACTGGGCCTGGCCGAGCCCCGTGGATTATTGATATCGGCACGCGCGTTCCTTGGTCGATACCCCCGGGTACGTCGAGATAGCCCGAGATGCTTTCGCCTGTCCTTACTTCGAACGGGCCCACCTGGAATGTCCCTGCTGGCACCTCCGCCCGCAATGCCCCGATACAACAAAGGCAAAGCATCGCTGCCCCTATTCGGAAAACGCTACTCATAACTTGCCCTCGCGCATGTTTTGGTGCGGCAGAATGATACTTCCGTCGGTTACGTCAGCCGAAACACAAATGTGCAATATTTGCCCCGATTCGATCACTGCCCACGTCACACGGCATTTGGGTAGGGACTGCTAGCGCCTTCCGTAGTCGTTCCAGCGGTGCGCGCAGAGACGAGAAACGCCGATGAGTCGGGCAGCTTCGCTTAGGCTGGCTCCGTTCTCTATCAGTGTGTGCAGTGCCCTGAGCTTTCTCTCGTGTTCCAAATAATAAATTTGGGCTACGCTGAGATTGCGTTCTGCAGCCGCTACAGACTTAGCGCGAGGCGCACCTGTGCCGCCGGCACGTTGTTCGCGAGATCGAGAGTCGGGTTTTCTTGTAGCGGGCACGTAAGTGCCAAAACCAAAAATCATGGGGTAATTAGCCGAATAGAGTAGGTACTTGCTACCTCATCTATAAGTTTTCGGATCAGTGTTGTTCATAAGGGGCAATAGCCCGTGAAGTGGTGTTGTCCCGACTCGCTCATGAGCGGCGTGTTTCACCGATCGACGCATAAAGTGATATAGAAAAAATCTATCAGTAAAAAATACCTCGTTACGTTTGTGAGGCTTGGCAAGACCAGTAAGTTAGCGCGCTAAACTCGGGTGTCTGGTGTGGGAGTTTTTCGATGGGCGTGTTCTTGAAGGGAGTCGGGCGGTTTTTCACTGTGCCGGTGCTTTTCTTTTTTTCTCAAGGGTCTGCGGGTGCCTCGATCGACGACGATGAGTTGGGCGCCTGGTATATGACCTCCTTTATCAAGCAATGGTCAGACAGCAACTGGGGCTTTCAGGGAGATATTCAGTATCGTAGTTGGGACCACGGCAGCGACCTGGAGCAGTTATTGCTCCGAGGCGGCATTACTTTCTCACCAACAGCATCCAACAAGCTGTTCACTCTCGGTATGGCCAACATCACCTCAGGTCAATTCGGCCCGTCCAGAAAGACCGTTTCAGAAAATCGGGTTTATCAGGAAGCCCTGCTGCCACAGCGGCTCGGTGACAGAATACTACTTCGACATCGTTTCAGATTCGAGCAGAGGTGGGTCGAAGGCCAGGACTTTAGAACCCGGTTCCGATATGCGCTGTCCGTCACCATTCCGCTTAACTCGACCATAGTTACTGAGGGTACGTGGTACTTGTCTTTTTATGACGAGTTGTTTGTGAACGGGCAGCGGGACATTGGTAAGGGTAGGGAGGTCGACTACTACGATCGGAACCGTCTGTATGGGGCTCTGGGCTATGCCGTCTCCGCTCGTACCCAATTCCAGTTTGGTTACATGCAGCAGCACTCTGACCTTTTTAACAAAGGACAGCTCCAGTTCAGTCTGCATCACCGGTTTTAATGCGCTGACGTCGTCTGATTTTGCTTCAATGATATCCGCCTCGAGCAGTACTATTACTGAAGGATCAATTGCGTTGGTGCTTGGGGATGTCACAGCCCAAAGAATGGCGGTAGCATGCTTTGGTTACGTTGCTTGTTGGCCGGTGTCCCGAACGCAAATTCATGTCGTTGAGAAGGAGATAAGTGATGAAGATGTTGACGCGTTATTTAATAGCGACTGTATTGTTGGTGTGGTCGCAATTTAGCCTCTCTGCTAACCCAGTAGAGTTTTGGGGTTGCAAGTTCAACGACGGAAAGAGCATGAGCGACCTCATGTCTTGGACTGATCAGTGGAATCAGGTTGTCGATGAATTACCTGATGACGGCTACAACGCATGGGTGATGACCCCGATGTTCAAAAGCAATATGACCGCTCTGGATTTTCTCTGGGTTGGTGCCTGGCCCGATTACAGCCAAATGGGTTCAGGGCTAGATAGCTTTTTTAACGGGGAAGAGGGCAGTGCATTGTTCGCGAAGTTTTTGGAAATTACGACCTGCGAAATTCATGATCTCTATTCCTCTACTCCCGTTCGAGAAAATTCGGGAGACTGAAGTCCGGAGGTGGCAGGATGGTTGCCCGCGAAATTGGATTGCCGCGGGCGCCGGGCTCAGTATGAGATCCATACCTGCTAGGTACAAAAGGATAGAGCCTTGAGTGTCATTGGTTTTGATCACTTCAATATCCGCGCACCGCGCCCGCTTCTGGATGCGGTGCGCGACTTTTATGTCGACGCCTTGGGCCTGACAGTGGGTGCCCGGCCCGCGGTTAGATCCCATGGGTATTGGCTTTATTTGTCGGAGCAGCCGGTAGTGCATTTAATGGAGTGGACTGATGCGCCGGATGCGGTTGGATTAGTTCCTGGCTACCTCGATCACGTGGCGTTCTCCTGTGATGATCTCGAAGGCATGATCAAAAAGCTCATTGCATCAGGCGTCGACTTCAATCGCCGTGAGTTGAATCATCAGGGTGTCGTCATTACCCAGCTAAAAATGTGCGATCCTACGGGCAACGTGGTTGAGCTTAACTGCAGAGCCGGCTCTGATAAATGAGAGCGGGGCAGATCCCAAAAATGCTGTTACCAGTGTTCATGGCTGGCTGCGCCGTGACGCAACACTCGGGGAATGGGACGTTGGTAAAGGAACTGGCCCTGGATCAGCCGCCCTTTTTCCCCAAATGTGTAGTGTCAGAGAGTGGCACCTACGAGCAGAGAAAAATTGATCGACACATGTGGTGGCCGTTAGAGACCCAGATCGACGATTTGACTCCGATTACTGACGAATGTGTCCTGACACAACCGTGATTCGGTGGCACGCCCGGGTAGCGCTAGCATGATCTTTGAGATAAGGGCTTGGCGAAGTAAAGAGGCTTGAGTGCGGAGGTGTGTCGAAGCGAGGGCTTCTTGCCGGTAGCACGCAGTTTATTGTTGGAAAAAGAGAACAAGAGGAGATCAATATGTTGCTTAGAATCCTGACCATTATGACTATCGTGATTGGGCTGGCCTCGTGTCAGAGCAAATCTAATCAGGATGCAGCGAATATTGCAGCAGCAAAGGCGGGCTACGATGCTTTTGCTTTAGGCGATATGGAAGTATGGGCGCAAACGCAGGCGCCTGATGTTAAGTGGAAAATGCCTGAGGGTTTTCCCTACGGTGGCAATTACGTGGGGGCCGATGAGGTCATCGAAAAGGTTTTTACGCCGATTGGTGAATTGTGGCCAGACTTCAAGGTAGAGCCTGTTGCGTTTCATGCTGCCGGTAACGTCGTGTTCATTGAAACGAAAATGACGACGGGCGGTCAGGTGAGCGACTCGATCCATAAAGCAGTGATCGAAAGTGGCCAGTATGTTGAATTTCAAGTATTCGATGATGCGGGTTTTATGATGTCCCACGCGGTGGGCGGTGGCAGTACGGCACAGATTGGCACGCAGTTTTTTGAGGATGGCACGTCGAAGCCGCTGTTTGCCGGTAATACTGCGAATGCTCAGATCTGGGTCGATTATATTCAGGCACACAATGATCGTGATTTCGACAAAATCGCAGCAATGAATGCTGAGGACTTCAGGGGTCTTACGGCTCAGGGTGAGGTGGTAGAGGGTTCTGCCGCTCAAACGGCTTTCTTGCAAAACTGGGTGGCGGCAGAAGAACCGAAGTGGCAAGTTTGGTGGGTAATTGCAAACGATGGGCTAAACGCCGAAGGAGCCATGGAGGAGTGGCTGGCTACGGGTACGGTGGTCACGAACACCAGTGCTGATGGAACCCAGACCAAGTCCTACGAAACCATCGACGTGCTGCTTGAGGATGGTAAAATTAAACTATTGAACGTGGCGTCCCAGCGCATGCCTCAATAGGTGAGTTGGTGCGCGCACAGATACGTTGGTTAATTAAGGCCACTCAGCCCCGTTGGGACTGAGTGGCCAGTGACCCAGAGATTATGGGGAGCGAATGACTTCCGAGTGATACACGCGGCTGGAATCACAGCTAACAATATCCCCGTACAAGTTACCCCACGCTGACCCGAGACCTTCGTTCCACAATGCATGGGTAAAAGCGGTGTAGGCTGCGAAGTTGGGGTAGCCTCGCACCCACTTAAAGCTCAATGCGTTTTGCACGCCCGTTGCGGCACCTGCTCGTGGCCATAGCTGCACAGAGCCCATTGCTGCGCCGTTCATGCCGCGCTTGGCAAGCTCTTCTGCGTAGGCGATGTTGGCAACAAGCAAGTCTGAATCGTCCTTGCCTTCTTTGTAGAAGCAGTCGCTAAATTCGGTAATGTGGCTGCCGTTGGTCCAGTCGCCGCCGGCCAATATTTCCCAGGCTCCCCACTCGCTGTGAGCACACTGTTCCAGAAATTTATTGGCTTCTGCGTACATGCTATTGCCATTACTGGCTCGAATGTCCATGTCCTTACCCGCGTCGGCATAGTTGTCCCAGTAGCCAAGCCAAGTGAAGTTGCTCGGGTATTCTGCGTCGGAGAATTCCGCCCACATCAGTTGCGCTACGTAAGACCCAAAGGCACCTTGCTCATCGGCCCATTGATTCCAGCTGGCCGCGAACTTTTGGGATTGTTCGTAACCGTTTACGCCATCTTTGAAGTTGCATCCATAGATTTCTACCGGGTTGCCTGTTGCCCATGTAGGCGTCTCCTCGGCGTGACTCGCGGTAACTGCAAGCGTGGCAGTGATCGCGACTGAAGCATTGATCAACAATTTAAAGTTCATTCTCGTTGGCTCCTCCTGCTAAATTTGTCCCGGAGCTGGTGTTTCCGGGCACGTTTAACTCTACTCTTGAGTTTTTGATGTTAGGGCCGGTGTAACACCGTCTCCGTATTGAGCATTTCTCCGGTGCAATCGGCGTATAGGTTGAAATAGTCGCGGGTCATCATCCAGCCACCGTTTGCCAGCATTGACCGCCTGGACATAAAGGCCTCCATATCCGGATACACCGCTACGTGAGCAAATTCACCCGCCGAGTCAGCCCCTCCGGTATGAGGCAACATAACCAGCCAGCCAATAATGCCCCCGGCATCTTGCTGCATATTTTGAGCGTACTCTCGGTGCTTGGCAGACAGCTCCTCGAATGTGACGCCATCTTTACGCGTACACCAGTTCCAGGTGACATATCGCTCGTCGTCCTCCGCCATCGCTTTGGGGTCGGCATACAGCATAAAGGCATGCGCCTGCTTAACGTGACAAACGGCAAGCGATTGCCAGCGGTCGTTGAGCGCCATGCCATCCTTTGAGGTGAGCCATAAATCCCAGGCGGCACCCCAGCGCTGGTAGTCGCTCACCAGAAATTCGACAAAATCATAGGGCCAGGGCCGCGCCAGATTCTGGTGTGAAAACAGCGGAAACTGTCTGACAAATACGGGGTCGACATTGTTCTTTTTTGCCCACACAAAATAGTCTTCGATCATGGCCTGGTAGTCGTCGATACCCACGCCCGGATTGAGCTTGCACAGGTTGGCCTGAACGTTAAAGGGTTGTTGCACGTTAATGTTGTCGATCATGTGGTCGTCGGCACGTGTGACCGAAGTTGTCAAAAGTGCTGCGCCGAGCATGGTACAAAGGGTGATAATTAATTTATTCATGATACTTCCCCATGTGGTGATAGCTTTGTGCGTGATGTCTGTTTCTGCAACCAGATCAACAGGTGCTCCGCGGTAGACGGACACCAGAGCAATAGAAAGTTATCAGAGCAAGCTTTTCTTGTTAGTGAAACTTTTATTAAGTTTGGTGTTGCATATTTGCAGCGATGGCCGCCGACGGTTCAGGCAGTCACCCTCGGCTTGGAGATCAAGTATAGAAGTCCTCCGCTGAGAAGGATCCCGGCAGTAACTAGCGCTTCAATCGGCCGTTGCATGACGATGTAGATCAGCGTCCAACCCGTTATTCCCAGAAAAACCAGTGGAGTGAACGGATAGAGCGTTACCCGGAAGGGTCGCGGTAAGTTCGGTTGTCGCCAGCGCAGGATAAAAAGTCCCAGTACCGTAGCGAAGGTATTGAATGCCATTGTGGCACCGGCAAAAATGAGGATTTGCTCAAAAGAAGCGGACCACAAAAAAAGAAGCGCGGTGCCCGACTGCACGGTAATAGCCACAATGGGAATTGCGTCTTTATTCTCTCTGGCGAGCCATGCGAATTTGGGGTAATCCTGTCCAATACGATGTAGCACCCGCGGTCCGGCGAGAATCATGGCACTGATAGTGGAGATCAATAGCAGTGCCAGTAACACGCCCATCAAGGTGCCGGTAGCAGATCCGAAGGCATATTCCGCCGCAATGACGCCGACCTCGATTTTGCCTGCCATGGCCTCTGTCGGAGCGATCGATAAGAAAACAAAATTGAGCAGGCAATATAGGGCGGCTACCAAGGTTGTGCTGATGCCCAGTACCCACGGCAGGCTCCGTTGCGGGGACGAAAGCTCACCGCTGATGTAGGTGGCGGCATTCCAGCCTGAGTAAGCGTAATTTACATAGATCAACGATACGGCGAAGGCGCCGCTACTCAGCGCGACGGTCGCGTCGTCGGTCCACGCAAATTCAACCTGACTCCCACCGTGACCGAGCGTAAGCGCCGCCACCGAGAAGCCCAGGATGAGCAGTATTTTAAGTGCCGTAAAGCCCGTTTGTGTCGTGCCACTGCGTGCACGTGTAGTGCAATGGGCAGCCGTTAGTGTAATGATCGCTGTAGTGGCTAGCCAGACTGGGTCAATACTGAGACCGCTCGAGTTGAGGTAGCTCCCAAACGTGAGGGCAGCAAGGGCGGTAGGTGCAGCAAAGCCCACCGTGGCTGAGATCCAGCCAGAAATAAACCCCGCGCACGGGTGATAGATTTCCGTCAAAAAATGGTACTCCCCCCCCGAGCGGGGTAGTGCGGCACCGAGTTCCGCATAGCTCAACGCACCACATAGAGCCGAGAAGCCTCCTACCACCCAGAGCATCATGAGCGCTGGCGTTGACTGGATGTCGAGCAATTGAAAGCCGAGACTGGTAAAGACACCAGTCCCGATCATGTTGGCTATGACAACAGCAGCTGCGACTTTTGGGGGGTAGTGAGACAGTGTTTTAGTCCGTTAGGGCAGAACGGCTTACCGTTATCGTACTATGGGTTGATGCGGGCCTGACGGCAGACCCGCCTCAATGCGACGTTGCCCTTGTCACGGGCACGGCAGACGTTTACTTATAAGTGACTTTGTGCAGGATCTGATGATCGATCATCGTGCGGATTTCTTCGTAACCCTTGGCAATGGCATCCAGCTCCTCCTCGTCATCCGAGTAGCGCTCTGCGAGGATCTCATTCACCTTATTCCATTTCTCCTCATTCGGCTGATAGGCCGCCATGTTGGGGTACTCGACGTTGAGCCATACATTAGGTGAGTCCGCGGCCGTGGATACCAGAATGCTGTAGTCCGTGACGTAGCCCAGCTCTTTTTGCACCTCCATACTGCGAACCCAGGTTCGCTCCAGACGAACAAGATAGTCATCAAGATAATTGCCCTGTACCGCAATTACGGTATGTTCGATAATTTCCTCACTCAGAGCATAATCTTCCCAGATCTCTGCCTGAGTATAGATGCTCAGAGACAACAGCAATCCGCCTAAAATTGAGTTCTTAAACATAACGATCCTTCTCCGTCATTAGTGATTCTGTGACCAGTGGGATAAACGCCCAGAGCCCCGTTGTAGCATCATTGAGGGAGCAGGGATACCGGTTTTTTGCAGGTGTAAAATGGCGGCAAGCTGGCTTGGGGTGGGCTAGATGGGGGAGCGTTAGTGAAACCAGGTGACGCCCCAGAACACCGCCATTCCGGCTATCAGAGCAAGGATATGGTTGCCTGAGTATCGCGCGGCGAGGGCTGCGCAAATGAGCCCTGCGCACTCAGCGGCGCCTGCGACCAGCTCTCCCTCGGGCGTTGTCATCATCGATATCACCAGTGCCGCCATGACACTGGGTGCCACATACTCCAACGCGCGAAGCAACACCGGTGGAAAAGTGTATCGCGCAAGGGCAAAGATAAAAAAAGCCCTCATGGCGTAGGAACCGATGCCTGTGAGAATAATCGCGATGGCGATCAAGGGTTCACCTTGCGGGGCAACAGCAACATGATGACAACGGTTATGACCACTGCAATCAACATGCCTGATCGGTTGGGTAGCGGGGCTAGGAGGTAAGTCAGGGCCGTCGCCAGTGCTGCGGCGCCAAGTTTGTCGGGTCGATTACTGGCAGCCATCATCAGACTTACAAACAGCACGGGTGCGGCAAAGTCGAGCCGCCAATGTGCGGGAATCTGAGGACCCAGTGCAACACCAAGCGCGGTGCACGTCATCCACAAAATCCAAAAAGTAAATCCTGCTGCAAGAAAATAGCGACGAAAAGCGACGGGCTCATCGACGGGCTTGATCTGGCTCAATACGAATACCTGATCAATCAGCACGTAAGATCCGATCCAGCGAAACCATGAGGGCTGATTCTGAAATCTTGGCGCCAGCGTTACCGAGTAAAGCATATGGCGAGCGCCAACGATCAGTGCGGCGCTTACCGCGGCGGCTACGGAGGCACCCTCGCCGATCAGCGTAAACAGGGTCACTTGAATTGCCCCCCCATAAATAATGGGTGAGGACGACCAGCCCAGCCACGCGGGAATGCCGGCCTCTGCCACTACCACGCCGAATACAAAGGCAAACGGCAGTGCCGGAATAAACAGCGGTAAGGCGTCGAGGCAACCGCGCAACGCGGGGCGAGTAGGGGCGGTGTTCATGGTGTCGCTAATATAACGGACTCCTGCAGAATAAGCGGCAAAAAAAAGCGGCCCAGTAGGGGGCCGCTATCTCAGCGCTCGATTAGCGCGGGTGCCCGAATTCAATCCTCAAAGTCTGTGTTTTGCGTGCGGTGTGTGCCGCCAAAACCGGCACCGGAGAAGTGCATGGCTTTGATGCGCCACTGGCCATCATCTTCCAAAGTCCAGACGTTGGTGACACGAGTACGATAGGGATATTGCTCTGATGCGTCGCCGACCATGCCCTCCATGTAATAGCGCGCGTACACCACGCCGTCGGCAATTTCAGCGACTTCGAGGTAAAACAGCTGCGTGTTGTTTTTCTGGCCCGCCATGTTGCGCTTCCAGTCATCGGCGCTAGAGGCTGCAAAGGGCTTGTGAAAGCTGCCATCGGAGTTAGTGCCATAGATTCCGGCAGGGCTCTCCAGGTTGGCGACGGCCTTGTGGTCTCCGGCGTTTCTGGCAGCCCAGTATTCACCGATTGCCGCAGCGACAGCATCTTCGGCACCGCCGTGGCCATCGGCCCGAGCGATGCCCGGCAGCAAGAGCGCGCCGATGACCAGCGCAGCGCAAAGTTGGAAAAGTTTCATATTGACTCCTGTTGTTGTGTGGTCGCTTCGAGATCTTGCGCCTCTTACGCTTGAGGTCGCCTTCCCCAGAGGTGTATAGCTTCCTTTCTATTACCGACGCAACCTTTGCGGCGCGTCAGGGATTGACGCCGTGCAGTGATGGCAGAATGCGATTCCCTCTGCGTATTGAATTCTCCTTGATGTGAACGCTGCTGCGAGAGCATTCCGTGTCATCACTGGAATAGGAAGTTCCAATGAGTATGCTTCCTCAATTTGTCCCCCGTCAGGTGGCTTTCAGGCTGTTTAGGCTGGCCGCCGTTAGCTTGTCGTTGTCGAGTTAAGCGAGCAGCGTGACCTACGGAAACGAAGCTGGCGAGACCGGGATGTCGTTTGAATTTAGTGACGACATTGCGCGCATGAGTGCCAGCGAGGACTCGAAGTTCCGCCCAGTGAGCGTGTCTAACAAAGCGGTTCCCCAGTCGCGTTTTGAGCTACCTGCGGAGCCGATGAAGGTGGGATTCGATTTCTCTGACTCTGTTTGGCCAGACTAACAGCGAACCGGCTAACAAGCCTCAGGAGGAAGAGGGTAAGACCGTTGAGGAAATCGGTGAAGACGCAGATGAACTGAACAAGGCGTTGAAATCGGTTACCGGGCTCGGTGAATCGGCGGCAAAAGTGTGGGGCAAGCTTTTTAGCGGGGATTAAGCCCTAAAACTTTGTCACCTTTTGCGCTCTGTGCGCTTTGATATCTTGTCCCAGCCGGCCTAGCATCGAAGCGAAGAAAACCTTCATTAGGGCCGGTATGGCAGGGTTCAATGCCTCTGTTCTTGAGGCAATTGGTAATACGCCCATTGTAGAGCTCAATCGCTATGGCGCTGGGGTTGAGGCCCTTTTACTCGCGAAATTGGAGTTCACCAATCCCGGTGGCAGTATGAAAGACCGTGCCGCCCTTGGCATGATCGAGTGGGCGGAGCGGGAACACAGTCTTGCGCCCGGCGCTGAAATTATTATCTCGACCTCGGGCAACCTCGGCATCGGCATGGCAATGATCTGTGCCGTGAAGGGTTACCATCTGATTTGTCTGGTTGATCCCAAGCTCAACCCCTCCACTGAACGGAGCCTTGAGCTACTGGGTGCAGACCTGGTGAAGGTCGACGAAATGGATCACACCGGCGGCTACCACCTGACTCGCCTCAAACGGCTCGAAACGGTGCAGGCTGAGCGACCGAATGCCATTTACCTTGATCAATACGACTCCCCTGCAGCGGTCGAGGCGCACCGAACCTCCACCGGGCGGGAAATTCTCGAGCAGATGGACGGTCGCCTCGATGCCATGGTCATGGTGGCAGGCACCGGCGGAAGTTCTATCGGCGTTGCGCGGTGGTTGCGAGAGCATTCCCCTGATACCCGAATTTGGCTGGTGGATGAGGTGGGCTCTCTGGCGCTTCCATGCAGTAAGGCACCCGAGCCGCGGTTCCTTAATGGCATGGGGACCAGTTTGGAGCCTGCCAATTATGCCGGTGAGGCGTTCTATGACTTTATCGATGAGGTGGTCTACATCGAAGCAGGTGTGGCGATCAACACCGCCACGGAAATCGCGCGTACAGAGGGAATTTTGATGGGCGGTTCCGGTGGCGCCGCTTGTCACGTGATGCGCGAGACGGTCGCACCACTTTTCGACAGTAACGCTCGTCTGCTGGCCCTCATTCCGGATCACGGGAGTCGTTATACTCAGACTCAGTTTGATGTGGAGTGGCTCGAATCGATGGGCATCAACGTACCGACTTTGACGTCACCGATACACTCGTGACCGACACCGGTACACTGTTTCTCAGTCAGCAGGATGTGATCGACGCGGGGGCCACAGACGTCGACTGGGTGAGTGCTGTGTTGGAGCAAGTCTTTAAACTGCATCAACAACAGGCGTTTACTGCGCCCCCAAGTAGCTTCCTCAAACGGCCCGAATGCCCGCATGTCGCAGACCGCATCATCGGTCTGTCAGCGCACGTGGGAACGCCCTTCGACAGAGAGGGGATGAAGTGGATTGCCAGTTCCCACATTAATCCGAGGCATGGACTACCCCGCGCCAATGCGGTGATTATTCTCAATGATCCGGTCCATCGGTTGCCCATTGCCATTATGGAAGGCGCTCTGATCAGCGCGATGCGTACCGCTGTAGTTCAAGCGCTAGCGGCACGCTACCTTGCGCGAGCAGACAGTGAATCGGTTGGGCTGGTCGGCGCTGGGCGCATTGGCGCACTGACGCTGTGGGCGATATCCAAGTGGTTCCCGAACATCCAGCAGTATCGCGCTTACGATCAAAGCGCAGAACGTCTGAGCGCTTTTGTCAGGCACATGGCCTCGCTGGACGTGACGGTGGAGGCCGCGCGGTGTTTTCAGGAGGCGCTGGCAGAGGCGGACATGGGCATTGTTGCGACCACTGAATCGGAGCCCTACGTCACTGCGGCCGAGTTCAAGGCTGGCTCACTGTTTATGAATGTGTCGCTCATGGATCCGACCTTTGAGCTAGTTTCTGCTGCTGACAAAATTGTTGTCGATGATTGGCACCAGAGCGTTCACTCTGATCGGGTTCTGGCCCGGATGCATCGCGCGGGATTGCTCTCGAGAGACAGTATTCATGGCGAGTTTGGGGAGGTCGTCGCTGGACATATTCCGGGACGAGCGCATCCCGAGGAACGTATTTTCTGGAATCCCTTTGGCCTTGCCATCGAAGACATCGCCGTAGCGTCAGCCATCTATGATCGGGCTTGCGAGCGTGGATTAGGTCAGACATTACAGTTGGTCGACCGGGAGTGGGACGTCCTTTTTTGACCGATACTGCCACCGTTGGTCACCGCATCGAGTTCTTGGACCTTCTCCGTGGTGTGGCGCTTTTCGGGATCTTGCTGGTTAATGTGTTCAGTTTTGGTGCGGACTACCCTGCCTGGTCGGGGGTGGCCGATCAAGTTGCGCGGCAGGTCAAACACGTCTTTTTTGAAACCAAGTTCTGGATGCTCTACAGCGTGCTGTTCGGCATGGGTTTTTTCCTGCAAACCCAATCTCCCCGCTACACCATGGCCCGTTCGCTGCGTCGTTTTGGTGTGCTGATGCTCCTAGGGTGTCTGCACGGCTTGCTGTTTGAGGGCGATATTCTGATGCTCTACGCCGAGCTCGGCGTCTTGCTGTTATTGCTCTATCGGCTGCCCACCAAATGGTTGCTCTTGCTGGCAATTTTGTTGGCGCTGAGCTTTCCACTGGGTCATCTCTTGGGTGGCGATCGGGGGGATGATTGGCCGGCAGAAAATGCAGCGGAAGCAAGCGCATGGCTTGAAGAGGACCGAACGGATTCGCCACTCCTCACGGGGAGTTTTACCGAGGTAATGGCTTATCATGGCGCGTTTTTACCCGAGCGTTTCTGGACTGACTGGCAATATCCTGACTCGGGGCTCCTAGTGCTCGCCTGTTTTTTATTCGGGTTTTGCCTCATTCGCAGCGGCTGGGGCGCGTTGCAGCGACTGACACGCGGGCACGCGCTAGCAATTGCACTGGTGCTGTGGGTGCTAGGGCTGTCGCTGATGGGTATTGAGAGTTATTGGTCAGCCACCGTGGGTTATGCGCCTTTTGAGCGCTCATACGCCACGCCGATGCAAGTGCTGGGAGGGGATCTGGTGTATCTGGCCGCCACCATCATTTTGACTGGCGCCTGGTTCTCCAGCGTGTGGTGCTGGATTCAGAGTGAATACTTGGCTGGGCTAAGGCGTCGAATTGCCAGCGCCGGGCAGATGAGCTTAACCAGCTATGTTAGCCAGACGCTGATTTTTACTACAGTTTTTTATGGCTACGGCTTGGGCGTTGCTTTTGTGTGGGGGCCAGCAAAAGTGGTGGCGCTCGCTGTTGTGATCTATGCGCTGCAAGTGCTTATTTGCCACTGGTGGCTCCAGCGATTTCGGCGCGGACCGGTGGAATGGCTCTGGCGCTGCTTAACCTACTGGCGGTGGGTGCCGATGCGGCACTGATTTGCTCCTGCCGCCAACGGTTTTAGGGAGTCAGCGAATACGCTGGGTCGGGCTGCCCGCATGAACGCCACTTGCCAGACGCATGGCCTTGAGTACCAGCGACTGAGGATCAACTGTGACGCCTGGCTCGAGATGGGCACCGCCCATCAGCATGGTCCCGCGGTTGATAGCGGCGCCGTCTCCAATCGTTGTTCGGGACACTGTCAGCACGCGATCCTCGAAACTGTGCAGTTGCATTTGTCCGTTAATAACGCAGTCGTCACCGATATCGACGGCGTGCCAGTCAGACATCTGTAGCGGCAAGCCGATCAATGTACGTCGGCCAATTCGACAGCCGAAGCGTCGCAAGATTGGGTTTGCGAGCGCCGTGCCCGATACCGCGCTCATAAAGCCAGTCATCAGGCGAAAGAAGCAGTCTTGCGCCAGAAAGTAGGTGAAGTGACGCACTGACCAAAACGGCGCGCTGTTATGACGTCCCCAGCGATTTCCCACCAGGATCAGCTTGACGAGCAGTGCGAGCAGGGGCAGCGACAGCGGCACGACGATGCTGGTGATCAATGCCGCACCAACATTACTGAAGCCCATGACATTGAGGCTGACCAGTAAGCCGGTGGCCAGAAATACCGTGATACCGGGAATGATGCCCACAGAGCCAAGATCGTTGAGTAGGAACCGGGCCAGAAAAATGCCAAGTGATGGCTGCGGGTGCGCGGGCGCACTCTGCGGATCAGCGGTACCCAGCTCCAAAGGGGGGTTGCCGGCGAGCACGCGCTTGTTGTCGGGGCGGTCGCTGTATTGCGGTCGGTACAGGTGGGGACCGAGCGGTGTCGACACCCCCAGAAGCAGGTTGCCGGGGACCGGCCCTGGCTCAATCATGGCGTTGTTACTGGCAAAGAATCCGGCAGGCATCTGAACCGGCTGCGCGAGCAGGAAGGCGCCGTGCTCATCGAGTACGTTGCAGAAACAGCCCTGCGCGATGAACACGTTGGCATCCGCATGGAGGTGCTCGGGGAGGAGGTTCACTAACTCGTCGCACTCTGAGGCCCCGACCTGCGAGAATTTTACGCCCGCCAGGGCTCGCAGGTACTGACCGGTGAGGCTCCAGCCCCACATTTGTTGGACCTGATTCATCTTGGTTTGCCGGTAGCGCGCCAACGTTCCTCGTAAGCTGGCGGCGCGCGTCCAGCCCGGTGGTGTGGGGGTGAGACGGAGAAAAGTGCAGAGAATGAGCGAGCTGGTGAGTACCCCCAGCCAAATGCCGATCACTCCTGCGCCACTCATCACCAGCAGGTCACGCCCGGTCAGCATGTTCGCATCCAAATTCACTTTGCTGAGCACATCGAATCCTAGAAACCAGGTGGTCAGTAGCGCAATAAACGCCCCGGGCACAATCACCAGCAAGACCTCCAGCGCAAATTGGATCGCGACATTGCGGAGGTCTATTAGCGCGTCGGTGAGTGCAGCGGTCGCAGCAAGGTCAGGTGCCTTGGGTGGTCGGTAGTTCCCCGCTTTGGTCCCCGGAACGCCGCTGATTTGGCTATTGGGTTCAGTCTCGGTGTCGAGGCAGGACAAAGGCGTGAGCCATGAGTGAGGCCCGAGTGAGGCGCCAACAGAGAGCATGGCACGGCTCCCCACCCGCGCTTTATGACCCACTCGAATCGTATCCAAAATAAAATCGCTTCCTTCCCAGCGAGCACTGCTCATTTGCACGCCCGCTTGAATAACAGCCTCTGGACCGATAGAGATAAGTGAGAGCGGGCCATACCACTCGGTGCTCTGGGCGATAAAGGCTTTGGGATGAATGTCGGCGCCCAAGCGCTTGAGTGCCCAATTGAAGAGCACCGGGCTGCGCAGCCCTTTGACCAGCGGTTTGAGAACAAAGTCGGCTTGTTGTTCCAGCCACCACAGTTGCAGGTGATGGCTGGAAAATTTTGTGTAGCGCCCGGGGGTCATGGGGGGTGCACGCACCGTGACCGCCTGGATAGAGCGGAGGAGCAATACCCAACCGAGATTGACGAAAGGTACGATCATGTACACGGAGTAGGCGAAAATCGTCGCCTTCAAAAAACCGAGGATATCTCCCACCAGCAGTAATTCTTCGGGGTCGATAATCGCGAGGACCAAGGCAGCCATGAGCAATAACGGTAACCTGAGTGTCAGGGCGGCAATCGCCTGCAGGACAGTAAATTGCCGGAAACCATAAGAGCGACCCGTTTGCTGGGCTGTCTCTGAGAGTGCCTCTGATCCTATATGCGTTCCGGCGGTCGACCCTTCTGGCTCCTGCTCATTTTCGGTGCGAGTCGGCAACTCGGCGATAGCGGCTGCGGAGCGGGTCTCGCTGAGTAAACCCCTGACTGAGACGGGGTAGCCCGCCGCCTGAAGCTGCTGGGTTAAACGCGCGATCGCAATCGAATGAGCGCCCCAGTCGATGAAGTCATCGTGCCAGTCCAGTGTGGGCCCGAGCTCAGCCCGGCACAGGGCCAGAACGTGAATCGGTAAAGATGCGCTTTCGTCATCTGTAACAGCCCCTGTCATGACGGTAGCTGGCACGTCGAATGCCGCGATATCCGCCACTGAGGGCAAGGCGCGACGATTGATTTTTCCTGAGGCGGGAACCAATTCGAATTGTTTGACGACAAAAAAACGGCTGGGGACTGCGTAGGGTGGGAATCGCGCTGAAATCAGTTGTTGCGCTTTACCCACGAGTGCATGGTTCAGCGGCTGTATGTTGGTGTCGACAGCGTCCTCAGACCAGTGGGCCGGCGCGCTCAACAGGGCGACGAGCTCATTGTGCTGACAGTCCAAAACAGCAATTTCAATATCGGCAAATTGATCCTGGAGTAACGATTCGATGGGCTGCGCCTCGACCCGGTAGCCCCTGACCTTGAGCTGTGCGTCGATGCGGCCATGAAAATGCACCCGCAGACTGACGGGATCGACGTGGCAGCGGTCTCCCGATCGGTAGATTTGTCCAAGTGCGGGATGCTCAATAAATCGCTCGTTTGTGGCCTCGGGCAGGTTGCGGTAGCCGCGGGCGAGCTGAACGCCGCCGATACAGAGTTCACCCTCCTCGCCATGGGGCAACGGCGCTAATGTGTCGGAGTCAACAATGGTATAGCTGACACCGGGGAAGGGACTGCCGATGGTGACGGGCTCATTGGGCCGCAGCAGTTGGCGGCTGGTATCGGTGCTCACCTCCGTTGGGCCGTAGGTGTTGATGATTTGTCGCCGAGCGCGGGACCAGGGCTCGATCAAGGATGCGGGGAAAGCTTCGCCGGCAGGCACGATATAGCGGCAGATGGGGAAGGGTAGGTCCCGCTCGGGGTGTGCAGTCAGCGTGGACAGCAGTACAGGCGGGCAAAAGAGCGCGGTGACATGTGCATCGCGCAAGACCGGCAATAAGTCAGGGCCCGATCGCAGCGCTGACTTGCTCAGCATTACGACCTCACAGCCAGCGACCCAGGCGCTGTACATCTCGGAAATACTGCCGTCATACCCGAGCGAAGAGGTCAGCGAACTGGCATCACTGCCGGGTACGAAGTCATAAAAGGTCGCATAGGACTGCGCGAGATTGATGTAGCCGGCATGGGGACACTCAACCCCCTTCGGGTGCCCGGTGGTGCCGCTGGTGTAAAAAAGCGAGGCCAGTCTGTCCCGGGGCTCATCCAGCCACGGTGTCGAGGGTTTGCTCGATAATCTGGAATCGGCCTCACACAGAAGCTGCTCTGGCGATAAGAACTTCCCGGCATAGCCTTCTGGTAAGGCATTGCTGATCAGCAGTGATGGCCGTGCGTCGTTCAGTACGCGCAGGAGCAGTTGATCCGGGGCGTCTGGGTCGATGAAGCATTGTGTGGCACCCGCCTTCAGTATTGCCAGATGCAGAGCGACAATGGTGGCGGAGTCTTGAGAAAGGCGCACTGCCACGACTTGATCCGGTTCAGTGACAGCGTCGCCGATGACTGAGGCGAGTTGGTTGGCCAGTTGATCAAGCGCCGCGTACGTCAGTGACTCCTCCGTTTCGGGCACGGACAGTGCAGTGAGCTCTGGGAATTGCGCCGCCGAGCGCTCAAAGATTTCGTGAAGCCAGCGGGCACCGTGCTGGTGCCGGTGGGTGCCCCAAGGTGTCGATGGATGAAGCTGGCTGAGGGTGGGCGCGGTGGGTGCCGCATAAACATTGCCCGACACCACATGGCGATAGCGGATCCAAGCCGCAGTGACGGCCGCCGGAAGCAGAGCGATCCACAGTAGTGTCATCGAGGCCTGCGCCAGTCGGTCATGGTCGTCCCGTCAGGAGAAATAGGATTCCATCGTGCCACGGCGACGGGTATCCAGTGTGACGCAGTGAAAGCCGCCGCCCATCATGCGCGAGTGACGCAGTTTGAGCGGAATCACCTCCATGCCTTTTGATTCGAGCAGCGCGATCAGCCCGGTTTGGTGACTGTCTACCACCACGGTATCAGGCCCAACGCTGAACAGATTCATGTCGATCCATTCACTGCCGATGGCTTGCTGCAGATAGTCAGCACTGTGCCGTTCCTGATTCTCCATGGGCGGACTGAAGATGATCTCCCA
>Ga0255769_10001813_pt1 | contig 23779 bp, 24 predicted proteins | sample 041ome_9_FD_179637 | JGI IMG/M metagenome (GOLD analysis project Ga0255769, IMG submission 179637) | Coastal salt marsh microbial communities from the Groves Creek Marsh, Skidaway Island, Georgia - 041413US metaG (version 2) | ecosystem: Environmental > Aquatic > Marine > Intertidal zone > Salt... | reverse complement strand
TGCTTATAATTTCTGGAGTTATGCAATACCGAGCAAGAAATCTTCCTTGTCCTGCAGATAAAAAACAGGCGGCTGCGTGTAACCGAACCCGAAAAATATCGCTGTTTATTTACTTTGCATCGGTAGGAGTTTTTATTATTGGATTTCTTTTTGCATTTATCCTCCCGCTATTCATTTAAAACGCGTTTGAGGTGCTCTGAGTGATACACCCTACACTGCAAATAGGCGGCATCTTGGATGCATACACTTAACTAACTAACAGATGTATTAGAAAGATTAGATTTTAAACCTCAAATACTACAAGAATATTACACAGTAATGAGTTATCGGCCTTAGCTATTTATTATCTACGTTAATGGACACAGTAATAGCTATATTGATAATTGTTAATGTAGTGTTTTTAGAGGACTTATAGTGGGATTTAGGGAAACAGGAATAGCCGATAAATGTAGGAAATATCGGTAGATTAGTAGGGTTGGGTGCTGAGTGGGTACATTCACTTGCTGATTTTTAATGTCACATTTTCGCCATAATTAATCATTAAAAAAGCTCATTTTTAAATTAATATAATCTAACAATTAACTTATACGTATAATCAACCACTACTACAAACAGTAGTTAGCTATGAAAGTATTAGCAAATAGCTTTAGTTTTAATTTCTAGCCAGGCATTCGCCGAGTCGCCTTACCTCGTATCGCCTGATGGTAAATTCTTGGGCAACCTAAATAGCAACCGCTATGACCCAGACTCCGTAAGCAATCCCTACGGACGCTACGGCAATAAATACAGCCCAGACTCCATCAACAATAGCTATGGCGTCTACGGTAGCCCCTATAGCAACAAATCGCCTAGCAATCCTTACGCTACTCAAGCGCCAAGAATTTACGCACCACGATACTAATGGAAGCAGACTTCGAAAATGATGACGTATTGTGTCCATCTTGTAATAAAAGTATAGGGTGGATTATTGTTTGTCTTCCGCACTCCATAGCTGCAACTAAAAACTTAGCGCTAATCAAGACGATAGGAATAAAATTAGAGGTATAAATGGTGGCCAGAGACGGAATCGAACCGCCGACACGAGGATTTTCAATCCCCTGATCATACATGCGACTATGCCGCTAAGTAGCAACTAATCTTCCCCTAACATTGCTGACTAGCAATGAGGTTTCAATTCTTCCATAGCCTTATTAGCCTGTCTAGCTATTCAGTGATCTTCCGTTTTGTTTAGTATATTTCCTAGACAGATAATGAGTTGAGGTTTGAATCGATCATGGATCTTATCTTTTCTACAACACCAATCGACTCAGTATTGTCGCCATGGACACATATCACATTGGCCCCTAATTGAATTTCAGAACCTGTATTGGTTTTTACGCTATTCGTTGTAAGAATAGAATGTGCTTGCGCTAGTATTTTATCACTGCCATGAAATACTGCTCCAGGGCTCGTGCGCTTAGCCAGATGACCTTCATCGGTATAGCTGCGATCAGCAAAGGCCTCAAGTATGAGTTCTATTCCATACTTACGAGCCAGTGTCTGGTGTTCGTTGCTATGTGAGGTTGCAAGAATCATTAACTTTAGCTCAGGCTTGTAATCAGCTAATGATGACATTAACGCCGCCATCAAATCAGGCGATGCCATCATTTCATTATAAAGTGCACCATGCGGCTTAACATAGGTCAGGCTACCGCCTTCGGAACGTGCTATAGCCTCTAATGCACCAACCTGGGCAAGCATATGAAGTGCAGCTTCGCCAGGTGAAATAGCGAGTGGACAGCGGCCAAAACCGAGCATATCTGGATAGCTAGGATGTGCACCAAGCTCCACTTCATGATCAAGTGCCAATCTCACTGTTTTTTGCATCGTTAAAGGATCAGAGGCGTGTCCGCCGCATGCAATGTTAGCAAGATGAATATGAGGGATCAGTGCTTTGTCATCCCCCATAGACCAGGGCCCAAAACCTTCTCCTACATCTGCGTTTAATAACATCTACTCATCCCTTCTTATTTGAAAGATCCAAAAAATTTATTCAATAGCACTAACTCTTTTTGTGCATCATTAATAGACACTTGCTTAAAACGTACCATCTGACCGGCACGGCGCTGAGCCAACATAGAAAGACTGCGCCGCGTTACGCTGGCTATCAGAGGATAACCACCCAGTGTTTGATGATCTCGCATTAGCACAATCGGCTGTCCTGCGGCAGTTATCTGCACGCCACCCAGAGGAATCGGTGATGAGTAACGTGGAACCGATATTTGTAACGGGCAGCCATCAAGACGATACCCTACGCGACTAGTCTCATTGCTAACAGTATATGAGTCATCAAGAAATTGTCGTTTGGTCACATCGCTTAATTGATTATGCTCTCTCAACATCACATCGCAAATCAGAGGTGCTTTGTAGTCTGGTATATATTTAGTTGGCATACTATTCCGCTCAATTGGTTTAGTAGAAGTTTTCCACTTAATAATCATTCCTGGTTTAAAGGGGCCTGCCTGTGCATCAATCCCACCGATCTGATCACGTCGGCTTGCAGCTGGGCTTCCGAGAAAGTGCTGCACATCAAAACCACCATGCACTGCTAAGTAATTGAACACTCCACTATGCATGGCTTTAACTGTAAGTGTACTACCTGGTTCTGCAATATAGACTGTCCATAGATCAATCGGCTGACCATTTAACTGCACATCGCATTGTCCACCTGTTAGCACAAAGGCTTTAGTTTCTAAAAAACGGCAAGAAAATCCACCAAGGGTCAGTTCAATGAATGCTGTTTCTGCAGTGTTATTGAGTAACTTATTAGCCCAGCTACTCGCGTGAAGATCCATTGCACCAGCAGTCGCTAATCCAAAACGGCTGTGTCCAAATCTACCAAGATCTTGGATGCTATGAAGAGATGAGCTTGATATCACCTCCAGCATCTATTCTTCCTCACTCATGAACTGATCATATGAGATCTCTACAAAACGAACAGTCTGGCCTAGATTAAGAACTGTGCTTATAGTTTGATTATTTACAGAGGCTAATTGAAGCTGTGTCCGCCCGATCAAATGCCAACCACCGGGTGTTTCTTTTGGATAAATCGCAGTTTGATTCTCAGCGATGGCTACTGAACCGGGTGGGATTCGGGTCAATGGTATTTTTTTTCGAGGGACATGTAATTGGCTTGGCGTTTCTGCAAGATAAGCAAAACCTGGGGCAAAGCCAGTCGTGATAACTTTATAAGTTTCTGACTGATGTAATGACACAATTTCTGATCGAGATAAACCAAGCTGCTCTGAAAGATTTAATAGGTCTGGAGCTACTCGAGGATCATAGCAAGTTGGTATCTGAATCACGCTACATGATGAATAGCTATGTTCTTCCGCTTTTTCTATAACTAAAGTTTGCACCACATCAGCCAGCTGATGATGATCGATAAGATCAATTTGATATTGTATAAGAAGTTGGCCGAAACCGATTCTAAAATCGATTAACCACTCTGGCCAGTCTGCAATCAGCTGTTGCTCAATCCTATTGGCTAACAACAAACTCTGCTTCGAGATAGGCTCACCCAGATGAAATACACTCACGTCTTCACTCACCGCTTCTGAAACGAGTCGATCAATTACTTGATTCATAGTGATAAGTATTAGTCCCTTATTAAGACGAGAGAGAAAAAGCTAAAGATATAGATGGTGGCCAGAGACGGAATCGAACCGCCGACACGAGGATTTTCAATCCTCTGCTCTACCAACTGAGCTATCTGGCCAAACAGGTGTGGCTAACTTAACTGAGGTTGTCTGTGATGGTGAGACCATCCAAAAACCTGATGCTGTAATGACGACTAGTCTGTGTCTGTGGCTATGAAAACCGCGACGGGGTAACTTACGAAATACAGCGGAACATTAAACAGATTCCGGCTTGATACGTCAAGCACTGGCATCAAGTACCGGAATCATATTTTGCTTGTTGTAGCGCGAGATTAATCTGTTGGCGCTACGAAGTCGCCCGGCTTGTCTGAGCCTTCGCCAAAGAAGAATTTTTCCATCTCTTCTTCGATGAATTTACGCGCTTTTGGGTCTACTGGAGTCAAACGATACTCATTAATCAGCATGGTTTGGTGGTTAACCCATGCCTGCCAGCCTTCTTTAGACACGTTGTCGTATACTCGCGCGCCCAAATCACCTGGATATGGTGCGAAATCTAGACCTTCAGCCTCTGTTCCTAACTTTACACATTGCACCATTCGAGCCATGGTATCTCCCTATTTTATTAGTCTGGCGTTTAGCCGATTCAAAATCTTTTGCACCGGTGTGGCAATACCACCCGTAGCCGAGCCGTCTTTATACCAGACCCACTGATCTGCTTCCATTACCTGCTCGGGAGCCCCTGTCGTTAGATCCAGTAGTAAAGGCGTGATCTGCAGCCGGAAGTGACTGAAGGTATGACTTAATGGCTCTAACGGCTGCAGGCTGCTACTAGTCGATAGATGCGTTGCAGTCCATTGGCTGGCCTCGTCACTATCGCTGAATTCAGGGAAGCTCAAGAGCCCTCCCCAGATACCGGAATCGGGCCGACGCTGCATGTAAAACTGGTTTTCACCTTTACGAATCAATAACATACAGACTTCTCGCTGCGGGATCTGCTTCTTCGGTTTGGAGGTTGGCAGCTGTTCTTGCAAGCCTTGCTGATGGGCTAGACAATCAGCTACCACTGGACATTCTGCACAACGTGGCTGCCGACGTGTACAAAGGGTGGCACCCAAATCCATGATCGCCTGCGTGTAGGCTGCATTATCTCTCTTAGGCGTTAGCTTTTCGGCCAAGGCCCATAATTCTTTCAATACCTTGGCTTGACCATACCAACCCTCGATGGCGGCATGCCGTGCCAGCACACGCTTTACATTGCCATCGAGAATCGCCTGTTGTTGACCATGCGCGATCGACAAGATCGCAGCAGCGGTGGATCGACCAATACCGGGTAGCGCGATCAATTGCTCTAGCTGCTGTGGCATCTGTCCCGCATGTTCTGCGATAACCACCTGTGCAGCTTTATGTAGGTTACGTCCACGTGCGTAGTAACCAAGACCAGACCAATGCTCCAACACCGCATCTTGGGTAGCACTGGCGAGGTCTTGAATGCTGGGGAAGCTCTGCATGAAACGCTGAAAGTATGGGATCACTGTTTCAACTTGGGTCTGCTGCAGCATGACCTCTGAGATCCACACACGATAGGCCGATATTTCTTGCTGCCAAGGTAGGTCATGACGGCCATGCCGATGCGACCATTGCAGTAAGCGTTTAGAAAAAGATTGGAGCATAACCGATGATAACTTTTAACTGTCCGAGTGGTTTAACAGTTAAGCATAAATTACTACGTTTGGTGATAGGGCTTGGACAGTAGATGGCCTAGCCTTGTCTACTCTCTAACCCTGCAATCATGTACTTGCCTAAAACAGACTAGAAAAGATTTTTCAGTTTATCACCGAACAGATCCTTAGCCTTTTCTTTAATTTCCTTTTTTATTTTTTTCTTTTCTTTATCGAACTGCTTACCCACTTTACCTTTGATCGCATCTTTCACATCGACGCTATATTGAATATCGTTCCATGGTCCATGCACACGAATCGGCAATCCCATCATTAAAAGATAATCGATGGTGCCATTGGCAATGTTGACCTGGCCACGACCATGACCATCGAGCAATGAGGTTTTCAGCTTGAGATCTTTATTTGTCAGTAGACCAGCCACAATACTCGCGCTAGCTGACGCCTCTTTCAACAAGACCTCTTTGCTTGGAGACTTACCTTCCAACACGGCCATCACTTGTTCTAAAGCACGGGTTAAACCCTTATTCACCAAGACTCCATCAGATACTTTAAGGCGTGCATCACCCGCTAAGTTTTTGCGTAGTTGGCTGACACGTTGGCCATGGGTGTTGACCGAAAACTGCGCCATCACCAAACCCCGTAGCATCGGTTTTTTAGTCGCTATGACATCACTCATCAAGGGCGCAAGTTGAATGTCTTGTAATGTGCTACTAACAACATAGCGTGGCTCAGACTTTCTGACATCAAGTTTAGCTTGGGCATTAATATGACCTTGATAAAAATCAGCATCCAATTGCTTGATCTCTAACACGCCCGACTTTGAGACTAGTTTGGTTTTTAATTTTCCCAAGGTGAGACCCGAGACGTTTAACTCGGCCACATCTATCTCACCCATCAGATTTAAAGAGCGCAGCATTTCAGTTGGTAGCGCAATGACGTCATCACTTTTAGCGGGGGCAGCTGCAGCTATAGGCTCATCGGTTGTAAGCCAAGGGTCAAGATTCAACGCCTTGCTGGATAGCGCAAAGCGAATATTCGGTCGTGAGAACGATTTGATATTTAATTCACCACGAACCGTATCTTGATCTAGGGTTAAAACGAATGGGTCTAGGCTTATCGACTCTTGTTTTAAGTCGGCACCACCATCAGCAGTCATGTGCAAGCCGATCTGCCCATCGGGCAGGCCAGCCATATGCACTGTCATATTAAGCTCTAGGTCTTCTAGTTGATAACGCTTGTTGGCAAAATCAGTATGCGCCTGTGTATCCAATACCATTTCCAGACGAGTGTCGTCCTGCTGCACCTGCATGACGCTATGAATATGTGTTTCATCACCACGCCCTAAGGCACCGGCCTCTAATTCAATTAAGTCTATGCGCAGTGTCGCCCTAGTTTTGTGATTGACATAATGTACTTGGGCATCATTGATCTGAATACCGCCAATCGATATGGCTAGACCTTCAGCTGAACCAGCCTGCTTTGTCTTAGATGCATCTGATTCAGATATTGCCAGATCATCCCAGTTGGTTTTGCCGGAAGCCTTAGTCTCTAAATTAACCTGTAGGCCTTGAAGCTTGATCGTATCGATCTGGATGTTGCCAATAAACAATGGCAACAATTCAACGCTGGCCATGACTTTTTCTACTTGTGCAAAGACGTCTACTGTAAAACCCTCTGCATTACTCAGCTGCGCTGAACCTAAGGTAATCGCGATCTGAGGAAATATACTGAAACCAACATCACCATCTAAGACTAGCTCACGGCCCGTCTGTTCTTTAACTAGATCGGCAATGCTTTGCTTGTTTTCATTGGCATCAAACGTCAGCAAGAAAATCGTAGCTGCCGCCACCACAATAAGAAGCGCAACGAGTGCTGCGCCGAATATTAATTTAACTATTTTCATTCATCGCCCTAATGAATTAGTTAGTTGGCATAAAACAGCCCCATCCAACTGTCATTTAGGGACTGAGTAAAACGTATTATTCTCTAGTCCAAACGCCCGACTTACCGCCTTCTTTTTGTTCTAGTTGAATCGCTTGCATAACCATGCCCCGATCGACTGCCTTACACATGTCATAAATCGTCAACAAGGCCACTTGCACAGCGGTTAAGGCTTCCATCTCAACACCAGTGGCGCCACTAGTCTTAACTTGCACGCTACATTCAACCTGTAATTTCTCTACATTGCAGTTGAAATTAACCTTAACTGAGGTCAACTGTAGGGGATGACAGAGTGGAATCAGTTCAGAGGTTTTCTTTGCGGCCATAATGCCAGCAATACGCGCGATACCGAGCACATCACCTTTTTTATGCCCACCCTGTTGGATTAAATCTAGGGTCTCGGCCTGCATTTGGATGCTTCCGGTCGCGATCGCTAGGCGATCTGTCTCGGCTTTACTGCCGATATCGACCATGTGTGCCTCACCGGCTTGATTAAAATGTGTTAATTGACTCACGGCTAACTTATCGTTTAAAAAGAATATCCAAATTATACACCACTTTAAACGCCAAGGTTCTCTACCCGATGACAATAAAAGTCCGTTTTTTTGCTAGCTTACGCGAGAGCGTGAAGCTTGATGAGGTTGACCTAGAGTGGGCTGACACACAAACGCCACATTCCATTTGGGCGCAGCTCACGACCGAAGCACAGCCAGACAATCTGCTTTGCGCGATCAATCAGGAATACAGCACACTAGATACCGATGTGAATGATGGTGATGAAGTCGCCTTTTTCCCACCGGTGACTGGCGGTTAGATGGGTTAGTTCAAGGGCTAGCGGATGAAGATATGAAATACGCGGTTTTCACGCTCAACATTGAGTAATAGACCGCTTTGAGATGTCGCAATCGCTGCGTCCATTTGTTCAAAATCACGCACTGCAATTTTATTGACGGCACGGATGATGTCGCCTTTATATAATCCCCAGCTAGCTGCAGCCCCAGTTATATCGATAGCATTAACGATGATCACGGTTTGACCTTGGCCCTGTTGTCGCGGCTCTTCGACCAAAGCAAATTCGGCATCGGCGAGTTGCCTCACAAAACTAGCGCCCTGACGCTTAGGCACCTGACGCTCAACAATCTCAGCATGAATACGTTTTGCTTTATTATTACGTAAGAGATCCATTTGTAACTTTTGGCCAACGCGTGATACGCCAATCAGATTTCGCACATCCATGGCATGTTTAATCTTGACCCCATTCACGCCTACAATCACATCCCCCCTGTGCAAGCCCGCTTTCTCTGCCGGTGAGCCTTTTTCCACCTGCGTCACTACTACACCGTCATGATTTTTCAAGGAAAAGGCCTCTGCCAGTTCACGACTAATGTTCTGTACACGAAAACCAATATAGCCGCGCTTCACTTCACCAAACTCGATCAACTGCGCGGTGATCTGACGCGCCATATTCATCGGGATGGCAAAACCAATACCGACACTACCGCCATTAGGACCAACGATCGCCGTGTTAATACCAACCAACTCGCCCCGCAGATTGACCAAGGCACCACCTGAGTTGCCAGGATTAATCGAGGCATCGGTTTGAATAAAATCTTCATAGTCCTCTATACCTAAACCACTACGGCCTAGTGCACTAACAATCCCAGAGGTCACGGTCTGGCCCAGACCAAATGGATTACCGATGGCGACTACAAAATCACCTACACGTAACTGAGAGGAATCGGCCATAGGGATGGCATTCAGCTGCTGAGCCTTAATCTGAATCACGGCGAGATCGGCGCGTGGATCGGTACCAACAATCTGCGCGTTAAATTTATGCCCATTACTGAGCGTAACGACAATATCATCGGCCTGTTCGATGACATGGTGGTTAGTCACGATATAGCCATTCTTGGCATCTAAGATGACCCCAGAACCAAGACCCGTGCGGCGACGTTCACGCTGCATTTCAGGTGTATTAAAAAAGTGCTTAAAGAACGGATCTTTAAATAGGGGGCTGCGCTCAACCACAGTGCCTGAGGTCGCAATGTTGACGACACTCGGCATCGTTGTTTCCAACATTGGCGCTAGACTAGGTAGGGCTTCCCCAGAAAGGCTTTGTGGCAAGCCAGCTGTTGCGACTTCTAGTGCAAAGAAAAAACTAAATAGGTAACTGGATAGTTTTAACATACGCATCAATCTTTATTCCGAACGTGGATCAAAATCAAAATGTTGCTTCATCACTTGGTACTGTTGTTTGTCTTCTTCACTATCGGCACTAGGCACCACAATCGACAACTCGACATAAAAGTCACCTGCTGGCTTACCCGGCAAGCCTCTACCACTGAGGCGCATCTTGCGACCACTTTGCGAGCCTGCCGGTATTTTTAATTCAATCGAACCACTAGGTGTTTGCACCGACACCTTCTCACCCAAGGCCGCTTCCCATGGTGCTAGTTTTAACTGGGTGTAAACATCTTTATCTTTCAGTTGATAGCGTTCGGTATCGGTCACGGTGATTTCTAAATACAAATCACCTCTAGGCCCACCCCGCATGCTCTGCTCACCTTGACCAGCGAGACGAATTTTCTTACCGCTAGTGATACCTGCTGGAATCTTGACTTGCAACGGGCTACGGCCCGACATACGAATAGTTTTTTCAGCACCACTAAAGGCATCTTCAACGGTGATTCTAAAGCTAGCATTTTGATCTTGGCCGCCACCCTGTCCACGACCAGCACCAGGTCCCCGGCCACCACCAAACACACTTTCGAAGAAATCACTGAAGCCACCTTGTGCGCCTGGGCCACCTTGGAATCCGCCCTGAAATCCACCTTGCCCAGCACCACCCCATCCCGGTGGTGGACGGAACTGTTCACCCGATTTCCAGTTTGCACCAAGCTGGTCATAGCTCTTACGCTTCTGTGCATCTTTCAATACCTCATAGGCTTCACCCAACTCTTTGAAACGATCTTCGGCATTCGCTACCTTACTCACATCGGGATGATACTTGCGCGCCAACCGACGGTAAGACTGTTTAATCTCAGCCTCACTGGCGTCACGTTTGACGTCTAAAATTTTGTAGTAGTCTTTATATTCCATAGATCCCTAATCGATAACAAGGCACAGCCCATTTCTCTAAAACATGAGGGCAAAAGTATAATTTTCTGATGAACTAAACTAACAGACTAGGCGAAACTACTTAGTCTCAAACAGCCCAGCTTCACGGTTTTTTTGCACTTGATCGGCATTAAAGATCTGCCCATTCATCGCAACATAAACGCCATGCGGTAACAGTCTTGCCGCCGCCACTGCAAAACCACTATTAAACAGTGCATCACTGTCGCGGAACCGCGCCGGCTGCATCGCGCCGACCAAGACTATTGTTTTGTCTGTAATGCCTTGCAAGGCTGTTGCGGTCTCGGGCATGGTATCGGTGCCATGCGTAATAATAATACGTTCACAGTCATCGGCAGTGACTGCCGTTACAATCTCTGCGCGATCTTGCTCGCTAATCTCCAAGCTATCCTTTTTCAGGATGCTCTCAATTGCATAATCAAAATCAACATTGGCCTGCGTCATGATCCATTCGATCTGTGGCTCACCGATCTGATAATCGCTAAGTGCATCGAAATAAATCTTGTCAAAGGTACCACCGGTGCAAAAAATCTTGAGATCCATTTAACTCAACTCTGTGACTGTAAAATAAGTAGGTATAAGCATAAGACGAAAGCGTTGATTAATCACCTGTTAGAAGCGACACAGGCTACTGCTTCGCGTTACAGGCCGATACACATTATTCTATATTTTGAATCTGCTCACGCATCTGTTCGATCGCGACCTTCATATCGACCGCTGCCTGTGTGGTGACCATATCGGCTGACTTAGAGCCTAGGGTATTCGCCTCACGATTAAATTCTTGCATCAAGAAATCTAGGCGCCGACCAACCGCTTCTTTTTGTTGCAGTATATCTTCTAATTCGGTGAGGTGGCTATCGAGTCGATCCAACTCTTCTGCAACATCTAACTTCTGCATTAAGAACACCAGCTCTTGTTCCAGCCGGCCTGGATCCATATCGACATCAAAGTCGGCAATACGTCCTTTGATTTTCTCACGGATGGCTTCCAGTACTAATGGCCGACGTTGACGTACCTGCTGTACTAACTCACGCATCTGTTTTCCGCGTTGTGCGATCAGCCCGGCCATGCGTCCACCTTCGACCTGACGATGCTCAACCAACTCTTGCAGCGCTTGCTTAAACAAGGTCTTACTTTGCACCGCCAGCTGCGCATGGTCTAAAGATTTTTGTTCTACTACACCGGGCCAGCTCAAAAGCTCTAAAGCGGTTGGCGGCGTGCTTTCACTCAAGCTGGCACTGATCGCCTCGGCTTGCTGCATCAAGGCATCTAGTAGCGGCTGATTAAGCGAAAGATGGGTCGCCTCTTGGGTCTCACTGCGCAAACGAAAGATACAATCTAGCTTGCCTCTACTCAGATTTTCTTGCGCTATCTTGCGCAGATCAAATTCTAATGAGCGCAGTTCTTCGGGTAGGCGAAAAGAGGTTTCTAAGTAACGATGATTAATTGAGCGTATTTCCCACACAATCTCAGTCGCATCGTGTTGTGTTTGCACGCGTGAAAATGCGGTCATACTTTTCAGCATTACTTTCTCCAGTCTTTTGATGTCTAGCCGTGATCTGGCAGATTAACAGAGGGTGGCCTAAAATGCCTTCACCACTACTTTAATCATGACTGCCCCATTTAGCGCATAGTGTTCAAGCTGAATTCTCGTATAATGCGCGCCAGCACATTCAACTGGAGAGATCGATGCGACCTAGCGGCCGAGAAGCAAATCAAGCACGAGAAATTCGTTTTACTCGTAATTACACCAAGCACGCCGAGGGCTCTGTCTTGGTCGAATTCGGCGATACCAAGGTACTCTGCACCGCCTCCATCGAAAACCGTGTGCCACCCTGGATGCGCGATAAAGGCCAAGGCTGGGTGACTGCCGAATACGGTATGTTGCCACGCTCAACCGGCTCACGCATGCCACGTGAGGCCGCCCGCGGTAAGCAATCTGGCCGTACTCAAGAGATTCAACGTCTGATTGGTCGCAGTCTACGCGCCAGTATCGACCTGAAACGTCTAGGTGAGCACACCATCCATATCGACTGTGACGTCTTACAGGCCGATGGTGGTACCCGTACTGCAGCCATCAGCGGCAGCTTTGTTGCCCTACATGATGCGATTAATGCCTTGATCGAAAGTAAGGCGATTACACAATCGCCAATCGACCAATTTGTAGCCTCTGTATCTGTCGGTGTGTTTAATCAGACAGCGGTCCTTGATCTTGATTACGCCGAAGATTCGCAGGCCGAGACTGACATGAATGTGGTCATGAATGAGCTCGGTGAGTTTATTGAAGTGCAAGGAACGGCTGAAGGTAAGACCTTTAGTCAGGATGAACTCAGCGCAATGCTGGCCTTAGCCAAAGACGGCATCAGCCACATTATTGAACAGCAAAAGGCATGTCTGAAATAGATCGTAAACAGTTCGTCTTAGCCAGCGGTAATAAAGGCAAGCTGCATGAAATCGCAGCGATCCTTGCAGCCACTGGCCTAGACCTGCGCGCACAAAGCGAATGGCGATTAGAAGAGGCTGAGGAAACCGGCCTGACCTTTGTTGAGAACGCCCTGATCAAGGCACGCCATGCGGCAGAGCAGACTGGCTTGATGGCTATCGCCGACGACTCTGGGATTGAGGTCGATGCACTACAAGGCGCACCTGGCATCTATTCGGCACGTTATGCCGGCCCCGGTTGTGATACGGCCGACAATAATAAAAAGTTACTGGCAGCACTTGATGGTGTCGCGACAGAACAACGCAGCGCCCGCTTCCAATGTGTGATTGTCGCCATGCGACACGCCTTAGACCCAACACCTTTAATCTGCAGCGGTCGCTGGGAAGGTCGCATTATGCAGCAGCCTAGTGGTGATGCTGGTTTTGGTTACGACCCGATCTTCTGGGTTAACAGCGAACACTGTGCCGCCGCTGAACTGGCCACCGAACAAAAAAATCGTATCAGTCATAGGGCGCAGGCCTTACAGCAGTTACAGGCCTTATTGCCGACCTGGTTGTCACAGACTTGAGCTCATTGTCAGCAGTGATGAACAAGCCATTGGGTCTCTACATCCACATCCCTTGGTGTTTACATAAATGCGGTTACTGCGATTTTAATTCACACGCAACTGAAGCCAATGCCTTCCCTGAAGCGGACTATGTCCAAGCACTGATTAGCGACTTAATCGCCGGCAAAGACGACCTACAGGGTCGTAGCGTGCGATCGATCTTTATTGGTGGCGGCACCCCTAGCCTATTTTCGGCGCAGGCCATCTCGACCATCTTGGACGCCTGTCAGCAACAGCTAAACCTCAGTAGTGATTGCGAGATCACCCTAGAAACCAACCCAGGTACCTTTGAAGGCGAGAAGTTTGCCGGCTTTAAGTCGGCTGGGGTTAATCGCCTATCCATCGGTGTACAGAGCTTTGATCCAGCGCAGTTAAAAAAATTAGAGCGTATACACGGCCGTGATGAAGCACTGCATACGGTCCATACCGCCCAACAATTAGGTTTTGAGAACATCAATATTGATTTGATGTTTGCCTTACCCGGCCAAACCTTAGAGCAGGCCTTCGACGATGTCGCTCAGGCCTGTGCGCTGGACCTACTGCATTTGTCTTACTATCAGCTGACGATTGAACCAAACACCCGCTTTCATCGCTTTCCACCAGTGATACCCTCATTAGATCAGGCGGCCGACATACAGGCGGCGGCGATGGCGGCCATTAGTGATGCCGGTTACACGCGCTATGAAGTCTCGGCCTTTAGTCGGCAAGGTGCCGAGTGTCGACATAATCTAAATTACTGGCAGTTTGGTGACTATCTAGGCATCGGTGCAGGCGCCCATAGCAAGCTGACCGTGGGTCATCAGATCAAACGTTTTCAACGTGTGCGCCAACCCGGCAGTTATTTGACGGCGGTGGCAGAGCAAAAACAGGTGATTCAGACCAGATTACTAGGGTCAAATGACCTCATTTTTGAATTCATGTTGAATCAATTGCGTCTGCGCCGTGGTTTCACCGCAGCAGATTTTGAACAGTGCACACAATTGAGCTGGCAGGATACAATCGCACCACAGATCGACCATTTGTTGGCCTTAGGGCATCTGCAGCAGTCAGCAGGCCATTATTTCGCGAGTGAGCACGCCTATCGTTTTCTCGATAGCCTATTACAGGAATTCCTTGTAGAAACGCCATGAATCTAGACTCAGCCCTCAACTCTTGCCCTTATTGTGGCGAAGCCATCGAATTTTTTATTGAGCCTTTAGAAGAAATTCAGGAATATTTTGAAGACTGCACGGTTTGCTGTCAGCCAATCCAAATTTTAGTGATTCCTAATATAGAGACTGGCACGCCAGATGTGCGCTTTTTATGTGCAGATGACACGTTTTAAAGCCATTCTTATGAGTGCTCTTTTTATGCTTATACACACGCCACAGAGCCAGTTACAAAATTGCAACAAAAGTCTTTAGCAACATCCTAAATTTAATTGAAAAACTATTTTTTCATATATAAATCAATAACTTATTATCTTGATTAATATTTGTACAATTTAACAAGAAGGCTATATTTACCGAGAAATAATCACATAAGCATATTTCATCCACAGTTTTATCCACAGATTTTGTGGATAAACAATCTTTCTTAGGTAACACAGTAACTTAGCTCTAACTCCAGTTACTTTTGTTGAGAAAGTTTTTCTAGTTAGGCTATTGTCAAAACAACCCATTGTGATCTATGATTTGCGCTCGCGATTTAGGCTAAAAAAATGAAACCAGATACTCATCCAGAATACACAACAACTTCTGTTACTTGCAGCTGCGGAGCGACTTTTGAAACTCGCTCAACCTACAGCAACGATGCACTGAGCTTAGACGTATGCGCTAAATGCCATCCGTTCTATACCGGTAAGCAGAAGATGCTTGATACTGCCGGCCAGGTAGACAAGTTCCGTCGCCGCTACGGTAAGTAAGATTGTACGAGCTTTCACAGATACCTATGCTTTAGGTGTCTGTGAAGTTTAAAGCTCACACCCTCTAGGTAATTCCCTCACGATACAAAGACTTAGTCGTTCGACCGAGTCCGGCTAGCTGTTATAATTACTCGGTCATTAGCTACCTTCTGATCGCTATGCCTCGCCTCTTTGCGCTGCTGCTCCTGTCCATCCTTAGTTTCAGCTATGGCTGTGCCTCTAATCCTGTCACCGGAGGTTCAGATCTAGTCCTTATGACCGAAGAGCAAGAGATTGCTATGGGTCGTAAATACCATCAAGAGCTACTAAAGCAGTATCAGGTCTATCAAGACCCCGAATTACAAGCCTATGTCTCGGCCATCGTCGAAGAGCTAGCCAGCAGTAGTCACCGTGATCAATTACTCTTTCATGTCACACTACTCGATAGTCCACAGGTAAACGCCTTTGCCTTGCCGGGCGGCTACATCTATATCACACGCGGAATCATGGCTTATATGAACTCTGAAGCTGAACTGGCTGGGGTATTAGGGCATGAGATTGGCCATGTCACCGCCAGACATGGCGTACGCCAACATACCGCTTCCACGCTGACCAGCATGCTGGCTAAAGTCATCACTTCATCTGTTGGTACTTATGGTGTCTCTAATCTAACTAATATGGCAGGCACCACCTTATTACGCGGCTATGGTCGTGAACATGAGTTAGAGGCAGACCGCTTAGGTGCAGAGTATCTCGCCCGCAGTGGTTATGACCCAGAGAAGATGATTGATGTTGTCGCCATCCTCAAGTCACAAGAGGAATTTGATAAGCAGTTGGCTGAAGAAGAGAATCGCGAACCACGCGCCTATCACGGTCTATTCTCATCACACCCTAAAAATGATCAGCGACTACAAGAAGTGATTCGTGCCGCCAAGAAATATCGTAGCGAAGACAATATCGATAGACAGGATCGCTTTCTTCAACTGACTGATGGCATGGTGCTTGGCAGTAATACCAGTAATGGCATTACTCGCAATAATCAGTTTTATCATAAAGACTTGGGTATAAGTTTGAGCTTTCCACAGGGTTGGCGCATCGATAATCTAAACGATCGCTTAATCGCCAACAGCAAGGACAATGATGGTTTTATTCAGGTCGTATTAAACGATCGTAATAAACGGATGGCACCAAAAGAGTATTTAAAAAACGTTTCAAAGGCCTACGAGACGGTCAAGAGATTAAGAGTGCCAGCTTTCAGGGCTACACTGGCATCACCTCAGGTAAAACACCTTTTGGTAAACGTAAGATGCGTGTTGCCGCTATCTATCAAGAAAAGAAGGTTTACCTCATTTTTGCTGTAGCTAAGAATGCCATGCTGATGAAACAATATGACCCAGCCTTTCTTGCAACCATCCGCAGCCTGAATAAATTGCGTACCGATCAATTACATCTAGCAGAACCACAACGGATTAAATTGATCACCGCCAAAAAAGGCGACACCTTTGCCAGCTTAGCGAAACACTCCTCGCTCAGTTCACATGCGGAAGAACAATTACGACTACTCAATGGATGCTACCCGACCGGTGAACCAACCGCAGGGCAACAAATTAAAATCGTCGAATAGAATATAGCTATACTAGATTGCTATATCTAATGAAGAGCGCTCATGCCTGCAACTGATGCCTACCTGGTTGATTCCAGTATCTATATTTTTCGTGCTTGGTTTACCCTGCCAGACACCCTACGAAATCAACATAATGAACCGATTAATGCGGTTTATGGTTTCACTGATTTTGTCGCCGGCCTGATTGAACAACATCAACCAGAGCGTCTCGTATTCGCCTTCGACGAAAGCTTGAGCAGTTCTTTTCGCAACTCTATTTATCCACCCTATAAAGCGAATCGTGATCCAACACCTGACGACCTGAGACGTCAGTTTCAATTTTGTCGCCGCTTTTTAGAGGCACTAGGCTATAACGTAATCAGTAGTGACCGCTATGAGGCCGATGACATCATTGGCACTGCTGCTGCAATTGCACGCAGACAAGGCCATAGCGTCACCATCTTGAGTGCCGACAAAGATTTAGCGCAGTTGATTGATAGTGGCGATACCTTTTGGGACTATGCCCGCGACAACCGTCTTGATCCAAAACAGATCAAGAAACACTATGGCGTTTATCCAGAACAGATCGCAGACCAACTCGCACTGGCCGGTGACAAGGTCGATAACATCCCTGGGGTGCCAGGCATCGGCATGACCACTGCAGCGCGCCTGCTTACCAAGTTCGGTTCAATCGATCAGATGTTAGAGAATATTCCAGCGATTGCAGAGATGAAGATTCGTGGCGCAAAACGCATCATGCAACTGATTCAGGAACACCGCGAGACCGTTCTCTTGTGTAAACGCTTAACTGAGATTGTCTGTGATGCCGAAGTGGTAGCAGAAGACTTACGCTTACATCGCGCACCCTGCCAGTTAGATGATCTAACTGCCTTATTCGATGAGTTTCAGTTTGGTAGTTTACGCAGAGAGCGTTGGCATAGGCTGCTGGCAGCAGCCTAGTGATAACCAGTCAAGTGCTAACTCGTTAGCGCCTAATTTTTCGAACCCATCTCTAACGCTAGTCGGCGTGTCTCATCACGCTCTTTATGATGTGCCTGCCAATCATATTCAGCTGTAACCTGTGGCCAGCCTTGCATATGTTGACGTGCAATTTCTGCGATTGCCTGCACATGATGTGGGGTTGAATTTAATGCCGGGATGTATTGGAAATCACCACCACCTGCATCAGTGAAGACCTCACGATTGAGCATGTCCATTTCTTCTAGGGTCTCGACACAATCCGATGAAAAGCCCGGGCAGAAGATATCAATAGAGCCTAACTTGTCTTTACCTAGTTGCTCTAAGGTTTCATCGGTGTAGGGCTTCAACCACTCTTCGCGACCAAAGCGAGATTGGAAGGTAGTTAGATACTCTTCACTAGACAGGCCTAATTCTTCTGCAATCAAACGCGCAGTTTTATGACACTGACAATGATAGGGATCGCCTTGTAGCAAATATCTTTTGGGCACACCGTGGAAAGAAAATAAAAGTTTTTCACTGCGCTTGTTTTCTTTCCAGTAGTCACTGATTTGTTTGGCACAGGCCTTGATGAAGAGTGGCTGATCACAATATTGATTTATAAAGCGTAGCTCAGGCATCCAACGCATCTTACTCAAAGTCTGCGCTACCGCATCAAACGTAGAGGCCGTGGTTGCGGCTGAATATTGTGGATATAAAGGCATCACTAATAGACGCGTAACGTTCTTTTTCTGCAGCGCATATAATGTTGATTCAATACTCGGTTGACCATAGCGCATGGCACAGGCGACTTCGATTTCTGTTAGATCGATATCGGCCAAGTACTGCTTCACTGCTGCCGTTTGGTCTAGGGTATGTTGCATCAGCGGCGAACCGGCTGGCGTCCAAATCTTGGCATAGGTTTCAGCACTGCGTTTCGGCCGTACATTCAAAATAATCAGATTAAGAATCAGCCACCAGATTGGGCGTGGAATTTCTACTACGCGTGGATCCCAGAGAAATTCTGCCAGATATTTTCGAAGCGCTTTCGGAGTTGCTGCTTCCGGCGTACCTAGGTTTGTTAATAACAAACCAACGCGTGCTGGGTTAGCGTGATCGTAGTCGGGGGTACCGTTGTAAGCCATGGCTGTCAGATCTTGAATGGATGAGTAGTTAGACGGCATAGCATACCGTCTATACAGCCGTTTTACGAAAGCTTACTGAGCCTTTTATGTAAAGGGCTTGTACGGGGAAAATGAGCTAATAGAAACCGCATCTGATCGGCCAACACACGCCGTCCCTGTAGATAAATATATTCGGCATGTGTGGGAGTAAACGGTACTGCCAAAAGCTGCATGCCAACTTGTTCTGGTTGATGGTTTGCCTTTCTATTATTGCAACGCTTGCAGGCAGTGACGACATTATTCCAAGTATCTGCACCACCCAGACTAATCGGTGTGACATGGTCACGTGACAAGTCTCGCCCTTGAAAGTCACCACCGCAGTACAGGCAGACATGACCATCCCGCTTAAATAGGGTTTTATTATTCAGTGGAGGAATATAGCGCTCATGCAGAGAGTGATTACTGCCATGGGTGGCAATAATAGAGTTCACTTCTATCATACTTTGCCGTCCACTCAGCGCATTAACGCCACCGTGAACCACATACAACAACTCGCCGCAGGTATAGGCGACCTGCTGAGCATGGTAGAGACGGGCAGCATCTTGATAACTAATCCATTCAAGTGGCATACCCGCAGCATCTGTACGTAAAACCTGTTGCCTGAGAGACTGCATCTTATGAGCTCCAAAGGAGGTATCAGGTTGACACTGTAAAGACCGCATTGCACTCTGACAAGGGTGTGATAATCAGCAAAGTAATAAGGGTTTATTCCCTTTCACACCATTCAGTCGCACCATTCAGCCCGGTTTCGACGCAGAAAAATGGAGTTTGAGAGGCTAAGTTAAAGTGTTTTATGCACAAAGCGTGTTAAATTTGCATGTCTTTAGGATAAATAAGCATAAAAACCTTCATTACCATATAACTAACTGATTTTTAAAGGGATTAATTTTTACGGTACTTATCATTTCAAACTGTAATCTATTACAATGGTATTAATTATGTCCCCAGACAAATGTTTTCCACACTTTTATCCACAGGCTTACCCTTGACAGCTAGCCGTATATGACCGATTCCGTACTTATTCAAGTCGCTGTCGATACGCCAGTACGTGGTTTATTCGATTACCGACTGAAATCAGCACAAACAGGACAGCAGACAGGCGCCCTGATCGGCTGTCGCGTGTTGGTACCTTTTGGCCCTAGAGAGCTGATTGGTGTGATTATCCGTGAGCTGGATGAAGGCCATGAAGTCGCCGTCGATAAACTACGTGACGTGATACAAGTGATTGATGCGACACCGTTACTCGACCCACATTGCATCGAACTATTGCTCTGGTCAGCACGTTATTACCAATATGCCGTAGGTGCTGCGGTATTGACCGCCTTACCGCCCGCATTACGCAAAAATAAGCAGGCTGAAATCAGCCAAAGCAGGGTCTGGTTAGCGCAGGCCAAGGCCGATACGGCTAGTCTTAATCGCGCACCAAAACAGCGCGAAGTCTTTGACTGGCTATCACAACAGCCAACCGGGGCGAACGATGATGCAGTACGGCAACAATTTGGGCCGATCAGCAGCTGTCTCAAGTCATTAGAACAACGTGGATTGATCTTCAATCAACTCAGTGACGCACTAGCAACACAGCAGGCCAGTGAAAAGGCTGTGGCCCTTGCGACACAGGCGCCAGAGTTAACTACAGAACAAGCCCATGCCTACCAGCAAATCGCAGCCACCTTAGATAGCTTTGCCGTACATTTATTAGAGGGCGTAACCGGCAGCGGTAAAACAGAGGTCTACTTTGCCTTAATCGAGCAGCTTTTAAACGAGTCAGAACAAGGACACGAATCTGCAGAGCCAGCACAGATCCTCATCATCGTGCCAGAGATTGGGCTCACGCCACAGCTTTTACGCCGCTTAAAAGAGCGCTTTCAAATACCGATAGCAACCCTACATTCGAATATCTCCGAGCAACAACGACAAGACACTTGGCTGCGCATTGGTTTAGGCCAGTATCAGATCATCCTCGGTACGCGTCTGTCGGTCTTTACACCGATAGCCAATCTCGCCTTAATTATTATCGATGAGGAACATGATCATTCGCTCAAGCAACAAGAGGGTTTTCTCTATCATGCCCGTGATGTCGCCATCTATCGTGCGCGCATGCTACAAATCCCCATCGTACTGGGTAGTGCAACACCATCATTAGAGTCCACATTAAACGCAAAACAAGATCGCTATAACCATCTGTTAATGCAGCAGCGCGCACAGGCAACACCGTTGCCGCGTATGCAACTGGTCGATATGCGGGCATTACCAGCACGAGAGATCTTATCGCCAACACTGCGCCAGGCTATGCATCGTCACCTAGAGGCGGGCAATCAGGTGATCTTGTTTTTGAATCGCCGTGGCTTTGCGCCGGCACTGATCTGCCATGAATGCGCCTGGGTTGCACAATGCAATCGTTGTGATGCCAAGCTAACCTTCCATAGTAATAGCGCTAAGTTGTATTGCCATCATTGCGATCATAGGCGGAGTAAACCGGAGCAGTGCCCGAGTTGCCAATCGAATAATTTGCTATTGGTTGGTTTTGGTACACAACGTATTGAGCAGTTGCTCGCCGATGAATTCAAACAATACTCGGCAATTCGTTTTGATCGTGATGCGATTAAGCGCAAAGGCCAGCTAGAACAGATCCTTGAAGATATTCAGGAGCAACGGCACTCGATCATTATTGGCACCCAGATTTTATCTAAAGGGCATGATTTTCCGCGTGTCTCTCTGGTCGGTGTGCTGGATATTGATTACGGTATCTTTAGTGCTGATTACCGCGCCTTGGAGCACAGTGCGCAGTTACTCACCCAAGTCGCGGGGCGTAGCGGTAGACGTAAAGAGCAGGGTGAAGTGGTGATACAAAGCCATGCACCCGATCATCCACTGCTGCAGTCACTGATTGTTAAGGGCTATCCGGATTTTGCCGAGCAGGCCTTAGCCCTACGCGAAAGCTGTAACCTACCGCCTTATAGTTACCAGATGTTATTACGCGCTCGCGCCACCCATGCCGATCATGCCCAACAGTTTCTACAGCAGGCTAAACAACTAGCACAGAAACAACTGGCGTCTGATCTACAGATCATGGGGCCACTACCGTCTACCATGGAAAAGCGCGCCGGAAAATTTCGTGCTGTCGTACTCTTTAGTGCGAACAATCGCCGCAGCCTAAGCCTAGGCACTGCCGACTGGTTACAGCAATTGCATCGCCTACCCGAAGCACGCCGAGTACAATGGAATCTTGATATCGATCCATTGGAAGGGATATAGGCTTAATTAGCCGTCGGAAGGACACAGCATCAATCTTATGCGTTACAATTCGCAGGCTTAAACATTCAATCAGTAGAACACGCAGTAGGTAACCCATTTTGAAGGATCAGATCGAGAGCAGCTTACAAAGTCTTGTCGATAATTTAATCGCAGACGGCAGTCTCACTATAGAAGCCCCCATTGCCTTCCAAGTGACCCGGACGAAAGATCCGGCACACGGTAATTTCGCTAGTAATATCGCCATGATATTAGCTAAGCCTATGCGCAAATCACCACGTGATATTGCCGCCCTACTGCTGCCGAAATTAGAGCAAGACCCCCTCTTTCAGCACGTCGAGATTGCTGGCCCTGGCTTTATCAATTTCTTCTTAGTGCAAGAAAAAAGTAATGCCATCCTGCAACAGGTCCTAGATGCTGGTAAACACTTTGGCTGTAACGACAGCGGCGCAAACCAATCCCTACATATCGAATACGTATCGGCTAACCCTACTGGGCCATTACATGTAGGCCATGGTCGCGGCGCGGCTTATGGTGCGTCTTTAGCTAAGCTATATGTTGCTAATGGCTACCGCGTACATCGTGAATACTATGTTAATGATGCTGGACGACAGATGGATATTCTGGCGACTTCAGTGTGGCTGCGTTATCTCGAGCTCTGTGGTGAAGAACTGATATTCCCAAGCAACGGTTACAAAGGTGACTATGTCTGGGATATTGCCGCCACTGCACATCGCACACATGCGGCTAAATTCCAGCATGCAGTCGATGGCTTTTATAGTGACGTGCCTACCGATGAGCCACAGGGTGGTGACAAAGAAGCCCATATTGATGGCCTAATTGCAGTCGCCAAGAATCTTCTAACGCTAGACGGTTATAGTATTTTCTTCGATCTTGCGATCGATACGATACTGGCTGATATCCGTGATGACTTAGGTCTGTTTGGTGTTGAGTACGATAACTGGTATTCCGAACGCAGCCTGTTTGCTGATCAGCGCGTAGAGAAAGTGATCGACCGCTTAGAGGTCAGTGGCCATACCTACCATAAAGATGGTGCGCTTTGGTTTGCCTCCTCCAAGCTCGGCGATGAAAAAGACCGTGTTGTCGTGCGCGAAAATGGAACACCAACCTACTTTGCCTCTGATATCGCCTATCACGTTGATAAGCTCGAACAGGGTTATGACCAAATCATTAATATCTGGGGTGCTGACCACCATGGCTACATCCCTAGAGTCAGGGCTGCCTTACAGGCACTCAACCTTGATGCCGACAAGCTAAAGGTATTATTAGTCCAGTTTGCCAATCTCTATCGTGGTGAAGAACGCCTACAGATGTCGACCCGCTCCGGCGAGTTTGTAACCCTGCGCTCCTTACGCAAAGAAGTGGGTTGTGACGCAGCACGCTTTTATTATGTGATGCGTAAAAGTGAGCAGCATCTAGATTTTGATTTAGAGCTAG
>Ga0255769_10001796_pt1 | contig 23945 bp, 26 predicted proteins | sample 041ome_9_FD_179637 | JGI IMG/M metagenome (GOLD analysis project Ga0255769, IMG submission 179637) | Coastal salt marsh microbial communities from the Groves Creek Marsh, Skidaway Island, Georgia - 041413US metaG (version 2) | ecosystem: Environmental > Aquatic > Marine > Intertidal zone > Salt... | reverse complement strand
CAACTATTGGAAAACTTAATAGTCTATGTCACCAATGCGAAACATTGTTGCCTGGCGGAACTAACCCATTACCAGAATCATGCAGACATATATATTGGGACCAACAGGTAAGTAGAGAGTATTATAATAACAGTGCTATGAAACTAACAGATGAATGGCTTGATTTGATGACAACAGAAAAGTATGATGTTTATCTTGCCAAACGTATTTTAGGAAAAGACTACAGAGAAGCCTACAGGGACAATGATGATCCAACTTATAATGAAATGCAACCATTGGGTGATAGAATACCATTGGCAATGGAAGTAGATCCATTGAATCAATGGCAAGACTTATTTAATTTACAAGAATTTTTAGATTACTTGCCAGTACCTCCTACACCTAATAATATTGGAAGAATACCAATTGGTAACATGGTAAGTCAAGTTGACAATATTGAAGATGTATTGTATAATAGTAAGATAATAAGGGCTACATTAAATGAATCCATTTGATCTAGTTCATAAATTTGAAGAGCAGATTGCAGAATACACCGGTGCTCCTTACGCAGTTGCAACAGATTGTTGTACACATGCGATTTATCTAAGTTTATATTATTATAAAAAAGAACACCCTGGTGTCAATTATGTAACGATACCAAAAAATACATATGTAAGTGTTGCAATGCAAGCTCAACATCTTGGATTAACAGTTGAGCTAGAAGATATAGAGTGGGAAGGCGCATACAGTATTGGAAATACACGGGTTGTAGATAGTGCCGCAAGACTGTATCGGGGGTGTTATCAATCAGGTAAATATCAATGTCTTAGTTTTCAATTTAAAAAAATATTAAGCACAATACGTGGTGGTATGATACTCACAGATGATAAAAAATTCTATGATTGGGCACAACGAGCTGTGCATGACGGTCGCGATATGAGTGTACCCTATGAACAGGACACTATTACATTTGCTGGCTGGCATTATTTTATGACACCAGAAACTGCTGAATTAGGACTTGCTAGATTACAGGTATTACCTGACACAAATAATGATTGTGCTGGAAGCTACACATATCCAGATATAAGTTACATAAAGGATTTTTGATATGAAATCAAAAAATGAAATGTTAATACATTTTAAAAGTGGAAAAGTTCATATAGCTTTAATTGATAATGATTTTGTTAATGGTTGGCGTGAGAACTTAATGAAAATGGAAATGATCAACACATGGAATGAAAATCTATTTCCTGAAGTGAAACTGCATACTAGTGAAATATTAGAAATAAGATCAAAGTACAGCAAAAAGTTTGACAAGCACGTTGACGAGTTAAAAGAAAAATATGGCATTTCCTTTCCAGGAAAAATGGATTCTAGCACAGTAAGTCAGGAACGACTTAATTTATTACATAAATGGGTTACGCATGGAGCATTTACACGTAGTAATTGGGAATTACCAAATGCAAAAATAACTGACATAAACAACAGTAAGTGGAATCATTGGAAAGATTATAATTTTAGACAAGACCATGAACCAGAGTTTGAAGTCTCAGACGAAATAGCAGAAGATGTAACTCGTATTCTTTTTGAAATGAATTGTGATATACATTGGTATGAAGAAACTATCACTAGTCCACGTGTCCAACAGTTATTAGATTGGGGATACAATTATAATGATGGCTATCATGTTATTCAGAGATATACTAGTGGAAAAATGGAAGCATTTGATGTTCTAGAAATACCAAACGAATATAGAAAGTTTTGTACATATGATACAGAACCAGACTTATGGCTACCATTTGCAGTGCTGGGCAAGGAATATTATACATGTTGGGTTAATATGGATAACCCAAGTCAATTTGATATGACTAATATTGACAAAACATATGCACCTGGTTGGGAACTTCAACCAAATAGTTTTACTGTAGATGTATTACAAAAGAAAGAATTTCAACAATGGTTAACTGATCATTTAGTACCTACAAACCCTTTTTGTATTGGAAAAATTCCACTTGGTTACTGCATTAATAAAAAAGATTTAGATTGGAGTCGCATCCTACAAGAGCAGGTAATTAAAGTAGAATGGCTTTAGTATACAATCAAAATAACTTTAAAAACAAAGTCATTGTTACTCCTGCTAGAAGTGGGAGTAGTTGGCTAGTAAGTGCGTTTGAAAGACAGGGATATAATTCGTTCCCATTAAGTATGAGCGAAAATTCCAGCCTTAGTCCTGCATTGCAAGATTTAGCAATATCTGATTATAATGTTGATGAGAGAATTGAGTATATGCATGATTGTCAGCCCTTTGTTACAAAAGTTTTTTGCGATGATCCAATTGACTTAAATAGATTACTTTATTATAAAAATGGAACAGAGTTTATTTGGCTGTATCGAAAAAATAAAGTTGAGCATTTTTTAAGTAATTTACTTGCATGGGAGACTTCAGTATTTCATATTGAGGACAAAGTATATAAGACTCCAGATGACATAGATATTACTGACGAGCATATGTATACATATGAAACTATTTTGATACACGAATACACGATGTACAACAAGTATAAACATATGTTTAATTATGAAATTGAATATAAAGAAATATTTGATAATAACCCATGGGGATTAACTCATACTGATAACATGCCAGTCAAAGTAAACAAATATAATACTGCTTTGTTGCAAAAAGCAGAATCAAAATTAAAAGAATGGGATTTACTATGAGACAAGTAAAATTAGTAAACAATTGTAGAAGTTGCAATGCAACTTTAGAAAAACAAGTTTTTGATATTGGTGAACTAAAGATCAATGCATTTACTCCAGAGCCCAACACAGATGTTGGAAGTGCGCCTCTTACACTTATGCATTGTGATAAATGTGATCTTATTCAATTAAGCCACACTGTGCGTGAACAAGAGTTATATGAAAACTATTGGTATTTGTCAAGATTAAATAAAAAAATTGTTGACAACTTACAAAGTATCGTACAAGATGTATGTTGTGAAGTAGATGTTAACCAAGGAGATCTAGTACTTGACATTGGAGCAAATGACGGAACACTATTAAGTTTTTATAATAGTGATAATGTTATTAGAGTTGGATGTGATCCTGCTAAAAACATTCACAGTGAATTAGAAAAGAACTGCGATTTAATGATTGGAGACTTTTTTAATAAAGAGAACTGGACTAATGCTGTAGGAAAGCGTAAAGCAAAGATTATTACAACTGTTGCCATGTTTTATGATTTAGATGACCCAAACAGTTTTGTATCAGATATAAAAGACATATTAGATAATGATGGCGTTTGGTTATGTCAGCTAATGACTGCTCGACCAATGCTGGACTCAAATGATTTGGGTAATGTAATTCATGAACATATTGAATATTATACATACAAAAGTTTAGTAAACTTAATGGAAAGACATGAGCTAGAAATATTTGATGTGCGTGAAAATGATATCAATGGTGGAAGTTACCAGTTGTTTATTCGTCATAAAAATTCTGGAAGTATTAACTATGCTGAAAATATTACACCAGAGCATATTAATAACTGGGCAAAAAATATAGATAAGAATCGCGATGATACAATGCATTTTATACGCTCTGAAAGAGCGTCTGGTAAACGTATCTATATTATGGGTGCAAGTACTAAAGGTAATACTATTATGCAGTATTATGGATTAGACGGCGATACAATTGATGGAGCAGCTGAAATACATCCTGATAAAATTGGTAAATACTTAGTAGGTAGTAATATTCCCATTGTACATGAAGATGAAGCCAAAGAGAAAGCCGATTACTTTTTAGTATTCCCTTTTCATTTTAAAGAATTGTTTGTTAACAAAATTATGGCAGACTGGATTGCAGGCGGCGGTAAACTAATTTTCTGTACACCAAATTTTGAGGTAGTAGGATAAAATGAATAAAATTTCTGATATGCTTAGTGGAGGCCCACATAGTCGTGTTATGGCTATAGTGTCTAGGCCCGATAGCGTTGGACTAACAATATCAGAAAAAACTAATATTATTGCACGTACATTTAGACTTGATAATGATAACAAAGTTAAACTGTCCTGCTTTTATAACAAAGAAGTTGGCGATTACTTTGTTGACAAAATGTCTAAACTGACAGGAAAAGACAAAACACAATTACGTAATGAGAAGGATCAATTTTGGTCCAATCAAAAATATACAATCAGTGGAGATATATTAAATGATAAAGAAATATTATTGGAAAAATTAAATGAACTTATTAAAAAACACACATCATACGGAACTATTTTAGTTTTTGATATTAATAATGCACAAGATTTAAATTATGTCCTTACAGAACTTCCTTATGAAATTTTAAATAGTTTTTACGAAGTAAAATTTAATCTACGACTAACAGCTCTTTATGAACATTTTAATTTTATAGAATATCCAAATCAATGGTCCAGTAATAAAGAATATAATATATTTTCTATAATTCATTTTGCTAATGAATTACCTTTTGCATCTGTTAATATTGATGTTAATTTAAATATGTATAATATATTACACATACTGGATATGATTTGGTTCTTTAGAGAACGTATAGACAGTCATGTTAATTTTACCGTCAGTAATATTGATTTAATAGCGTTAGATGAAAACTTAGTCCAGTATATAAAAAATAATTATAAGAATTTTTATAATGACTATCGCAAACTTTGGGAAGATCAAGATAATCAAATTAAAAATATACTTGATTCAATAATTGATATTTTATCTAAAAACCAAAATACAGATATGATGGCGATATATAATTTTAAAAAAATGCTAACACTTAAAGGTGAACAACAGAATCAATATTGGCATGATTATTTTCCTGAACTTAAAAAGATTTTAGATTTTCTAGAACGTTCTAAATCTAATGATCTTGTGAAATTACAGACAACTCAAAAGAAAAGGAAAACTATAATTGCAAAAGCTATATAAGGATCAAATCAAAAATAATCCACATTTTTGTATAATGCCCTTTGCTCACAGTCATGTAAGCACTGAAGGAGAAGTTGCGCTCTGTTGTCTAGCGGCTTATAGATATGATTGTGGGGATCGACCTAACGTCAGACAGGAAAAAGATTTACAGGCACATTGGACCAGCGACTGGTATAAAGAACGGCGACAGCGTATGCTTGATGGTGAAGCACTGCCAGAATGTAGAACATGTTGGAAACAAGACAAGCAAGGTCCTGGCAGTGATCGAACCACTGCAAATCATATGGTTTTAAATCATTGGACTAACGAAATAGACGATAATTGGGATATAAATGTAGAAACTGGAAACACTTATAACACTCCATTGTGGACAGATATTAGACCTGGACACACATGTAATTATAAATGTAGAATGTGTACGCCTGGAGTAAGTGATAGTATTGACAAAGAACAATTAGAGCATACTGATGTTTATAAAGAAACTGGAGCATATCTCCAGGGTGTTAGTGAAGACGATCCCAAACATGTAACTGGATTAACATTTAAGGAAATGAGTAAGTGGATTGACGATCCAGTAACACGTGCCAGTTTGCACAAGTGGATTGAAAGTGAACATTATGTTACTATGAAACTTATTGGAGGAGAACCGTTGGCCACTCCTGGGTGTGTTAAATTAATCCAATGGTGTGTTGACAGCGGTAATACTAACTTTACTTTAGCAATTACTACTAATGGCAGTATTGCTAAAGGTAAAATATTAAATTTACTAGATCGATTTAAAGGAGTAAGGATTGACTTTAGTGGAGACAGTAATTTAGTTTTAGATCCATTGGTAAACGAATATCAAAGAAAAAATGCAATCAGTAGTGTAATGCATGAAAATTTCATGTTGTTTAATACAATTGATAATTGTAGTGTTAATTATTTATGTGCAACTGGATTATACAATATTTTTAATATTGTAAACGTATTGGAATATTGGTATACATATGGTATGCTAAACAAGAAAGATACAAATAATTATGGTAAGTTAATAATTAATTTAATTGAATATCCAGAAGAGTTTAATATTGAATTATTGCCAGAACAATACAGAATGGAAATTGCAGACCAAATACAATTATTTTTGCAACGTCCAAAATTTGTAAGCATATGCAATGAAGCATATGGCAACATTGAAATATTTACAAAGTCTAGTAGATTGGATTTATTAATTAATAGATTGAGAAAGCCATTATTGCCAGATAATAAAATCAATGTCCTGCGTAAAAAATTTGTAAAACGTACTGTTGCTTTTGATAAAATAAGACAAGATTCGTTTCGTAATTCATTAAATCCTAAAATTGTACAACTAATAGATGAGTGGTCTGATATAAATGACTGACAATAAAAATAAAATATCTACCGGTGGAGTTGTTATTCATAATGATGATGACTTTACAGCTGATCGAGATCAAGTACTTAAACGTATGATGGCACGTGACGTTATACAGCATGACAATAGTCACTTAGGTGGAATTGATGCCCAAAGTACACGGGTTCCATATTGGAGTGAAATTTATCAGAGTCAAGATGATGTTCGCCGACCGGCATATTATAGTGATTTTTCAAATAAAAATCAAAAATTATACAAAGGAAGTATTGAACTAGTAATTTTACCAAGTTGGGGAGTAATATTTCCTCCTTATAATATAGCTAGATTGACTGGATTATTGCGCTATTATGATTATGAAGTTAAAGTTTCAGATATCAATATTAATGCATACAGGTATTTTAATTCACACTCTGGATATGATATAAATTGGTGGGACAGTAATAAAACTCATTACTGGGTAGAAGAAAATTATTGGACTTATATACACGAAGATTTAAAGCCAGTTCTTGATAGATATATTTCGTCTATTGTTTCTAGAAAACCTGCACTTGTTGGTTTATCCTTATATACTACTAATTTACAGCCTAGCTTATACTTTATGCATCAATTAAAAGTACATTTACCAAATGTTAGAATTGTAATTGGTGGACCAGGATGTTTTCAGACTGATGTATTGAATAGTGAACATCGCTGGTATAAAAAGAAAAATAAAATAGATATTGATTTGTTTGACTATACAATTACTGGTGAAGGTGAACAAGAACTTCTTACACTAATGGAAAATTATAAAACAGATGAAATGAAATCGGGATCAATTCTAGGAGGATTCAACAGTAATCTAGATTTAAATAATTTACCGTTTCCAGATTACAGTGATTATGATTTAAGTTGGTATGACTATAGTGATGGTGTTAGTCTAGAAACAAGCCGTGGATGTATTGCTAAGTGTACGTTTTGTAGTGAAACACATTTTTGGAAATACCGCTGGAGAGAAACTAATCGTGTTGTAGAAGAAATGAAGTATCAGTATGATCGTTATGGTACTAGAAGATTTTGGTTTGTAGACAGTTTGGTTAATGGTAATTTTAAAGAGTTTAAAAGTCTAGTTGAAGGTATAATTGAAAGCGGTATGAAAATACGCTGGAACAGTTATGCTAGATGTGACGGTCGTATGGATCTTGACTTTTTTAAAAAACTAAAACAAAGTGGGTGCATGAGTCTTAGTTTTGGTTTAGAAAGTGGCAGTCAACGTGTACTTGACAGTATGAAAAAAAATGTTAAGATTGAAGAAATGGTGGCTAATTTACGTGACTCACGTTTAGCTGATGTAAATTGTCACGGTAATTGGATTGTAGGATTTCCGTCTGAACATAATGTTGATGCAGCACACAGTCTACAGTTTTTATGGAATATACGTAATGATTTATATGCCATTAGTCCAGGTTTTGGTTGTGGTATTGCACAATTTAGTGATATAGAAGTAAATGGATATAAAAACTATAAAATTATTCCTGACGTTTATTTTGAAAATGAATGGTATACTGAAAATTTTAAAAATACTATTTTACACAGAAGTTTGCGTATTAAATTTATGGCTATCTTTATGGATTTAATTAAGGATCAAAATAGTTATATTGTTAATACACAAGCATACAAAAATATTAACAATTTTTATACTATAGAGTTTACAGACAATAATACTCCACTTGATTTTGTAGAGCAAACAGATGCCAACTTTGACTATTTTAGTAATCCTCAAAATGATATTGAAAAATTAAAATTTGGTATAGTTAATGAATATATTTCGTTTGCGTGGGCCATTTACAGTATATTTGGTGCATATAGTTTAACCATGGAGTTCAACAAAGAAAAAGATTTCGATGAATTTGGACCATCATTGACTCATGATTATTCGGCCAAGGTAAATATAATTATAGATACTGATGGTAACATGTGTTTAACACTATTGCATAGTTACATTGAATCAAAGGAATGGGAAGATTATCATAATTTAAACTGGGATCATGAATCAGTAATAATTGAAAAAAACATAAAAGAGTTTTTAACAAATGAAAATTAATATTATAACAAATCCAAGATGCGGCAGTACATATTTTTATAATATGTTGGTTTTATTCTATTCTCCGTATCAACATTTTCACATGTGGAATGAACCGTTTAACTTAAATACAAAATCACACGGAAAAAATATAGATGAACTCCTACATGAAGCAAACATGCGAACTGAAATAGTGTTAAAACACCACTGTACTTTTTTTAATTTTATGGAACCATACCAACTTGATAAATTAAAAAATATGAAAAACTTTTATAACATTGTGTTAATAAGAAAAGATTTATTGCAAACTGCAATAAGTTTAGCTATAAGTACACACAAGGGAGAATGGACTAGTTATACTGATACTAAAATCACAATACCTGTAGATGAATTTTTAAAATATTTAGAAACAATATATGTTAACACAAAAGAAATAATTAATAATAAACATGGATTTAAATATGATGAAATTGTTTATTATGAAAACTTAAAGTTTAATCATAATGAAGATTTTAATTTAACAATGTTAAGTAAAACATATGATTATAAAAAAATGCGAGAGTATTATCCAGAAATTAACCTATACAAAAAAAGTGATAAAATAAAACCGGCTCCTGATAAAGAAAACATTTTAGAAAATTATAATGAAATTTATGAGGCTGGAATAAATTACTTACAAGGAAAAGGAACTAAAAATTTTGGTATCCGAGATGGGAAATTATGGAGAATAAATTGCAATACTTTGAATAGGAACTTATTATGAAAATATTAATTTTTGGTTTGCCAGGCAGTGGTAAAACTACGCTGGCAAAACCATTAGCAGAGCTTATTGGTGGTGTACACTTAAATGCTGATGAAGTACGCAAGCACTATGATGACTGGGACTTTACACCAGAAGGGCGTATGCGCCAAGCAGCACGTATGCGTTACTTGGCAGATGGGGTAGTCATGGCCGGCAAAATAGCAGTTGCCGACTTTGTGTGCCCAACTGAACAAGCCCGATCAGAATTTGCACCAGACTTTACAGTATGGATGGATACTATTAAAGAGGGTCGTTTTGAAGATACAAATAAGATGTTTGAAGTGCCACTGGACAAAGTAAACTATCATGTTGCTGAATGGTTTAGTGATACACATGCACAACTTATGCCTGTTGTAAAACGTTGGATAGAACACAATGGTAGCAAGAACAAGACACCTAGTTAAAGCGGTAACCTGGCGACTTATTGCCAGTGTAACCACAGCACTTATTGCATGGACTTTTGGCGTACCGGCCAAAGCAGTAGGGGCAATATTCATAGCAGACTTGATTATTAAGTTTGCTTTGTATTATGCTCATGAACGTGTGTGGTACAATTATATTAAGTTTGGAATTAAAGAATGAGTTTTGATTGGAAAAGACCCACCACACAAATGTTAGGACGATGGCAACCCTGGCATGATGGGCATACAGAACTGTTTAAGAGAGCATTAGCAGAAACAGGACAAGTAGTTATTATGATTCGTGATGTTGGCGGTATTGTAGGAGAAGATGCTGGAGCAGGACGTACTATAAAACAAGACGATAATCCTTTTAATTTTGGGGATGTAAAAACTAAAATTATAGAAGGACTAGCACGTGCTGGTTATACATATAATGAACATTATCAAATTATGCATGTTCCTAATATTGTGGATATTAGTTATGGTAGAGGTGTCGGATATACCTTTACAGAACACGATTTAGGTGCTATAATACATGATATAAGTGCTACTAAGATAAGGGCAGAAATGAGAGAAAACGGTGAGCTATAGGAAATTAATAGATGGCACAAAAGCTGAAGAATATGAAAACCCAGTAGTATTACAGCTTATTACCAAGTGTCCTGGAAAATATAAATTACTTGATCAAGAAACAGGTGAAGTATATGTTGGCACTAATCCAGGACCTGGCGAAAAAGTAAAGCACTGGAGAAAAGTAGAATAAATGTTAGATGTATTTTTTCTAAGTTATGATGAACCATTTGCAGATGAAAACTTTGAATTATTAAAGTTATTTGCGCCACATGCAAAACGTGTACACGGCATTAAAGGTATCTTTGATGCACACAAAGAGTGTGCCAGATTAGCAAAAACTGGACACTTCTATGTTTGCGATGCAGACTGCTTAATTGAAGAAGAATTTAGTTTTAAATTTAAACCAGACAAGGATCGTTTTGCTTATCCAAACACACCGGAAACAGATTGTGTTTATACTTGGCGTAGTCGTAATCCAGTAAATGATTTAATTTATGGTTACGGTGCTGTTAAGTTATTCCCTAAGAAAAACCTTATGGAAGCAGAAGATTGGAATGTAGATATGACTACAACTATTGGGGCTCCGTTTGTACCTAAATTTCAAATAAGTAATATTACAGCGTTTAATACAGATCCTTTTAATACTTGGAAGAGTGCATTTCGTGAATGCACAAAACTGGCATCAAGTATCATCCCCAATGCTGACAACACTGATAATGAATATCGACTTAAAGTGTGGTGTGAACGTGGAGCAAAGCGTGAATACGGAGAATACTCAATGCTAGGTGCACAACAAGGTGCTGATTTTGGTCGACATTATAAAAATAATATCAATGCATTAAAATTAATCAATGATTTTGACTGGTTACGGGAGCAATTTGAAAGTGCAAAATGAACCTAATCAAGACTATCTTTGGTTAAATGGATTAGAAGAGTATTTCCATGCAATTGATCATCCAGATAAAGAAAAAATTAAAGATATTAAAGCCAGTATATTATATGGTAATCCTTATAAAATTCGTAACTTAATAATGAATGAAATTTATCGTGGGCCGCATGAACTAAGTGAAAAATTCTCTAAATCTATAATGGCTTATTATTTGGATAACGAGCCAGGTAATGATCGTAGAGCACTACAATATATCAGTCATTGTATCGACGATGATTTTTTGCGTACAGCAAGTCGTTGGAGTATTAAGTGGCACAACTTGGTTAACTTAAATGATCACTTGAGTAGAGGACAAATACAAAGCAAATTTTGGATGTTAGATCATCTAAAACCCGTATTACAAGAACGCAAAAAACAAGGATATGACGTCGATACTGTGGTGCATTATGGTGGCTGGTATGCAACAGTTGCCTGGTTTATTTTAAAAGAATTTGCAGATATCAAACAATATTTTAATTTAGAAGTAGATCATACATGTGTTGGGATCAGTGATGATTTTAATGAAGAATTTTATAATGATAGTTGGCGTTTTAAAGGCATCGGCATGGATGTAAATGATGTCAAGTGGAATAATCGATCATTTAAGGCATGGACACAAAATAAACAAAAAGAAAAAATCAAGTTAAAAATAGGACCACAACTAATTATTAACACTAGTTGTGAACACATGTCAGATGACTGGTTTTATAATTTACCCAAGGACATGTTAGTGTGTTTGCAAACTAATGATTATTTTAGTAACGAGCAACACATAAATTGTGTAAACAACGTAGATGAAGCTCTTGAAAAATATAAATTTACACGTGTTTATTATAGTGGTGAATTAGACACACAACTATATAAAAGGTTTATGATTATAGGCAGAACATGATTGAAGATCTTTCATTAAGACAATTACAAACTGAAAGTGCTCGTGCATTAGTTGTTATGGGTGCAACTAATAATAATATCAGTCAGTTTAACAAAAAAGCTCACCATAATAGTCAGAATTGGTATAAGGCGGTTATTGAATGGTATGTAAATACATATGGAGGTTTACCAAGTCAGACTGGACCTGGTAAAACAGTAACTTTAATTATGGAGAGAGAACATGAGTGAAACAATTACAGAATTACAAGCATGGCGTGAATTAACTGATGTAAGAATGCAAACCAGTAACTGGAATCTAGATATACCAGTGACACAAGAAACAATGCAAGAAATAGTAGACGAAATCCATCGTCGAACACCGTGTAAACAAAATCAAGTAAATTTTGGAATGCACATTCTTGACTGGAGCGATACTGCTTTACGCAACGAATTTTACGAAATGGCAGTGGACAGAGACAATCCTACAACAACACATTATAACTCACAAACATTGGCAAATTGGCTAGTAGTGTTTACTGGAAGAATACCAACACCAACTACATATGACTACAGTGATAGAAATAAAGATTTGCTATACCTGAGTTTAAGTGCAATGGAAATTGGACTTGCAAGCCACATGCTAATTTACAGTGCTGCTGCTAGGGGGTTACAGTGTGGATTTTGTCGTTGTTTAGATTATGATTACAGTGGATGGGATACTGCTATTTTGCCTGCACTTGGTTTAGAATATCCTGATCAAGTACAATTATTGATTGGTGTAGGTGTTGCTAGTAATGATATATATAGAACCTACAATCCACATACACAACAAATGGTGTCAGCATTTAAACATCAGGGTAGCAAATGGGCAGTAGAACCAAAACCGCCACAGGATGAGTATATAAACTGGTATGTATAATTACGAAGATATAAAAACAGTACATTTGGAAATCACACAACGTTGCCAAGCGGCATGTCCTATGTGTGATCGTAATGAAAACGGTGGTCCAGACAATCGGCATATAACAAATGCTGAATTAAGTCTGGAAGATTGTAAAAAGATATTTAAACCTGACTTTATTAGTCAACTATCAACAATGTATATGTGTGGTAACTTGGGCGATCCTATTGTTGCACGTGATACACTGGAAGTATTCCGTTATTTTAGAGAACATAATCCTCAAATGTGGCTCAGTATGAATACAAATGCAGGAGCAAAAGATGAAACGTGGTGGCGTGAACTTGCTAAAATTATTGGTCGTCATGGTACTGTTATTTTCAGCGTAGATGGTCTTAAAGATACTAATCATATGTACAGGCAGAATGTTGTGTGGGACAATGTAGAACGCAACATGAAGGCATTTATCGGTGCAGGCGGCCGTGCTCGTTGGGACTTCATTATTTTTCAACACAATGAACATCAAGTTGAAGAAGCTGAACAGCTGGCGAATGAATGGGGATTCGAACGCTTCCAGAAAAAGAAAAGTGGTCGTTTTATTGTAGCAACTGGCGAAAAGAAAAAAGAGGAACACCAAGCACAAAATCGAAAACTGGAAAAAACTGCAATCATTGCAGAGCCAATAAAAATAGAAAACAAGAACCTGGCATTACTTAAAACAAAAGAAATTGAAAAAAGTTATGGCAGTATGAAAGACTATTATGACACGTGTAGTATTAAATGTAAAGTAATAGAAGAAAAAAATATTTTTATTACTGCTGAAGGATTACTGATGCCTTGTTGTTGGACGGCTGGACGCATGTACAAGTGGTGGCATGCTGATCCACGTGTTGAACAAATCTGGGACTTTATTGATCGTGCTGGCGGCAAGCAGGGCATTGATGTTATAGAACATGGACTAGAAGCTGTAATGAAGGGCCGAGTAGTTAATGGCAATCTGCTAAATGATATTCAACACAGTTGGAATAAGCCTAGTATCAGTGAAGGTAAACTTGGTGTATGTGCAATGAAATGTGGATCAGAATTTGATCCTTTTGGGGAGCAATTTAAATGATACGTGACGAATATGATATATTTGAACCAATTGGCCCAATGCCAGTAGTAGTGGACTGGGGTCCTGGCAATACATGTAATTTCAGTTGTAATTATTGTTCACCGAATGTACATGATGGAAGTCAACCATGGCATAGTGCTGATGATAGTATTCGTTTTATAAATTTTTTATGGGATGAACTCTGTAAAAAAGATGAAAAGCATTTGGTTTTTAATTTTCATGGCGGCGAACCCACATTGTGGCCAGAATTAGATAAAGTATGCACTCATATAAAAAGTTTAAGTAGTAAAAATATTATTAGACTGATTACAAACGGCACACGTGGAACCCAATGGTGGATTGATCGTAAACATCTTTTTGATGCTGCAATTGTTAGTATACATCATGGACAAAGCAATAAAGAAAAAATTAGTGAAAAATTTAATATAGTTCAAACCAATGGGATTGTGATCAGTTTGCATGTAATGATGGATATATATAATTTTGATGAATGTGTTGACACATATAATTATTTGTATGAACACAATTTAAACTGTGAAGTAAAATTTAAACCATTGCGCTATAAAATTGATTCTTTTGATTTACAATCTTATTCTGATGAGCAACGTAATATTTTAAATAAATTACCATCAGGCCGTCATGTAGTTAAAAAAATGATTAATTTGCCTATGAAGTGGTGTACTAAAGATCGTAACAAACAATTAGATATATATAATCTAGAAAAACAAGTTGTATTGCCCGGAGAAAACAACTGGAAAGACTGGTATTGTAATATTGGAATTGAAACTGTTGTTGTAGGTTATCAAGGAAACATACGCCCAGGTAGTTTATGTTTCAACAATATTAAATTTGGCCATATCAGTGACGCTGAATACAGTTTACCATTCAAACCTGTTAAATGTACATATACTGGTTGTTACTGTATGGCTGATTTACAGACAACAAAGAGAAAATACCTAGAACCAGGGGAAGAATTTATAGATGCCAGCATACCTGACCAGCCCTATAAAATTACAACTAGAGATTAGTAGTATGTGTAACGCCCTGTGTTATGGGTGTGCCAGGACTGAAAGTGAAAACTTTAATACAAAAAGACCACTTATACCTAATAAAAAAATACTATCACTAGAAGTACTTGAAAAAATCTTTACTGAATTTGAAACTGTTACTGGGTTGGACTTTTGCGGCACAGTTGACGATCCTTATATGCATCCACAATTTAATGATATATTAGAACTTGCCTATAAATGTAATATTAAAAAAATATGGATACACACTAACGGAAGCATACGTGAGCCTGAGTATTGGGCCAAGAGTGCTGAAATATTAAACAAATTTGATTCACATGAATTAAAGTTTAGTATTGATGGATTAGCGGATACCAATCATTTATATAGACAGCGTACTGACTTTAACCGTATTATGCAAAATGCACAATCATTTATTGATGCAGGCGGTAACGCTAGTTGGCAAATGTTGGTATTTCCATGGAATGAACATCAGGTCGAAGAAGCAAAACAACTAAGTGCAACTATGGGGTTTAACATGTTTATACACAGACATGACCGCAGTGTTGTAGCAAGTCAAAAATGGAATATCGACGATATTAGACGTATACAACAAGAAAATAAACCAACTAAAATAGTAAACAATTTTCAAGTTGATGAATTATATACAGTTGGTAAAGTCTATGAAAATCATCCTATTGATTGCTTCTTTCAGAAAGAAAAAATGTACTTTATAGATTTTAATGCACGGTTATGGCCCTGTTGTTTTTTACGTAATACAGAATTTTTTGGACACAACAATCACTGGCATCAGGTTAAAAATAATATGTTTGATGTTTATAATGATCTTGACTGGAACCGTTTAGACCTGTATACTGTAAGTGAAGTTTTAAATCATCCTTTCTATAGAAAGGATTTAACTGCAAGTTTTGATGCTGAATACGGCATGGGTTGCGGTAAAAAAATTGTTAAGTGTGCAGGTACCTGTAGTCTCAAAGGACAACAGGTTAGACCTATTGCAGCACACAAGCACGAGGAAAATAAATGACAGACACGTATTGTCCTATACCTTGGATTTTTCAAGCAGTACGAAACAACGGCGATGTACGTGTGTGCTGTCAGGCAAATATTACCAAAAATCAAGGTGTAATACGACACTCGGATGGAAAGAGCTATAATGCAGGCTCCGACAACATGTCAGAAGCACGTAACGCAGATATGATGCGCAGTATGCGTGTTAACATGTTAAACGGTGTGTGGAGCGAAGAATGCGCCAGGTGTCAGAGTGAAGAAGAAAGCGGCCTCCAAAGTAGACGTGGATATGAATTAGAACGCTGGGGAGAAGTGTACAGTAAAGACTGGGCTCACAGTATTACACAGGCTGACGGTACTATTGACACGCCTGTCAGGTACCTTGACTTACGTTTTGGTAACCTATGCAATCTTGCTTGCCGTATGTGCGGCCCAACTGACAGTCATACCTGGTATAAAGATCATGTAGAGCTATATGGTAACAAGTACAATGACACACACGGTGTTGTAGAACTAAAACAAAACAACAAGGGCCGTTGGTTTACAAATGATTATGACTGGCACAACAGTGAAACATTCTGGGAATATCTGGAAAGCAATCTGCATAATATACAACATGTATACATGGCAGGTGGAGAGCCTCTTATGATTGAGCGGCACTATGAGTTTTTACAAAAATGTATTGATACTGATAATGCTAAAAACATATTACTTGAGTACAACACGAATGTTACAAATATACCTGAACGTGTACTGGAAATGTGGACATACTTCCGCAAAGTACTGATTGGTGCCAGTGTTGATGGTTACGGTGATGTATTGGAATATCAGCGGTATCCTGCAAAGTGGGATGCAATAGAAAGTAACTTACGTAAGATTGACCAATTGCCAGAAAATATACATGCATGGTTAAGTTTTACAGTTACCAGTGCAAACGTATTTCATGTGCCAGACTTTATGAGATGGAAATTAGAACAAGGCTTTAGTAAAATCAATAGCAGTAAACGTAAACCGCTTATTACTCACCACGTAGCACATCGCCCCTACCATATGAATATACAAGTGTTGCCAGACGAATTAAAGAAAAAAGTTACAGAAAAATATACGCAGAGTATGCGCTATTTTACAGGAGACATGCGCCAGCCGGCTGTTGATGTACTCACAAGTATTAATAATTATATGAATAAAGACAGCTTATACGATCAACACTGGCAGGACTTTATAACCAGAACACGTAAACTAGACCAGTTACGAGATCAAAATATTTTAGATATTGTACCAGAGTACAAGGATTACTTTAATGATTGATATATACGAAACACCATACAAAAATGTACATATTAATGTAGCAGCACCAGTAATTACTGTTAGATGCAGTGGCGGATTTGACAGTGCATTGTTATTATATTTGGTAGCAAAAGCATGTAATGAACACAATAATACAGCTACTATTCAACCTATTACTGTAATACGTACCAATGATGAGAACTATGAAAGATATAGTCGTGTAGATAATGTGTCAATAGTTAATTCAATTGTAGATTGGGTTAAAACACAATTTCCTGATTTAAATATTAACGATACTATTTCTATGGATACTCCTCATTGGTGGGAAAATGGTTGTGAACAATATAATTTAAATCAATTGGAGTTAGCAATGCGGTTTGCACCCGAGGATGCTACTCGTGATGAAGACCATGCAAGATTACACGACTTGTCTATTTTAGATGACAAATATGAAACTGCGTTATTTGATTTTAATGGGCTCACAAAAAATCCTCCTGTGGTTTTTAGCGGACATGAATTTCGAGAAACCATAAGAGATATAGATCATGAACTGCCTCCAATGGCACCAAATTGTGCTAGTGTTTGTATAAATCAAGGAATGCTAAGAGCACAGTTTCAGGAAAGTTTTCGTAATACAGACAAGCGTGTAACCATTTATTTGTCAAAGCAATTGGGTATTTTTGATACACTTAATGAAATAACACGTAGTTGTGAAGGTAACCGTGAAGCCACTGATGGCTGGACCAAGACATGCGATACATGTTGGTGGTGTCTGGAAAGAGAGTGGGCGATTAACGAGGTACAATGAAAATAGGCAGTTACGTTTGGTATTATGATAAACAAGACCCTGTTGAAATAATGAGATTGTTTCAACACTGTGATATTATATTGATACAACGTTTCCCTTTACATTATACAAAATACTTTGGCAATTGCTATGTTATTGAAAACTGGAACCGCTATGGAATGTTGACAAAAGGCCCAGGAAATATTACATACTATGAGTTCCCCAACAATAATCCAAAACCAAACATGAGCCAAGGAAAGTATATTCCTGTACTTGATATTGACGGATTTAAAATTATTAGTTCATTGCCCAGTTATGATATCGATAATCAAAATGAACAACTGGAATTTATAATGGGATTGGCTGACGACAATAGTGTAATCGTGGGCGATATGCACTGGGAAGATACTCATATAAATAACTTATATATAAAGTACCAGTTAATGAATCATATTAAACAACCTACTTTTACCGGCGTGCGTGGCGAAAGATTATCATTAGATAAAGTTTTAACAAAATCAAATATTACAGTTTCAAATGTTATTGTACACGAACACCTGGCGCACAACAACATAGAACATTACCCATTGGAGTTTACAATACATGTCTAATAAAGTAAGTGATACATTTTGTATCTTACCATGGGTGCATTTAAGCACCCGGCCAGACGGCAGTATGCGAGTATGCTGTACTGCTAACGCTAGTAGCGTTGGTCCTACAAATGATAAAGAACACGGTGGTATGATAGGTGTTCTTAAAGATGATGAAGGCAAACCCAATAATTTAAATATTACGGATTTCCAAAGTAGTTGGAACAGTACATACATGCGTAATGTGCGCAAGCAGATGATGAACGGGGAAATACCTCCCAGTTGTAGTAAATGCTTTAAGGAAGAAGCTGCAGGACATCGTAGTAAACGACAGTGGGAAACTGCATATTGGAGTCAGCGTACAGATGTTGACAAACTTATACTTGATACACAAGAAGACGGAAGTGTACCTCCCAAGTTAACTTATATTGACCTGCGTTTTGGAACTAAATGTCAGTTAGCATGTGTAATGTGTAGCCCGCACGATAGCAGTGGTTGGATTAAAGATTGGAGTGCTATTCATCCTCAAATTCAAAATCAAAGTTTAAAAAGCAATACCCAATGGCACGACAAAGGTAGTATTAACGGCAGTAGTTACAATTGGCATAAACACAATCCAGTATTTTGGGAACAGTTTTACGAGCAGATCCCCAACATGCAACAGATATATTTCGCCGGAGGTGAAAGTTTAATTATTGAGGAACACTATGAGATACTTGAAGAGTGCATTCGTCAAGGGCATGCAAAAAATCTGGAACTACGTTATAACTCAAATGGAGTTGAATGGCGAGAGGATTTATTTGATCTATGGCGAGAATTTAAGCTGGTGCGTTTTCACTATTCGGTAGATAGTATACACGAAATGAATGACTATATACGTTATCCAAGCGACTGGAAGCGCACAGAAGAGGTCTTCCACATACTTGACACACAGACTAGTAATAATGTAGAAGTCACTGTAGCATGCGCTGTACAAGCCTTAAACGTGTATTATCTGCCTGATTTTATCAAGTGGAAACTAGAACAACGATTTAATAAAGTAAACATGTGGCCGTTTGGTGCTGGCGGTATTAACTATCACTTTGTATATCATCCACCGCATCTTAATGTTAAAGTATTACCTGCATGGTTTAAGGCAGAGTGCCGCAAAAAGTACGAAGAATTTTATCCCTGGTGGGAAGAAAATTGGGAGTTAAGTATACCAAGTTGGCATAAGGGTAAAGTAACATATGAAAAATGGCGTGAAGCTGATTATGGTATTAAACGATTGGAAGGTATGTTGAGCTTTATGGAAAGCGAAGATTGGAGTGTGCGATTACCAGAAATGAAAGAATTTTTATCTCTATGTGATCGTCAACGTAACAACAGTTTTAGTGCAACTTTTCCAGAAATGAAGGATATTTTTAATGACTTACCCTAAAGATACATTTTGTAGAATGCCTTTCCACCATATCAATATTAAAAACGAAGGCAAACTCAGTGCATGCTGGCGATACCCAGACTGGGTTGGTGACTTTACAAAAGAAACACTTAAAGAAACCTGGAATGGGGAACGTTTACGTCAAGTTCGTAAAGACTTACTGAGTGGTGTACAGCATGAAAGTTGTAAGAGCTGTTGGGACTTAGAGCGTAGTGGCGCCCGTAGTTTACGTCAAACTGCACCACATATGTATGGTTATGTTGATGAAAATGAAGTTGCAGAATTAGTAGATGATGATGGTTACTATCCACTGGAAAAATTGCGTAGTATTGAAATACGCTTTGACAACACATGCAACTTAATGTGTAGGCATTGTTCACCAACTTATAGTAGTGTATGGGAACAAATGGTTAAAAAAGACCAGGACTTAATGGACCAGATGGTTAAATTTGGTACATATCGTATATACGATAATCACATTAACTTAACACAAGAAATTATTGATGAGGTTGTTGAACTGAGTCCCAATTTAGAAGAAATAATGATTACTGGCGGTGAGCCACTGTATCATGCCAAGCATTATGATTTTCTTGAACGTATTATGCCAGAAGCAGATCATATTACATTACAATACAATAGTAATTTTAGTACCCTTGAATACAAAGGAAAAAGTATACTTGACTTGTGGCGTAAATTTCGTAAAGTAAGTGTACGTGTAAGTATTGATGCAGAACCTAGTATATATGATTATGTAAGGGTACGTGGCAATTTACCTGAAGCAGAAGAAAATATTCGCCGTGCATTAGAATTGCCCAATATGGACATTAGTGCAACTTGCACAACAAGTTTGTTAAACATTACTCGCATTGTAGATGTCGCAAAATATTACTATAGTTTAGGTGTGCCGTTTCATACTAGTCTTGTACAGTTTCCACGTGCATTGAATCCTAAATTACTACCACAAGAACTTAAAGACAAAGTTACTGCTGAGTGGCAAGAGTTAACACAGGGCGACAAAACATGGATGGGAGACCCAGATTTACATTTTAATAAAGTAACAGTGCATCGATGGAAAATGTTTGGTGACAACGTAGTAAATTATATGAATGGTGAAAGTTGGTATGATGAACACTGGCACGAATTTATAAATTATACAGCCGCACAGGATCGTCATCATAATACAGATATTCTAGATTATTATCCAGAATATAGGCCTTATTGGAATGTATAAAAAAGAAATAAAATCTATACCAAACTTTTGTGTTGTTCCGTTTATGAATCTTAATATAGATGCAGACGGCAGAACAATGCAATGTTGTGTACAGGATCCGTTTCAGTTAAAAACACAAAACTATAAAGATCATCATACTCTCTATAGTTTATTTAATAATGATGAATTTACAAAAATACGACAAGAGTTTTTGGATAACCAACAACCTGTTGCATGTAGTCAATGTTTTAAATTAGAAAAAAATGGAGTAGAAAGTGAAAGACTTTCACGCAACCGGAGATATTCAGAAGATTCGTATATACAAGTTAAAGAAAATCTTAAACATCTACCAAATAGTTTAGACCTCAGACTAAGCAATCGGTGTAACTTAAAATGTCGTATGTGTGGTCCTAGAGCAAGTAGTAGTATTGCTAAAGAAAGATTTATACCCAATCATATATTAAGTTTACCAAGTAAAAAAATAATAGACAGTTTAGATAATATTGTAGACATAAAATTACTTGGTGGTGAACCTACAATGATGCCTGAAGTTATGGAAATTTTACAGGCACTGATTGAAAAACGGAAAAACGACACCATTCGACTACATATAACAACAAATGGAACTACTAATAATAAAGAATGGTATCAACTTATAGGACAGTTTAATGAAGTTGTCTTTCAATTTAGTATAGACAGTATTGAAAAAACAAATAATTATATCAGAAGTTCAAGTAATTATAATAGTATTATAGAAAATATAAAATATTTGCAAAGTTTAGGGCAAAATAAAAAATGGTTTTATCATATAAGTCAAACTTTACAAATTTATAACTTACATGATTACTATATGTTAAGTGATGATTTTAAAACTCGTGGTATTGATATATCGGAAATATTTTGTACGCAAGTACAATGGCCGGATTATTTGAATATAGAATACTTGCCAGCAAAAGTTAAAAATATGTACAAAGCTAATTACAATAATAATTTAGTTTCTAGTCTACTAGAAACAAATATTCCAGAAGAAATTGTATTTGATAAAATGCTTAATTTTGTAGAACAAACAAATCAACATGACATGATTAGAAATACAAAATTTTCTGATATTAATCCTGAATTGTGGAACATGGTAATTGAGTTTATAAGTAAAAACTATAAAAAATATGGAGTATCGTATAAAGATGTTAATAAGTGGAAATAAATTTACAGGAGTTAGTGCTAGTATTGGCAAGCTCTTTGACAACGTAACATATGCTAGTCGTACAACTGGGTATGATTTAACTAACAGCGGAGACCAAAAAAGATTTGCTGAATTAGCTCTTGAACATGATACTGTTATATTGTGTGCTGCACTGTGGAAATTTAATCAAACTGTATTACTAGATGTAGTAGCAAAAACATGTGTTGAACACAATCATCGACCTCACATTATTTGTATTGGTAGTACAACAGATCGTGTGAAAAAGGGCGGTGCATGGCTGTATAATGCAGAAAAGAAAGCATTAAGGGATTACTGTAACACACACGGCATCAACGGTGTCTGGGGCTCTAAGAGCCCTAAGATAACACTTGTTAGTTTTGGTACATTAAGTAATAACGCTGAAAAACATCCTGATCGTAAAACCTTAAATATAGATGAAGCAGCGGCATATGTAAAGTGGGTGATCGATCAACCCAAGTATGTGGGAGTTAACGAAATAAGTATAGACCCTATGCAAGGAGCCAGCTGGTATGACTGATTTAAAATGGAGTGAATATGATTTCACACAAATACCTTACGATGATCTTGTGCGTGTTGGCCAGCGCAGTATGCTCTATCGCGACATGTTTACTGTATCTTGGCTACTGGGACGTTTTTGCAACTACAAATGCAGCTACTGTTGGCCTTATGCCCGAAGCGACCGTAAGGACCACCGTCCTACCGAGCTCTGCTTGCTTACAGTGGATGAAATTAAACGTCAAGCCCGAGAGCGAGGTTTCAATTCTTTCCACTTCTCCCTGTCAGGAGGAGAACCTACTTTCCATCCTGGATACTTGGATATCATGGGACATCTTGCAGGAGATGTAGAGAATACGAATTACACAAGCGTACATATGACATCAAATTGTAGCCGTAATATGGGGTGGTTTGAAACATATGTAGAACATGCAAGCAAATTCCACCGTGCCAGTATTACGGCGAGTTTGCATACAGAACACGTTAACACACCAGAAAAGATGCAAGAGTTTGCAGACAAACTCATCTTTTGTCAGGAGCATGATGTACAAATTACAATTAATCAAGTTATGGTTCCAGAATGGTTTGAGAGGGATTGGGAAAATGCCTTGTTTTTCCACGAACAAGGAATCAATGTTACTCTTAAGCCGCAATCAGATCCTACTGCGAGTCGTGTGGTCGAAGGTTACACGCCGGAACAACTAAAAACACTACACAATGGTATGCCGCAACGTGGTTTTACTGAGGTAAAAAACAAATACGTAGAGCGTCCACAACCAACGTTCCGTAAAACAAGTGATCCTCTTTATTGGGAAGATCACAGTCACGTACCACAACACTTCCAGATTGAATTCCGTGACAAAGAAGGAAAGTATTGGTACATGGACCAGGCTGAACGATTTAATGCATTTAACTTTAACCAGTTTAAAGGATGGGA
>Ga0255769_10001787_pt1 | contig 24005 bp, 19 predicted proteins | sample 041ome_9_FD_179637 | JGI IMG/M metagenome (GOLD analysis project Ga0255769, IMG submission 179637) | Coastal salt marsh microbial communities from the Groves Creek Marsh, Skidaway Island, Georgia - 041413US metaG (version 2) | ecosystem: Environmental > Aquatic > Marine > Intertidal zone > Salt... | reverse complement strand
GTGGTTGTACTTCTTGATCTTCTTCTTGATCTTCTCTCGTGCTTTATTGTGTCGATGTTTATCTATCCTTTCTTCTATTCCGTGCCGTTTGCGATTGTGTTTAGGGTTTCACTACATTTTTTTTTTTCCCTTGTAACGGTCGTTTTTCTCTCTTCGATCAAAAACCCAAAACACACACACATGCGTTATTATTTCTTTTTACACAAGTCGCATACAAACATCTAAAACCAACAACAGGACGCGATATTTTGAATCTCTCTCTCTCTCTCTGTCTGTGTGTTTGTCATGTCGTCGTTTTCTGAGGAGGAAAAGAGGAGGAGAAAAGAAGAACCGAGCAACGACGACGACGACGTTTTTTCATTTCCAGAGCGAGATTCGGACGAGGATGATTTTGAAGAAGTGGGAGGCGAGAGGACGGTTTTTTTATCCGACGATGATCGCGAAGAGGAAGAAGAAGAGGAGGAAGAAGAAGAAGAGATTGGATCGAGCGACGAGGAGTTGGAGGAGTACGAAAAGGTGGACGGCGCCTTCGCCGGGGCGACCACCGACGCGTCGTCGGGTGCGTTGTTGCGCGAAGGTAACGAATTCGCGAGATCTGATGATGCGAAAAATGAAGGTGGCGGTTCGGGTCGGGACGGCGACCGCCACGACAAAGAGTACTATCCAAACTCGGGGCCGAAAACGAAAGACGAACACGAGCGACAAACGAAACTCCGATTGATGATTATTCGGCAGCGCGATAAGGAGTTTAAAGCCGATCAAAAATTTAAATCGAAATCCATCGTTCGGTTGAACAACGAAGCGGTGGAAGCGTTGAAAAACGGAGACGACATCGAAGCGATCGCAAAGTACGCGAAAGTGTTTCGAAAGGCGCACGAAAATAACTTGACGCACGAGTTGATGCACGTGTGCCACTCGAATCGAGCGGTAGCGTATTTGAACTTGGGTTTGTTCGAAGAGGCGTTGTGGGACGCGAACAAATCGCAAGATTTAGCGAACAAGAGATACTATCGAACGCAATCCGTCGGCGGTCAAGTAATAAACGTGTTCGTCAAAGGGTACGCGCGCAAAGGTTTCGCGTTGATGGGTTTGCGCATGCACCGATTGGCAAAATCTGTCTTTGAAACCGGACTCGAGTTTTCTCCTAAAGACGAAGAGCTGAAAAGAGGTTTGGAAGAAGCCATCGTCGCCGTGTTGGCCGATTTGCACAACGGGAAAGGCTTCGTCAAAAATCGAGAGACGTTCCAGTGCTTGCCGGCGCCGGAAAAGAAACATCAACAGGAGCGTTTGACGAATTTACCGTACGCGAGTCCGTTACATCGCGTGCATCCGAAAGATATGCTCCCGACGCAGCTTTTGACGCCTTTTCAAGCGGAAAATGATTACCATTTAAAAGATACGTATAATTACATGACGGTCCAAGCCGATATCACGATACCGAAGAGACATTTCAAATACTTGGAAGATACCGTGCGACGCAAACAATACTCCAAAGCCATCGACATCGCGATTAGAAAACTTCGAGAGGAAAACAAAGACGTTCGGGCGTTACACCTCGGATGTGGCGCCGGGTTAATGACCATGCACTTGCTCGATAAAGGCGCGCACCACGTCACCGCGACCGAGCGGTGGTTGTACCAAGCCATGGCGTGTAAAGAAAACTTGTTGAACAACGGTTTCTGCGACGATCAAGTGAAGGTGATCTATAAAAGACCGAACGATTTAGCGCTACTCGCGGACGTCCCGGTGTATTGCAACTTGTTGTTAAACGACATCATCGACGACGGGTTACTCTCCTCCGGTTTAATCCCGTCGACGAAGCACTGCTTGCAAAATTTACTCTTGCCGGACGCGATCGTCTTACCATCGTCCGCGACCGTGTTCGCGCAAGCGATTGAGATTAAATCGAAAAATATCTGCGCTCTAGACGTCTCCGCGATTGATTTATACCGCTCGCACCCGACGTACACGTCCGGCGTCCCGGTAGATCCGGACTCTTATCGCGCGCTTTCGAAACCGAAGGAGATTTGGCATTTTGATCTTGGAAATCTGCCCGAGGCGAGCGATCAGAAGTTTGTCGATTTTGAGTTTACCAAAGACGGGACCTTTAACGCCGTTTTGTTCTGGTACGAGCTACACCTGATCGAAGACGTGAAGATATCGACCAGGGGAGTCAGGGCGAGTGATAGTGATGAAGAAGACGATGATGATGATTACGAGGAGGAAAACATCGTCGTATCGAGTTTGACGCCTTCGCTTTTCTACCTCGACGGCGAGATCAAATCGTACAGCAACCACGTCGTTCCGATCAAATGTTCGCACAACACGGTTGCCATGCAATTCACCGTCGAAGACGCGGATTACATGCACATGATGAAGAAAGACGCGAGCTTTCCAAAGTATCAGTTTTCGATTTTAGCGGACGAACGCCGAGCGGCGGCGTACGACGCGGCGATTCAACGACAAATGGCATTCTTAAAGAAACGCGAAGGCTACGCGAACGTTCTGGATATTGGTTCCGGATCTGGTTTATTATCTATGATGGCTGCTCGTGCGGGCGCGGACTCGGTGCTGGCTTGCGAAATGCTTCCTTCTCTCGCCACGTGCACTCGACGAAACTTGGCGCAAAACAACCTCTCGCGAAACGTACACGTCGTCTGCAAAGATGCCGCGATGCTCGAACGTGGCATTCACGGTCCACACGAAGGGTGCAACATGATCGTCGTCGACTTATTCGATTGCGGCTTAACCGGTGAGCACGTTTTGTACATGCTCGAAGAAGCGCGACGTAAAGTCGCGAACGTCGGATCCGTCGTCGTGCCCGCCGCGGCGACGATATACGCCATGGGCGTCGAGGCGTACACGACCGAAATCGACGGATTCGACATGTCCGCGCAAAACAAGTACCGGTGGGATTCGACCTACGAACCGGTGCAAATGGAATCCGTGAAGCACCGTCGATTGACGAAACCGAAAAAAGTTTTCGAGTTTTTCTTCGATGACTCGATGAAACAGAAAGGCCGCGAAACCGTGATCAAGTTGGAAACGGTCGCGAGCGGCTACCTCAACGCAATCGTCTTTTGGTTTGATTTGCACATGGACGAAGAGGAAACGATCACGACCGCGCCGAGAGGGATCGGAAAAGGCGGAAGAGTAGAAGACGAAGCGAAGCTGATGCGGGATTTAGAGGGGAAGAAAACGAAGAAAGTGATGGAGGAGAGTTTACGAAGAGTGCGCGAGAAGCTCGCCAAAAATCCGAGGGCGAAGGAGTACGTCGCGTCGATCGAAGCCGATGCTCGCAAGGAAGAGGAGGAGAAGACATCGACGGCCAGTGAACTCGCGACGACAACGACGACGACGTTAACAACAACAAGCGACATCGACACCGATACCGACGACGACGACGACGACGACGAACAGAATAACCACTACTGGGGCCAAGCGTTGCAATACCTCGAACGCGCCGTACAAATCAAAGGCGGTAAAAAAATAGCCGTTTTGGCGAAACGAGAAGCCGACGTCATCCGTTTCTCGCTGAAAGAAGGCGTCGGCTCTTGGGTCGGGAAACCGCCGTGGAAAATTGAATGGGGCGGAGGCGCTTCGGTCGAATCGCCGCACTTCCAGAGAGTTCATTACTGTCAACTCCTCGTGAATGACTTTTTGATGCGCCTGCGATCGAAACGGTTCGCGCCGATTGAAAAAGACATGCGGATGATTTTAGCGCACTGCGGAAGCTTGTTCTTGGACCCGCAAGCTTTGACGGACGTGTATCACAGATTAGTCGCGCTGGAGTTGTTGCACGGCGCTCCGGAGTTTTCACCCGGGGCGAGCATGGAGGCGTTGACAAAGCCGGCGTTTCGTTTGCATTAATAATAAAAAAGGAATGACGCGAAGACCTACAGGTATATGATACAAATATTTTTACGCGATTTACTAAATCTATATCATCACAAAACTCCACCTACACGCTCATCGTTTCTTCTTCTTCTTCTTCTTCTTCTTCTTCTATCGTCGTCGTCGTTGCTCGTTGTGCCAATTGATCACGTCCGCGTACTTCAAACTCCCTCCGAAACAATCCAACGCCGAGCCGATGGTCACGTCCACTCGATTTCTGCCGTATGACTTCACGAGCTCTAAATCCTCAATCGAACGCGCGCCCCCGGCGTACGTCACCGGAATCGAGCAATACTTCCCCAACAACTCCACTAGATCTAAATCCAACCCCATCTTCTTCCCTTCCACGTCCACGCCGTGGACGAGAAACTCGTCGCACTTCTCGCTCAATTTCTCTAAAGTCTCCTCGTCGACGACCAAATCCGTCCACTTCTGCCACCGATCGGTGACCACTTTATACTTATTACCATCCTCCTTATCTCGTCTGCAGCTCAAATCCAACACCAACCGTTTCTTCCCGACCGTTTTCAACAGCTTCTCCAACCGCATCTCGTCCAACTTCCCGTCGTGAAACACGTAACTCGTCACAATCACGTGGCTCGCGCCGTTCTCCAAATACTCCGTCGCCGTCTCCGGCGTCACCCCGCCGCCGATTTGCAAACCGCCGGGAAACGCTCGCGTCGCTTCAATCGCCGCTAATTTCGTCTCTTCGTCTTTGCTCAGTAATATCGCGTGCCCGCCGTATATGTTGTCCCGTTTGTACATCGACGCGTATTCGCTCGATTTTTTATCGGTTTCAAAGTTCGTTTCCGGCGTTTCCTCCTCGACGGACTTTTCGTCTCGGAGAGAGGAACCGACGATTTGTTTCACTCTTCCTCGGTGGATGTCGATGCACGGACGGAAAGAAACGACGCCTTGTCCTTTTTCTCGACCGTTCTCGTCGTCGTCGTCGTTCGTCGCGGCCGCCGCCGCCTCTTCCGACGACGACGACGACGCTTTCGTCTTCATCTTGTTCTCGTCGCTCTTCTCCGTCGTCGTCGGAGAAAACGTCGTCGAAAAGCTTCTTCTTCTCAAAGTCGAAACAACGGCTTTGGTCTTCAAAAAGGAGGAGGAGGAGGAGGAGGACGAGAGGGAACATCGTCGGTGGTTCGAGACGACGGCGACGCTCGAGGAGGGAGCGATCATTTCTTTATTCGCGTTGCGTATCCGCGTTGAATTTTATGGGGAAATCGTCAATGTAAAACGCGGATAAACGAAAAACGCTACGAGAGTTATTAGACCGAGTTAAAGAGAAGAATAACGCGATGATGGAAGAAGAGCGCGAAGGTGAGGAGGAAGAACACGAGGTGTTCCTGAAGTGCCCGGAAAAGTTCTATCTCGCGGCGGCGTTTTGCGACCACCCGCCTCCTCTCGCCAAAGGCATCACCGAAGACTCTCGACTTTTGCTCTTCGCGTTGCACGAACAAGCGACGAAAGGACCGGCGAGAGAACACGAACGAGAGGAGAAACCGTCGTTTTGGACGAACCTGTACGATCCGGCGAGCAGTTTGAGGTTTTCCGCGTGGGAAATGTTGGGGGACATGCCCGCCATCGTCGCCATGGAGAGGTATTGCGACGAGGTGGAAGCGTATAATAAGAATTGGTTTCAGTTGATGACGAAAGGCGCGTCGTACGAGACGAGAGCGAAGATGCTGACGATGGCGGACGAGTGCTCGGAGGAGTATTATTTGAACGTGAAGAAAGGATTACTGGTACCTCCGAGAGAGAAGAGGAGGAGTGAGAACGTCGAAAAGTCGTCGAGAGAAGAAGGAGAAGGCGAAGGAGCGAACGCGGGAATACGCACGTTCGGATCGGTGATATTTAGCGGGAACAGTCCGCGGAAAGGAGGAGGAGAAGGAGCGCATGGTAAGAGCAGATTCGCGTTGGAGAGTAAGATGCCCGAGAAGAACGAGTGGAGAACGATCGTCGCGCAGCCGATGAAGAAAGTTCCGGTGAACGACGGTAAGAACACCGCTAGGGGCGGCGCCGCCGAAGAGAACAGAGAAAAGAAGTTAGAAACGAGCACGCATCAACGGTTCCCGCAGAAAAGGTTCGGACACATAGCGCACAAAATAGGCGAAGAGTTGATCGTTTCGCACGGAAATAAAGATGGACGTTTGTTGAGCGATTGCTGGGCGCTGGATTTGATGGAGTTGAGATGGAAAAAGAAAGAGTTGAAGTGGCCCGGGTCGCCGTGCGCGGATGCGGCTTCGGTCGCGACTGGAGACGGAGAGATTTACTTGTTTCGAGGCGTTGGCACGAAGAACGACGAAGACGCGCAGTTGGTGACGACGGCGACGAATTCTAGTAGTACTAACAACGATAATAGTAACATCGTCGAGAAGATGATGATGACGGTTTCCAAGTTGGACTTATCGGACATCGGAGGGAAGCTGAACGAGTTGAAATGGCAACACGTTCCGGCGGTTGGATCTGGAAGATCTTCCGATTTGCCGTGCGCGAGAACTGGACACACGGCGACGTTGTTCGAAACCGACGACGTGGTGTACGTTTTTGGAGGCATGTCCGTCGGAGACGCGAAGAAGAACGTCAAATCTGTTCCTTTGAACGATTTGTGGGAGTTTTCGTTGATTACGAAGACGTGGCGACAGATACTCACCACCACCACCACCGCTACGGGTGGAGGAAAAGAAGAAGAAAAAGAAGAAACAAAGAGCGGCGCTGCTTCGTCTTCCTCGTATATCCCGTGTGAACCACCCACGGCGAGAGGTTCTCACGTTGCGGGAAGATGCGGTCGCTTCCTTCTCGTATTCGGCGGCGCCGCCGGCAACGTCTTGAGCGATACCGACGTGCACTGTTTCGATACGCGCACGTATAAATGGATTAAAGTTACCGCCGAAATCGTGAGCGACCAGAACGACGAGGACAAAAAGCTCGAAAAAATAGCCCCACGAGCCGGTCACTGCGCGACCACGTCCGAAGACTGCACCAAAATGTTCATCTGCGGCGGCGGCGATAATCAATCCGCGTTGCTCGAAACGCTCTCGCTCGACTGCTCCGAGCTTCTCGCCCTAGAAAACGCCGCCTTTGCCTCTCCATCTTCTCCGCCAAAACTCTTCTGGTCTCTCCTCGTCAAGTCCTCCGCGTTAACCGGTAAAGAAGGAATGACCTTAACCACGATTCCGTGTCAATCCGGAGAGTACTTGCTCGCGTTTGGAGGTTTGACGGGCACGTCGGATTGCGAAGTTTCTTGTTTGCGGGTGAAATAGAAAAAAGATCGCCGGAAATCCTCCTCCGCGCATTTTAGCAGCATCAAAAGTAACAGCATAGTAGGTTTTTGCGTAACGAACTCTCTCTCTCTCGTTCACTCTCTCTCTCTTCCGCGCGCGCGCGCTTCCGCTTTGTTTTGCAAGTATTTTTTCCCCCTTTTCTCGTTCTCCGGCACACAAGACGCGTGAAAAAAAAGAGAAAAAACAACATTTAAGCGTCAGAAAAAACACCGTAACGAGCACGCACGCAACGCGCGCTCCGCGGAAGAAGAAGCGAGTAAAAAACGAACGAATTCTCCTCGAATTCCCGCTCTGAGAAACGCTCAGATTTGAATTCTCGAGCGCATTTCCCTTCGCATCCTTCGCTTTAAGCAGAGAGAGACGGCGCCCGCGCGGAGAAGAAGAGAAAAATTTCGGTTGACCTCTTTCTTCTAACGAGAATTTTTTCGTCTCCCTCCGATAAAAAGAGAGAAAATGTCCGCGACGCAACGGCAACACGCCGTGGGTTCACCAACCTCGAAATCGGATAAGAGTCAAAATGCGAGTTCGGATAGCGCGAGCGTCGCGAGAAGGTGCGTTTAGAGAGCCGTTTTTTTGTTCGCGCGATGGTGTTTCGCGCGCGTTTCCGGAAACACATTTTTTTTTCTCTTTCTCTTTTTTTTTGTTTATCTCCTCCTCCCCCCCTTTACCCCTTTTGGAAGAGAGAAGAAGAAGAAGAAAGACTGGACCTGACAATAACACGTATTACATTTCACAAAACGCGAATCAAACGCAGATTACAAACGGAATTGATGTCCCTGATGACCTCCTCGGACGCCGGCATCTCCGCCTTCCCGGATGGGGATAACATCTTCTCCTGGGTCGGGACCATCGAAGGCGCCAAAGGGACGGTGTACGAAAACTTGAAGTACTCGCTGACGCTTTCGTTCGCGAACGAGTACCCGTACAAAGCGCCGGTTGTGAAATTTTCCACGCCGTGTTTCCACCCGAACGTCGATCAGTTTGGGAACATTTGCTTGGATATTTTGAAGGAGCAGTGGTCGCCGGCGTATAACGTGAGGACGATTTTGTTGTCCATTCAGAGTTTGTTGGGGGAGCCGAATAACGATTCGCCTCTGAATACGCACGCGGCTGGGTTGTGGTCGAACCAAGAGGAGTATCGAAAGTTGTTGCATAAGAAGTACAAGGAGGATGGGGCGAAGAACTAACGAAGTAATAAGAACAACAACAACACGCGGTATATAATCATACATAGAGAGAAAGTGAAGCGCGCATTCGTCGCGAGCGCGAAGAGACGCGGGCGAAGAAAACGTATTCGAAAGAATCTTTTTCAAAACCCGGGCCTATAAAAAAAGAGGGGGAAGGTGAGAAGCGTTTACCGCCGCGCGGCTCGAGAGAGCTCGGTGGCAATCGCTATGCTTTCATTCTCCTCCATCTTTTCGTTTGCGACGGGTGCACGAATCATACTCCCCCAACACACACACACATACGTATAGAATAACGTCTTGAATTGCTTGAGGAGTTAGAATTGAAACACTTGTAACATTAGATAAAACGATTAATCATAGTATAACAGTTAGAAACGTCCATCCTCGTCAATGTCTTCTAATCGCGCGGCTATTAAAGCTATCTTTCTATGTGCGTGGTAGCAACTATCTATTTCTTCTTGGACTTCTTTTTCTTTTCCTCGTCCTCGTCTCTCGTTTTCCTCTTCTTCTCCTTCTTTTCCTTCTTCTCCTTCTTCTTCTTCTTCCCGTCTTCTTCGTCGTCGAAACTCTTCTTGGTCCCCGTAAACTCCTTTCCGAGCTTGGCTTTATCGCCTAAACCGCGTCTGGACCCTTTGGCAATCGCCATTTGGTGCGCTCGATTGAAAATGTCCTCCTGTTTATCCTCCGTGAAGCCGTTCTTCTCTTTCGCGTCCTCGATATCTTCGACGTCGCGATCCAACTCTCGTTTACTCCCGACTAAACCGCCCCACAAAAACCCCGCGTTGCGCCACCACGAAAATTTTTCCGTCGTCTCCGACGGTTTCCCCTCGTACGCTTCGCCTTTCTTCTTTTCTTTTTTCCGTTTCTTCTTATCCTCCGTCTCTTCCTCCTTCTCTTCTTTCTTCGTCTCTCTCACCTCTAAATTCGTGTTCATGATCGTCTCTTCTTCTCCACCGCCGCTTCGCTTCAACAGCGCCTTCATTTGCTCCTCTTCGAAACTGGCGATGCGTTTCAGTTTACCTTTCCTCCCTCGAAACGAACTCTCGCTCGCGATTTGCCTCGCCACGGCCAGTTCTTTTTGACATCCGTTGTACTTCATGCCGTCGTTGCCTTTCTCCGAAGAAGCCGCGGCGGCGGCGGCGTCGGCGGTTATTTCGCGAATGTTCCTTTCGAACTCGTCATCGCTGCTCTCGCTTTCGTCGTCCTTTGAAGAAGAAGAAGAAGATGACGACGACGACGACGACGACGACGACGAAGCGTCGCCTTTCTTTTTCTTTTTCTTTTTCTTCTTCTCTTTCTTCCTCTCTTTCTTCTTCTTCTTCTTCTCTTTCTCGTCCGAGTCGCCGCCGTCGTCGCCTCCGTCGCCTCCTTTAACTGCCAGCGCGAATTTCTCCGCCGCGGACTTAAAGTGGCCCTCCCACCACTTCTCCTCCCAGTTGTATCGCTCCTTTTTCTTCCCGACGCCTTCCCTCGCCTCTTTCTTCTCCACCTCGATGGCTTCTTTCAGACCTTTTCCCGGGTTCACTCCCAACGCTTGGCCTTTTTCCCAACCCATCTTTTGCAACAGATGGCGGCCGAAACCGGAGTACGCTTTCGCGCCCGGGTTTTGCTCGTAGGTTGGAATCTTCATTATTAGTGAGACTGTCTTGTTCCTCTTCTTCTTCTACTGTCTTCTTCTTCTTCCTTTACGCGTCGCGTCAAGCGTGTTTGTGTGAAAGAAAAAACGCAAAAGAGAGAGAAAACGTGCACCTTTTCCCGGGAAAAAAAATGGCGCAAACGAAGAAGAAGAAGAAGATGTTCCTTTTCTTCCTCCTCGCTTTCTTCTTCTCGACGTTTCCACTCACCCACGCGGATTCGTCCAGAGCAACGGTATCGGGAGAAAGAAGAGTCGTCGTCGTCGATGATGTCATTTCTGATGAGAACACGACGCCACCGCTTCGTTCGTTGAAATATGGGAGCACGAATTGGCAATCCGACGCGGAATCGTACGCGAAATTTCCTCCCAAAACGCTCGTCTTTCCCGGGACGCACGATAGCGGCGCGTACTTTTTAACGTCTACATTTCAACCGGGGGATAACGCTTTACCGGAATGGGTCGCGTCGGCGTCCAAGTACGCGAAAATGGTGGGGATTCCCATCGATGAACTCGTCGCGAGGTGGGCGAAGACGCAGAGACAGACGATATTCGAACAGTTGAGAACGGGCGCGAGATATTTAGATTTGAGATGCGGGTGGGAATCGTCGTCGTCGTCGTGGAGAATTCACCACGCGCTCGTCGGCGTGGACGTTTCGGTCGCGTTGGAGGACATCGCGAGCTTTTTGAGGACGTTTAAGACGGAGGTGGTGATTGTGGAGATGTCTCATTTTTACGGCGACCCGGACGAAGACGCGGTGGAGCAGTTGGCGAGCGAAGTTTTAGGCGCGTTGGGCGAGTTTGTCGTGCCGTATTACGGAGAGGAAGAAGAAGAAGAAAACTTTTGGACGAGACCGTTGGAAGAGTCGGTGAAGAAGAACCAGAGAGTTTTAATCTCGTTCGAGAATTTTAACATGTTCAACACGACGGAAAAACACTCGCCTTTTCTTTGGCCCTGGGGGGTGTTAGAGAACGGATGGGCGAACACCGACGACATCGCGACGATGAAAGAGTACAACTTTGACATCGTTCGCGCGTTTAACAATCAAACGACCGAAGAAGAGACGACGAGCGCGGCGCCTTTGACGAAGCTCTCGTGGACGCTCACGGCGAAAGCGAAAACGGTTGAAAATTCCGTCTGGCCGCCGATTAAAAATCACCACCCGAAAACCATCATCGATTTGACGTTAAAATACGCCGATCGCTTCGTGTTTGAAGATTTCGTACATTTAATGAGCAAAGACTTGAACTGTCGGTTTCCTCAGGTGTTTGCCGTGGACGCCTGGTTCGACGACGCCGGCGCGAGCGGAGAAGAACAACCGCCGCGGCGGGAAGGCGTGTTTTGGAAGCTCGCGAAAGAGGTCAGCGCGAGACAAAACGCACCCGAGTTTACGAAGAAAAAGTGCATGGCAAACGATGAAGACGACGAGAATGCAAAAATAAATTCGCGGTGGTGGTGGTGGTCGTCGTCGTCGCGGTGAAGTCGTCAAGAGAAGAAGAAGAAGAAGAAGAAGAAGAAGAACAAAAGCGTGTACAAACAAACAAAAATATTAGAAGAAAGCGAAACGCACGCGCGCGCTCGCGAAAGAGGAAAAGAGAGAGAGAGAGACCCGAGAGAGAGAGACCCGAGAGAAGAGTCATAACCAATACGCATAAAACCTGTATACTACACCACTTGCACGAAAAGAGAAGACCGGCAAACTATGTGATGATAAAAACATCGTACACGCCGCGCGCTCGCGCTCCCTCGCTCGCACACCTTTTATTTTAGGGTTTCAACACCACTTTTGAGCCGCGGAACCGACGCTTTTCCCCAACACCATCGCGCCATAAAAAGAAGCGCGCGCGCGCTCTTCGTCGCACGCAGACACACGCACACCGACACTTTACGCGTTGCGCGCACACACGTACGCACGCACACGCATAAGCACATATCACGGAGTAGTAGTTTGTACGCATATACCAGAGAGAGAAAGAGCGAGAAAATGGCGGAGGAGAGAGATCCTCTCCTGCCGACGACGACGACACCAACGCGCGCTTTGACGAACATCCGCGAGGAGAAAGACGCCAAGGAGAGTTTCAGAAAGAAGCTTCGCGTCTCTCGCGAGTACAGAGAAAAGTTTAGTGAGAAGACGAAGAATAAGAACGACGACGACGACGACGCGAGAGCAGCGGAATCCTCCTCCTCGGCGGCTTCAACGTCTTCTTCGTCTTCGTCATCTTTCCACGACGTGTTCGCGCACGGCGCCGTGTTAACGCTCGTGCTCTTCTCCGCGTTTTTCGCGTTCATGTGCTTCGGCTTCGTCAGTCGCAGTCACTACGTTCGCGCGCGAGAAAACGCGCTGGTGAAGGCGATGAACAGCGACTTCATCTTGGAAGAAAAGATGATGAAAAGTACGAACGATTTGGTCCCTCTGAGCGTGTTTTTGAAGGAGGAAGAGGAAGAGGAGGAGGAGAAGAAGAGGAGCAACGACGACGACGACGACGACGACGAAGAACGCGGGAGAAAAGAAGAGAAGAAGAAAAATAAGAGAGACGACGACAGAGAAGAAGAAGAGAAAGACGCGAGAGAAACAAAGTACAGCAACGGGAAATCGTTCGCGCGGGCGATTTTAACCAAGGAGGAAATGAAGCCGTTCGAGAAGTGGTTGGCGAAGGACGGCGAAATCGAGTTGGATAAGCTCGTGGAGGCGCTCAGGGCGGATAAAGAAGCGCTGTATAGAGGTTGGGGTGAGAACGACGATAACGACGAGAGTAGCAGCGATAAGGATAAGAGTAGTAGTAGTAGTAGTAGTAGTAGTAGTAGTAAGTGGAAACATTCGAGCGCGACGTTCGCGGCGTTGATGGAGGGCGGCGCGGCGGACGAGCAGCCGCGAGATAGCACGGTGCTGAATTCGAAACATAAATTTTCCTTGTGTTTAGACGATATGGAAAACTGGGACGTGCGATTAGGCGCGGGCGCGTGGATGGACGCGTTGATTCAAACTAAACCAGAGGGCAAGAATAGCGCCGGGGAGTGTTTCACGAACGTGGTGTACGATTCCGGTCCAGAATGCGCCAACGCGGACGTCAGAGTGTTTCAATCGGGATCGGTTTTATGGAAAGGAGCGTACGTCGGCAAAGAAAATCCTCCTTCTTCTCCTCAAGAAGGCGCGTCGTTTGGCGCAGTACTCATGGCGAAACTTGGGTTTTTCGATAACGATATCCTCGGGCCAGACGTCAGTCAAGATATCATGGTAGATAGCTCTCCGAACAGTGAAAATCGAACGGTGCAAGACCCGATCGAGATCACCGAAGAGGCTATTTACGAAGATCAAACGGCGTTTTGGGAGACCAAATCGAACCGAAGAATGTTGCTCGACATCGGCGATAAGAAGAGTAAGAAAAACACCAGCAGCAAGAAAGAACAACAACAACAGCAACAACAACAACAACAACAAGCGGCGTTATGGCGACTTCCGCCGAAGCAAAATCCTGATCAAGTTTACGTGTACGCCTCGTTGGAAACTCCCGGCGCGTTTGGGAAGGATTTATTGAACGAAGGACTACTCTCTCAGGTGGATTACATCGCGCACGGGAACGAGAAAGCCTCATCGGTTTGGCTTCCGCAAATGATATCGACCAAAGGTTTGATGGCGTCTTACGAAGCGTTCATGCGCTCGAAGCAATCGCGCATCCCAGGCATCGCTTGGCTCGGAAAGAACTGCCCAGACAACGCGCCGAAAATGAAAGTTTTGAAAGAAGTTTCCAATCACTTCCCGGTTTTCTCCATCGGTGAGTGTCGGAGAAACTCAAACGAACCGTTGGGTTTGCCGGAACATAAAGTCATGGGATCTGGCGGCATCGATTTCTTCACCAAGACGCAGTTGGCCTTGTCCGATTACTTGTTTTATTACGTCGGCGAGGACGCGGATTGCCCGGGTGCAATTCACGCGGATCTATGGATGGCGTTAGCGAGAGGATCTATTCCGGTTTATTTCGGCACCGCGAGCGTGTACGAATACCTCCCGTGTCCGGAAGGAGACTGCATCGTCGACGTGAAGAAGTTTGATTCGAGCGCGCACTTGGCGAAGGAGTTGAGAAAAATTTCCAGTTCAGAAAAGTTGTACAAAAAAGCAACCGAATGGCGACGACGGTCTCCCGACAAGTGGCCTTTGGGATTTAAGAGAGGTATTGCGAGAGCGTCGCAGGATTTCAGGAAAACTTTGTGCGATTCCGTGTTGAAGAAAGGCGGCGATCAAGCTGGTTCGGGCGTGACGAAAGAGGACGTCATAAAACGAACCATCACGAGCGTCCCGTGGTCGAACGCGGCGGTGGCGGCGTTGACGCCGGCAAGCGCTGCAACGCAAAACGACATCTCCGATGCGTCATCTTCGTCGTCGAACGCTCGTCTCGAAGGCGCTTTGCGCGCCGAAAAAGCCGCAGAATCCGGCGACGCGCGCGCCTCCTCCGTCGTCTGCGCGAAACAAACCGAAGTCATCGCTTTAGGCCAAAAAGTCAGCGATATGCTCGGTTTCGAAAGCGAAACGGACGGTTTCACCGACCCGACCGATTTCATCGACGTAGAAATCAAATCCAAGCAAGAGTTTGAAAAAGAGCGCAAAGAGCAAGAAGCCGAAGAAGAGGAGGAGTTTGAGGAATTCTCCTCCGCCGAAGACGACGACGACGACGACGACGCGAACCGGTGAGCGTCGTTCTCGTCGCAACATCAAGGCGTAAAAAAAAACTAGAGCAAAGCATATATAAAGTAGCACATAAAGTAGCACAGCGCGTGTAGTTTAAAACGATAGCACATTTAAAACAAAACGAGTTTCGCCCCTCGCCTTCGCGACGCGAAACCGCTTTTTTACATACTACATGTGTATTTATACTTCTCTCTCGCTTGAAAGGAAAGCATCTCTCTCTTTCAAAAAACACAGAGGAGTATATAACTTTCTTATCCTGTTTGCTTATTTCTGCAACACAGAGAGATCTTCTTTTTGCAGCCGCCTGGATTATGCGTTCCAAGAGCGATCGAAAGCCACACAAATTCTCGCATTGGTCCATTTTTTCCAAAAAAATAAAAAGAGTCGACGACAAAAATTTCCCAAGAACACCACAAAAAACTCATCCATCGAGCGCGGTTTATCTTCTTCTTCTTCTTCTGTGAAGAGAGAGAGAGAAAAGAAGAAAAGCTTCTTGTTCTCTTCATCGCGCGCACATCATCATCAGATACGATGGAAGAGATTCCACTTTTTCGAGTCTTCGTCTCGCCGAACGCGTCGGACGTCACCGGGAAAACGTTGCACTCCGGGTACATCACGCAAGGCCCCAGGGTGGAAGAGTTTGAAAAGAAGCTGGAACGTTATTTGGAAAACCCGTACACGTTGGCGTTAAATTCGGCGACTTCGGCGCACCATCTCGCGCTGCACTTGCTGAAGAAACCTTCGAGTGCGAATAAATGGCCGGGTTTGAAGGAAGGGGACGAGATTTTGAGCACGGCGTTGACGTGCACGGCGACGAATTTTCCAATCTTAGCCAACGGATTTAAGATAAAGTGGGTGGACGTGGACCCGAGGACGGGGAACATGGACGTGAGAGATTTGCGGAAGAAAATTACGAAGAACACGAAAGTTATCGTTTTTGTGCACTGGGGTGGGACGCCGGCGGATTTGGATGGGATCAAAGAGGTGCAAGACTACGCCGAACGCGCGTTTGGATTTCGTCCGATGGTGATCGAGGACGCCGCGCACGCCATGGGCGCCGAGTATCGCGGCGTGAAGATTGGCGCTTTACAAAGAGGCAACATCGCGACGTTTTCGTTGCAAGCGATCAAGCACTTGACGACTTCAGATGGTGGAGTGCTCTGTCTCCCGAACGAAGAACTTTACGAAAGAGCGAAGCTTTTGCGTTGGTACGGCATCGACAGGGAAAAGAGAAACTATCAGAAAAAAGATTTCCGTCTCGAATCCGACGTCGCAGAGTATGGCTTCAAATTTCACATGAACGACTGGAACGCGAGCCTCGGATTGGCTAATTTTCCATTTCTGGCGCAGAACTTGGAGAGACACAGAGCAAACGCGCAGTTTTACAATGAATCGTTAAAGAATACGAACGGTATTAAACTGATTCATCCGCCAAACGGCGCGAACTCTTCGTATTGGGTGTATTCGTTATTCGTCGAGAATAAACCGGAATTCATCGAGCACATGAAAAGCAAAGGCATCGTCGCTTCTCAAGTTCACGCGCGAAACGATACGCACTCGGTGTGTGCGCCTTTCAGAGCGCATCTTCCAAACTTGGATGCGGTTGAAAAAGAGCTCGTCGCTATCCCGTGCGGCTGGTGGATAACCGACGAGCAAAGAGAATACATCGTGCATTCAATTCGAGATTTTTTTCATCATCGCAACAAAAACTCGGTCGCCATTTCGCGAAAGTGGACGAATTCGACGAATGGAAATTCGGTACCGAGGCACGTTGCTCGCCGAAAAATTATCATCACGGGCGGTTGCGGTTTCATCGGTCATCACGTCGTCGAGCACTTCTCTCGAACGACAGATTGCGATCTCGTGGTCATCGACAAGTTATCCTACGCCTCTCTCGGGTACGACCGTTTGAGAGATACCGGCGTGATTGACCGCGTCCAAGTGTTTGCCACAGATCTCGTCAATGGCATTCCCGAAGGCGTCGCATACGAGCTCGGTAATCGAATCGAATTTATCGTGCACATGGCGGCTGAAACGCACGTCGATAATTCCATTAAAGATCCCGTTCCTTTCATGCGCAATAACGTGGAAAGTACGATTTCGATTCTCGAATACACGAGAAATTTAATCAAAGCCGGGTGCGATTTAAAAAGTTTCTTTTATTTCAGTACGGACGAAGTATTCGGACCGGCGTTGGGTACGACGATGTACGAAGAATGGGATCGTCATAAACCAACTAATCCGTATTCAGCCTCGAAGTCAGCCGCCGAGAACATATGTATTTCCTATGAAAATACGTACAAAATTCCTCTCATGATTGTCAACGTCATGAATGCGTTCGGTGAAAGACAACATCCGGAGAAGTTCATTCCTAAGTGCACCCGCAAAGTGTTGGCGGGAGAAACGGTACACATTCACAGTTATCCGGACAAACGACGCGCGGGAACTCGATTTTATATCCACGCGAGAAACATAGCCGCGGCTGTAGGATTTCTGCTCCAAAAAGGTTCCATTGGAGAGAAATACAATATAACGGGTGAGAAAGAAGTCGATAATCTTGAGCTCGCGACGTTCATTTCAAAGGTTTGCGAAAAACCTTTGATTTATGAAATGGTTGACCATCACGCCGATCGACCGGGACACGATTTACGGTACGGATTGTCTGGAGTGAAAATGGCAAAGATGGGTTGGGTTCCGCCGTATGGATTTGAAGCTTCGTTAACGAAGTGCATCAAGTGGACGCTGGAAAATAGACATTGGCTCGAGTTGAAAAGATGGGCGGAAGATCCAAACGTGTACGAAGGGATTGCTCCGGAGGAAATCGGACAGGTGTTTGATCCGACGCAAGAAAATGCGAGGATATCAAGATTATAACAGACGAGAAGAATTAAGTTCGAACACACACTGGCATAATAATAATAATAATATTAATTAATAATAAACGAGTTGCAATGTTATGATCCCTAGTAAGTAAGTAAGTGAAAACTTAATCGAACATAAAAGCGGCTTCAATCTTTATCGCAGTGCTTCTCGTACCATGAACATTAATCCACTCCCCGACGTGCTTCGCAAGAGTTGCACGTACATGCCTCGATAAAATCCTGAAACACCTTCGCGTTCGAGCACAACTTTAATCACATCCACTACGGATGTCGCTTTCTTCTTGCGCACATCAATTTCTACTTTCTTCGTCGTCTCAAAGTTCTCGTTATTTTCTTCGTTCGCTTTCAGTAAAAGCGTCTTCAGGCGAATCATCGGATACGTTATCACCGTAGCCGCGCCTTTCGATACCGTGCCCAATACAAATGCCTCAAACGCAGACAACTGCATTTGATTTTCCCTCGCATATTTCAGTAGATAGCGCGCCTTTATGTTTTCAAACAAAGCTACGTTAATGGCGGGGTTAACCGTGAGAATACACGCCGGTAAAAGTCCGTTCCAAAACTTCGCGACGCCGTGCTCCTCGTAAATTTTACGCGTGATTTCAAAAATACCCATCCGTTTCGTCGACTTGGAAATTTGCAAGTTCATCGACACGGTATCGATTGGAATGGTCAAAATGTTCGTCACGATCCCCGCGATCGTCCCTAATCGAACCGAAGTGGAAATATCGATAATATTCACGCCACCGTCGTTCTCGCTCGCCGGCGCGTCCTTCTTCTTCTTCTTCTTTGCCATTTCCATCATCAAACTCTCGAGTTTCCTATTCGTCAAGTACGTGTACGAGTAATAATAAATCAGGTCGGAAATCAAGCAGTGCACCGCTCGCGAGTAAAATCCTCTGTACAGCTCCGAGACGCCTTTTTCGCGCACCGTGAGCGCGAATTCGCGGAACACGCCGCCGGAAACTCCCGAAGAAGAACTTTTGCCACTGCTACTCGTCGCGTTGTTGTTTTTTTTTCCAAACGTTTTTGTCTTCTTCGCATCATCATCGTCGTCGCCATCATCGGAAGAAGAGGTCGAAGCCTCGGCGGCTCTCTTCGTGCGAAGCAAGTCGAGAGGATATAAAGCGCACAGCGCGAAGAGTCCACCGGCGGATGCCTTCAACGCATCCGCTACGGGCGATGCCGCTGATGTTGACGCTGACGACGACATGTGTGTGTGTATCGAGCACACGCGTTGTTCGAGTGAAGAGAGATACTTTCCCAAACATCAAAAGTTAAGCTTTCTTTTTTCCCCACCGCGAGAGAAAGAAAGAAAAGGTTGTGTTTTGTTCTTTAAAAGATTTTAGGGAGAGAGTCTGATGTGGAATTTATCAGGCCGCAAAATCCACGTGGAAAATTGCAAAAATACGTACTACATATAGGGCACGACCGACCTCTGATTTCAGAATACTTTAATATGGTGTTGCGTTCGCGCCGCGCGCGCTTCGGCGACGGGCGAAAGGAGAGAGACAAAAAATAAAACAGAAGTTTTGCGCGTAGTAGCTTTGAGGAACAAAGAAATGAGGAGGAGGAGGAGGAGGAGGAGAAGGACGCGCGGTTGCTCGTTTGGAACGAGATTGTTATATTTTATCGCTCGCGTACAACATCAACAACAACAACAACAACAACAACAACACGTTTTGAAAAAAAAAAATCTTCTTCTTCTGTATGCATTCTTCAACGCAAAGGAGTGCACGCGTAATGTCTTCTCAGCGTGTCGCTCCATTTAGAACGACTCGGGTTCCACAGCCAAAATTGTCTGCCAAGGTTTCCATCCGGCCCATCTTCGATGCTTTCGTATCGCCGCGCGCGGTAAAAGACGAAATTCGCGAGAAGCTTTGTCGAAACCGAGTATCCTCCCTTCTTTTTCATCCACCACGCGTATATGCGCTCTGCGTTGAGTCCTCGCCTTCTGTTCGGAAGTTCACGCACCACTCCTTCTTCGAAATTGTTTTGTCCTCCGCAAAGACCGCTGTATAAACTCAAATAGTGTTTCGCCGCTTCGCCGACTCTCGAAACCATGAGCCTGTCGTTGACGCCGCCGAAAGGCGACCAGGCGGGCACGTGAACGGTCTTCGTTTGAAGACTATCGCTCTTGAAAAAAGAGCTCGAACGCGTATAAAAATCTGCGGGTATTTCGTCTCCGTATTCAACATCCGGTCTCAGTAACACGACGACATCAAAATGAGTTTTTTCAGCGTACATGAGCTCGCTCGAAGCCTCGCGGTACATGAGTTGCGTCAAAAGCTCTCTGGGATAACTCCCTTTCGTACCTCGCGCGATTCTATCCGCGCGCTTCTCGTATTTTTTCGAGAACGTCTCGACGCATTTTTCGCTCGGTTCCGGTACCGTTTCAATTTCAAGCGTGTATCGAAGACGAGGAGGAGAAGGATCATCTTCACCTCTTTTACCGTATTCGTTATTTCTTCTCCTCTTTTCTTCTTCTTCTTCTCTTCTTCTTTTGTCGATTTCCTCCGCGAAGGCTTCGAATTGCCAGGCGTCTTCGTCCGCCTCCGCGCGAATGAAAAAGTGTACGCGGGTGTGTTTTCGATCGAGTATTGGTTTCACGATATTCTCGTAAACGCTGCAGTGCGTTCGATTCAAAGTACGCGCTTGCCCGTACATTAAAAATGCAAAACTTATTTTCACATCTTCGTCTTCTTCATCCGCGAAGCCAAGGTCTCGACCGACACCGCCTGTTGATGATGGAGCTTCTTCTTCGAGCGTCATCATCGTCCAGAAGTACGTAAAAAAGCACGCGGAGAAGAACGCGACGACCAATAAAGCCGAGACGAAAGAAATTCGTCCCGGCGGTGGTCCTTTACGAATGTGGTGGTGAGACGTCATTCTCTCTCTCTCTCTTCTTCTTCTTCTTCTTCTTCTTCTTCTTCTTTCTCCGTATCTTTTTTTCTTTTAAATCCCAACCGCAGCCGATGAAAACGTCCTCGTCATCTTCATCTTCTATATCTTCTATCGATGTGCACACGTAGTAAAACAAATAAAAAAAACTCTCCTCCTCCTCCTTCCACGGCGTGATGGTGGTTCTTCTTCTTCCTCTTCTTCTTCTTCTTCTTGTTAGTGTTTATGTGTTCGTGAGAGACAGAGAGAAACCACCACGCGAGCGGCAAATAATGTTTGGGGGGGCTTTTCTTTTTTAAAACTTTTTGGGGACTCTTGTGCATAAAAAAAGAAAAAAAATCTTCTTCTTCTTCTTCTTCTTCTTCTTCTTTCTCCGTCTGTCAGCATGTGAATGTGATTATATGCGTTTTCGAATCACCGGCATTTTACTACTACGTACATAAAATATAACAACATCAGCATTTTTTTTTATTATTCGATGGGTTTGAAGACTTCCAAGCCGCCGAGGAACGGCCTCTACGCTTCCGGCACGGTGACCGACCCGTCCTCGTTCTGAAAGTTCTGAAAGTTTCCTGTCTGTCCGTCTGTCCGTATCTTTTTTTCTTCTAAATAAATCCCCGCAGCCGAAAACGTCCTCGTCATCTTCCACCTAAAAAAAATCTTTCCAGTCAGGGCGCGTGCCATGAAGCGTGACATCTTCCAAACGTCTTTTCGCGTATATGCTCAGGACATTCCTGCCGAACGTTTTCTCTGTTGGCATCTTGTGGTGCTCGAAAATATTTCCAGTTCAGAGTTATGTCACTCGGTTTGCGGAACCAAGCAGACTGAGCGTCAATTTGATTCAGTGTAATCTCAAGTCCTTGTTCGTTTTTGAAATCATTCCAGAACCGAGCAACGCTGGGGTGGTTTATCACATCGTCGAATATGACAATCCCACCGACTGACACGCTACCATACAAATAATACATGGCATCCTGGTAGGAATCGTAAAAATTGCCGTCTATACGCAAAACAGCAATTTTCTGTTGAGGATTCCAACGAGGAACTGTGTCTTTGAAAAGACCGACGTGAAAGTATACATACTCATTCATAACTCCCAATTTCTCAAACCAGTAACGAACATCCTCTTCTTTTACAGATAAAAATGCGTCTGCTGCATTATATTCTTTAATATTATCAAATGCATCAAAAGAGTGTATGCCGCGCTTCATGTCACTTTCTATATTCGCAGCTGACGCTAGCATCATGCCTCCTCCCCTCCACACACCCAGCTCCAATATTTCACCAGGTATTTCTTTTCGGTTCACCTCAGCAATCGACGCATAAAAATTAAGCAGACGAGCCCTTCCCATCATGGCATAACCAAACGGAGGCCAGTCGTTACCCCAAGCTCTCCCTTCTTCATCGTACGTCATAGAAAATTTGCAGTCTGGTTTAACACACGAACCATCGAGCGGACTGCCGAGCACAGCCTCGACGATATATCGAACAAAAGGCGATGGACTACCCAAGAGAAGACAATCGTGAGTTTCTACCGAAAGCTCAATACATTTTCTTTTCGCGTGTCGAGACACCATACTCATTCGTTTCTTGAAATTCCGGCACTGTGGCGTGCATCCTTCCTTCCACAGTGAGGCTGGGGCTATCACTGGTCGGGCGTATAGATTAAAGATCAATTCTCGGAACAGAACGAGCGAGGCTATTGAAAAAAAGATCAGTACCGCGATGCGCCGTATGCTGAGCCGCATTGTCGATTTTAGGTTGCATATAACAAGTAAAGTATTCGATGTTTAAAATTTGAATTTGTTACGAACATTTCGGTCCGAGCGATTCTAAACCTTGCATTTTACACGGCACCTCTTGCCAGAGCGTACTGTGACTATGATCACCCTTACCAATTTTTTCCTCATCAGGTCGCCCGTTTGTGTAGTAATACATTGCCATGCTTCTTCGGGGAAAGGGAGAAGTCAGTGGGTCTGTGTACCCATGGTACGAAAAATCGGTCGTACGAAATATAACTAGGCGATTGAATATCGGTTGAATCTTACGCTCGCACGTGGACATATTCCTGGGCCACAACTCAAGTGCGCCTCCCCATTTTTCTTTCCACTCAGAGTTGAGGAAAAGAAACACGTTTATCCGCCGGTCCAGCTTGTATCTTTCGTACCGATTGAAATCTGCGTGTACCCTCAAAAACCCACGAGGAGCGGTTGAATGCAGACCGCTTCCTCGAAAATGCGGATCGGGAATCACGTTGTCGATGCCAGAGATGTCTTCAAGAAACGTTGTAAAAGTAGAAGATTTGAACAGGAGAAATAAGAAGCGAGTCATTGCACCAAAATATTCTTCCGAATACACAGCAAGTTTCTTGTACTCGTTGCGCTCGAATACATCGCCACCTTTCATCTTTAATGTTTTGTATAGGCAGTTCATTTTCGAGCTGTCGCGGCCAATCCCCATTTTATGCGCGACGCTTTCGCAGATGCTATCATAATTCATTTCGATAAACTCTTTCTCAACCAGTTTTAGCAAAGCAGGTTCCACGAAGTTATCTATGTATATGTGCGGAAATGGTGTTTTTGATTGAAACTCTCGAGCATACCTCCTGGCTAAACCTTTCAATCTTTCACTCGAGAATGTCTCCAAAAGCGCGGTTTCAAAGAGAGAATTTCCGTTTGCTGCATCGGAAGACGTCGTTGATTCTTGAAGCTTTTTCTTCGTAGGAACCCCAACGTGAGATTGAAAAGTCTGGAAGCCTGAGTAAACGTGGAGGAGGAAAAGCCCATAAAATACCAACGTTTAGCAAACGTGATGGCTTTAAAGATGGAGAAAAGTTCCGAATTTATTGATGACCGGAAAATCATTTTTTTCTCACAGTAACTGCGGCTGACCGTGTAAACTTTACCAAAACAAAATTTACCTGTGTTTACCCCTGTGGTGAAAACGGTGTCGTGGATAACGCTTTTGGAATATCTCACATCGAGTCGTCGTGAAATGAGATTTGAAAAGCGTATGAAAATAGTGTGCGTAAATAATAATGAAGTTCGAAATGCAGCTCTCTTAACACGCTTACAAAGTCTTAAATTTTATGGAAAAAATTTTACGAGCGAGCAAAATTTTCCATAATTGTACGAGTACTTCCTTTCAGTAGTAGTGGACTGGGGCAGGAGAGGAGCTCCGTGAGGGGATACTCTTCTTCTTCTTCTTCTTCTTCTGCCTGTCTGTGCGACCAAACAAAAAAACAAAACAAAACAAAACAAAAAAACTCGTGGCTCTCCGAGCGCCACCTTTTCAGTACGTTCTAGAGAGAAAAGATAATCTTATTTTTCCCCATCATAAAAACAAACGCACACACGTCGTCTAAACGCACATAAAGATGTCCACCATCCTCTGCTGCTCCGCGTCGTCGTTAACACCGAGCACTTCTTACTCCTCGTCAAAGTCGGTATTATTAGCGAGCAGAAGAAACGTCGTCGCCTCCAACAACGTCGTCAGTAGCAGTAGCAACAGTAGCAGAAAAAATCATTCTAGAA
>Ga0255769_10001786_pt1 | contig 24006 bp, 24 predicted proteins | sample 041ome_9_FD_179637 | JGI IMG/M metagenome (GOLD analysis project Ga0255769, IMG submission 179637) | Coastal salt marsh microbial communities from the Groves Creek Marsh, Skidaway Island, Georgia - 041413US metaG (version 2) | ecosystem: Environmental > Aquatic > Marine > Intertidal zone > Salt... | reverse complement strand
TACCTGGTTAATTTTGGTCTATTTTTTGCACACGGTTGGGGAGCTCTGTCTTTCGCCTATAGGATTATCAATGGTTAGTAAAGTATCTCCAAAAAAAATTGCTTCGCTTCTTATGGGGCTTTGGTTTCTGTCAGCTGCAGCCGCAAATTATTTTGCTGGCAGATTGCCTGAAATGGTAAAGCAATTTGAAGGCGATTTATTTTTATTCCTAACTTTTTCATCAATAATAAGTGCCATCATATTATTTTTAATTGCACCTTTTCTAGAAAAACTAATCAATAAAAAATGAAATTCAATTTTACAGATGAGGAAATTTCAAGAATTGTTGAAATGGCTTGGGAAGATCGTACTCCGCTTGATGCCATAGAGCGCTTATTTGGCATCAATGAAACAGCCTTAAAAAAACTCATGCAAGAAAAATTAACAGCTCGCAGCTATAGCTTATGGAGAAAACGAATGCGAAACAGTCGTCTTAGACATGAGTCTTTGAGGCCAAGCGGAATCACTCGTGCTTACGCAAGCAACCAGTATAAACAAAAATCTTAAAAATCGATTGATATCCCTTTCCATTCTTTAACACCCTCCTCGTGAATTGAAGAGCCTAAAGTATCTACTGCGACAGTAACGGGCATATTTTCAATATCAAATTCATACATTGCTTCCATACCCAGCTCTGGAAACGCTACAACTTTCGATTTTTTAATTGCCTGGGACACCAGATAAGCTGATCCACCAACTGCAATTAAATAAATTGATTTATTTTTTTTAATCAATGCTTGCGTTTCAGGGCCACGCTCCGCTTTACCAATCATTCCCATGACTTTATAGTCTTCCAGCATCATTTTGGTGTATTTATCCATTCTGTTTGCTGTTGTTGGTCCTGCTGGACCCACAACCTCATTACCAACTGGCTCAACTGGCCCAACGTAATAAATAAATTTATTCTCAAGATCTAATCCATTGGGAAGCGATGTTTTAGATTCCAATATATGCTTCAATTTTTTATGCGCAGCGTCCCTTGCAGTTAGAATTTTTCCAGAGAGAAGAATGGTTTCACCTAGTTTCCAATCTTGCATCGATGTTTTATCTAGAAGACTCAAATTAACTCTTCTAAAACTCTCGTTGGGTTGCCATGCTTTTTTTGGCCATAATTCTAAGTCTGGAACTTTTAGGTTTGCCGGTCCTGTTCCATCAAGTGAAAAATGTATGTGTCGATTTGCTGCGCAGTTTGGAATAATTGCAATGGGTAAAGATGCTGCATGCGTAGGATAATCAAGAATTTTCACATCCAAAACAGTCGTTAAACCGCCCAAACCTTGTGCTCCAATGCCTAATTGATTTATCTGTCGATAAAGTTTTAGTCTTAATTCCTCCAAATAATTTTTGGGTCCATGCGTAATGATTTCTTGGATATTTATTGGTTCTAATAGAGATTCTTTTGCTAATAACATAGCCTTATCGGCAGTTCCTCCTATCCCGATTCCCAATACACCGGGTGGACACCAACCAGCCCCCATTTTTGGTATGATCTCCAAAACATACTCCTCGATACTTTCAGAGGGGTTTAGCATTCTCAGCGTAGCCTTATTTTCAGAACCGCCGCCTTTTGCAGCAATGCTAACCTCCAGGCCATCTTCCTTAACCAAGCTAAAATGAGTAATTGCAGGAGTATTATCATTGGTATTAGTTCTTTGCCCAGCTGGATCTCGAACAATTGAGGCGCGCAGAGGGTTAGCTGAATCTTTGTAAGCCTGTCTCACACCCTCATTCACCATTTCTTCAATGGATTGATCCGTTTTCCATCTAACATTCATCCCTTGACGAAGAAAAACTGTAACGATCCCAGTATCTTGACAAAGAGGTCGATGGCCATAGGCAGACATCCTTGAGCTAGTTAAAATTTGCAGAATTGCATCTTTTGCAGGTTGAGATTTTTCTTTTTCATAGGCTGACTGCATCGCCAATATAAAATCTTCAGAATGATAATAAGATATATATTGCAACGCAGACCTAATTGACTCAATGAAATCCTCTTTTTTGATGGTGGTCATTATCTGATATCTGATTTAGCAACAGAAATTGCCTCTTCAATTTGCCTTCTTAAAATTTTACCATTTTTTGTTTTTGGAAAAGTTTCTGCAATATAAACAATTTTGGGGGCTTTGTACGATGCTAAATTTTCTCTTCCATATAATACTAATTGATTAGGGGTAATCTTACTTTCCTGTCTTAATATTACATATAAAACTACAAGTATTTTATCTTTTCCAATCTTTTCACCAATAGCTGCGCAATCAAGAACCTCTTGGTGATTTTTATATATACGTTCAATTTCATAAGGAGATACACGATAACCAAAACTTTTAATGATGTCGTCTTTCCGACCTAAAAACCATAAGTACCCATCTTTGTCATATCTTGCATAATCCCCAGTGAAAAACCATCCATCATGCCGGTATTTTTGTGTTTCATCGCCTAAGTTCCAATACCTTAAAAAAAGTCCTGGGTCATCTTCAGGAACACATATCATGCCCTCCTCCCCAGGCTCCACTGGCCTTAGGTTCTCTGGATCAAGAAGTTGTATATCGTGACCTGGTTGAGGGAAACCTGCCGAACCAGGCCTGATAGGCATATTTGCATTCTGAGATATATAGTATGAGAATTCTGACATTCCGACAGCCTCATAAATATCTAATCCAAAGCGTTTATGCCACTGCTCAAAGACCTCATCTGAAAGATGTTCTCCTGCGCTCATGCAATGCCTTAACGTCTTAACATCATTTCTTCCAGCATTAGATTTTTGTAAGATTTGCCGATAAATTGTAGGGACTCCTATAAAAATTGTTGCTTTGTGTTTTTTGATAAGATTAATCCATCCTTGCGCTTCATTTTTTCCTTCATGGACAATCACTGTTTTACCCATATACAACGGATCCATGAGACCAGAACCCAATACGTAAGTCCAGTTAAATTTACCAGTATGCAAAATTCGATCAGAAGAGTTTGAAAAATTAAACCAAAATTCTGCTGCCGGCTTTCTCCCAAGCAAAGCTCTATGAGCATGCAAAACACCTTTTGGAAATCCAGTGGTGCCAGAAGTGTAAACGAGATATGCGGGATCATTTGCAAGAGTATTCACGCTATCAGTAAAGGTGGTAATTTTTTCTAGCTCGGGACCTAAATGTCTTACCTTAATTTTATTTTTGTACTTCTTTTTTTTAAATTCACCCGAAATGAAAACGGTGTGCAAAAATTCAAGCTCTCCGAGCATAGGAATTAAATTTTCCCATGTTTTTATATCAGTCACTAAAACTTCCGCCCCTGAGTCTCTCGCTAAATAAATAATTTCTTTTGCAGTAAGTAATGTAGATGTGGGCACAGAGATATAGCCAGCTTTCATTGCTCCTAAAAAACATATAGGGTAATCAAGGCAATTAGGCAGACGGACAAGGACTCGGGACTGTTTTGTAATTCCTTGAGCTTTCAATAGCTCTGCAAATTGACTTGATTTGATAGATAGGTCTTTGTAAGTAATACTGGATGTTCCTAATTCCTCATCCTCGACAATCATTGCAATTTGATCATGCCTTCCGTCTTGGCTTATGGCGTCAGTGCATGCCTTACCGATATTAAATTTCTTCGGGATGTCCCAGACCCATGTTGAATTTTTGTTTATTTTTTGTGACAGCACTATTCCATGTCTCCATAGGGCCAGTTTTGTCTTATGACTTGCAAGGGCAGTTGATTAAGAACATCAAGCGTAAAATCCATATCATCTTCTTTCAACGCACGAAGTGCATAAGCTCGAAGCAATGTTTGGAGCGCTTTACCAAACATCGGTGGATCTAACATCTCTCCATCAAATTTTATAGCGCCCCCGAGGAGAGCATCTGCCGCAATTGCCGCTTTCAAAATTCGAATTTTCAAACTTATATCTGTAGGTGAGGGAGTGTAGGCGACCTTACATAAATGAATATGACCGGGATGTATAACTTGTTTTCCTGTTAATCCCAGCTCTCGCTCCCTGACAGCATGTTTATAAACAATTCTTGCTTCATCATCACCATGCAAATCGAGCCATCTCCTTACGTCATGCGGCTCCAAGAAATTACTCGGCATTGCACCTTGACCGATAAGCGTCTCAACGCCCCCTATTACCCCCTTTCCAGAAATTCTCGCCTCGAACATAAGTTGATTTAGAAAAAAGTTGAGCTCATCTAGCCAGCCAATGGGAGTAATATTAATTCCCATCGCTTTTGAAAAATCATGGATACCAAAAACAACATGCCTAACCGTTGGAAAAGCCATTAAGTCTGGAGATATTTTTAATGATTTCGGATGCTCAATGATTGGCTGTATGGTAATGCTTTGATTTAATCTATCCAATTCATTAGACAAGTCCCTGATTTCAGCTGACCCATAAACCTCACCAGCTTTTGATAACATTACAACATCTATGCATTCTGGTAATTTTTTAATGAGCTTCATGTCCTTCATGTACTCTTCTGTTCTGAAAGAGTTAACACGAATTGCAATTGTGATATCAGGTCTTGCATCACGAAGAGCAGGTAATTCATTCTCTAATAATTTTCGACTTAAATCCTTTTGCCGGCAACCATCCTCTAAGTCAAAAACTAAAGTATGCGCTTCTGTGGTGTGAGCATGTTTTTTCATGCGTTTACTAGCAGCATCTAGTTCCTCATATATACCCATGGAGGGTGAGTATTTAATAGGTGGATAATAAAGTTGAATTCCTGGCCATATTCCACCCAAAACTTCATAATTTAATTTTTTAATGTTTGATTTTGGATCCTGTTTTGTAGTTTTAGATTGCACCACCTAGCTCCCTATTATTCTTAATTAAACCAATCAAATAATTAAATTTTGTATTTGATTCAAATTGGTGAATCATCTGCCATAGCTCATCATCCTCAAGCTCAAGCATCTCAAGAAAAAGAGTTTTATTCTTATGACTCAATTCGGGTAAATTTTTTTTACAAAATTTATCAAAAATCAGATCAAGCTCCAGTTTCCCTCTGCGGCTGCGATAAGTTATTAAATCCTCGAGGTTCACTTTTCCCCACCCTTAATTTCAAATATTTTTTTTAAAGATTTCATATGCGGTTTTTTATCTTTTATTTGAAGTTGCTTTATAGTTGCAATGGCTTTCGATGGACTCAGTCCCTTGGGACAAACGTCTGCACAATTCATTATGTTATGGCAGCGATACAATCGATCTGGGTCATCCAAATTTTCAAGTCGCTCCGCTTTGGCCTGGTCTCTAGAATCCGCTAAGAATCGATAAGCTTGTAATAACCCAGCTGGCCCAACAAACTTATCAGGCTTCCACCAAAAAGACGGGCAAGCAGTTGTGCATGCGCCACATAAAATACATTCGTACAGGCCATCTAATTTTTTTCTATCTTCTGGTGTTTGCAGTCTTTCTTTCTCTGGTAATGGATCATGATTTATCAAATAAGGCTTAATAGAGTGGTAATGGTCAAAAAATTGATCCATATCTACCACTAAGTCCCTTATGACAGGAAGTCCAGGGACAGGTCTAATCTTTATGGGCTGTTTTAATTCATCAATCTTAGTAATGCATGCAAGACCATTCTTTCCATTTATATTCATTGCGTCTGATCCGCAAACCCCCTCACGGCATGACATCCGCATTGATAGGGAATCATCCTCGGCTTTTACCTTTATTAAAAGGTCAAGCAACATAATGTCAGTAGGGCTTCTTTCAACCCTATACTCTTGCATGTATGGTTTTATGTCTTGCTCAGGATTAAAGCGGTATATCAAAATCTTCATAGACTAATAGACCCTCTCTTTCAATGGAAAACTCGCAACAGTTAATGGCTTAAGATTCACTGGACGGTAACTTATATTCCGTTCGCTAGGATTGTAGAGGGAGTGCTTCAACCATGATTCGTCATCTCTATTTGGAAAATCTGCTCTTGCATGGGCTCCACGACTCTCTTTACGGGTCATTGCAGCTGTGATGGTAGCAACTGCCACATGAACAAGATTTTGTAATTCAAGTGCCTCAACTCTTGCTGTATTAAATATTTTTGAATTATCTTGAATTGATAAACTCTCCGCTCTTTTTTCAATAGTCAGGATTTTTTTATACCCCGCCTCAAGAAGCTCAGGAAAGCGAAAGACGCCACAATGTTCTTGCATAGCATTTCTCAGTTCATTACCAAGCGCTCTTGCAGTCTCTCCATTCTGATTTGATTCAAGCTTTTCTAGTCTCTGTAAAGTTTCCTGCCCAACGTTGCCAGGTAATTTTTTAATTTTATTTTTGGAAGTTTTTTCTAAAATGTTAAGTCCTGCTGCTCGCCCAAAAACGATTAAGTCGAGTAGGGAATTTGATCCAAGTCGATTAGCGCCATGCACTGAGACACATGCACATTCGCCTACAGCATAGAGTCCTGTAATAACATTGTTTTTAATGGAGTCTCGCACCTGACCATTAAGATTGGTTGGTATGCCACCCATCATGTAATGAACTGTTGGAACAACGGGTATAGGATCAATAACAGGGTCTACATTGGCAAATTTAATTGAAGTTTCTCGAATACCAGGCAACTTCTCGTTAATGAGTGCCTCGCCTAAGTGAGAAAGAGTGAGATAAACGCCGTCTTTGTTAGGGCCAATACCCCTTCCCTCTTTAACCTCGGTGGCAATGGCTCTAGAAACAACATCTCGGCTAGCCAGATCTTTAGCCTTTGGGGCATATTTTTCCATAAAACGCTCGCCATTTGAGTTAATAAGATAGCCACCTTCCCCACGAACACCCTCAGTGATGAGTACACCAGCATTTAAAATGCCTGTTGGATGGAACTGCCAAAACTCCATATCCTCCAGAGGAATATTAGCCCTTGCAGCCATTCCTAAGCCATCACCTGTATTAATATATGCGTTTGTACTTGCTTGAAAAATTCTACCAGCCCCACCGGTTGCCAAAACAGTATTTTTGGCATGGAAGATTGCTACATCCCCAGTCTTTAATTCGAGCGCAATAACACCCAACACATCGCCATCTATATCCCTAATGAGATCCAAGCAAATCCACTCAATAAAAAATTGTGTCTTTAATTCAACGTTCTTTTGATACAACGTATGTAACATCGCATGACCTGTTCTGTCGGCCACTGCGCATGTTCTAGATATTGATGCCTCTCCAAAGTTTTTTGTCATTCCGCCAAATGGTCTTTGGTAGATTCGGCCATCATCATTTCTGTCAAAAGGCATACCGATATGCTCAAGTTCATATATAGCATCTGCTGCATGTTTGCACATATATTCAATTGCATCTTGATCACCCAAATAATCAGAACCTTTTATTGTGTCAAACATATGCCACAACCATTTGTCCTCTGAGACATTTGCCAATGCTGCTGCAATTCCACCTTGAGCGGCTACGGTATGTGATCGAGTTGGAAAGACTTTTGACATCACAGCCACGTTTTGTCCTGCTTGAGAAAGTTGCATAGCCGTTCTTAATCCTGCACCACCACCACCAACGATTAGCGAATCAAATTCAAAACGTTTAAACATATTCTCGCCCCATCAAGCAGTATGACAAATAAATGATTTGAATTATTGCAAGCATTAAGAGTGCGCAATTAATGAGGCCTCGAAAAAAAACAGGCTTGATATAATCATCAGTTACGTGCTGAACACCAATCCATGCATGAATAATCATTAGCAAGAAAAATGCAGTCGTATTGATTCGCATCCAAAGGGGTGACATTAAATGATTCCAAGTAGAATAATTAAAAGGTTCTGTGGTCAAATAAAAACCAATTATTGCAAAATAAAAAATCATAAAAAAGGCTGTGAAGCGCTGATAAAGCCATTGCGTCATACCTCCAAATGGATTTTTTAACGTAACTCTTTTCATAGATAGAAGACTAAAAAGGTAATAAAAAAACTTATCAATAAAACCGTTTTACTGGTAAATCTTGCAACAATTAGATCATTACCCACTTGCATATCCAATAATATGTGCCTGATGCCTGCAATAAGATGATGGCAAATGCCCCACACTAAAATTACTAACAGTATTTTAATGGGCAATGATGAAGCAATCGTCATAAGGAAATTAAAATGAGCTTGTGATTCGAGTGAGTAGCAAAAGGCGTAAGTAACTAGAGGCATTAATAAATAAATAATCACCCCACTCATCCGATGTAAAATTGATACCACCGCAGGCAATGGGAAACGCATAGTCAGTATATTCAGATTCTTAGTCTGCCTCTTAATCATACTTTACGCAGCCTCTTTCACAGCATTTGCCACCCAATCAATTAATCTTGGGTCAAAAGGTTTTGGGATGAAGTAATCGCGTCCAAATGATAATTTAGTTAAATGGTAAGCGTCTAAGACTTCTTGAGGCACAGGCTCTTTTGCTAAATTAGCTAGTGCATTTGCTGCAGCAATTAACATATCATCGGTGATTGACTTTGCTTTTGCGTCTAACGCCCCTCGAAATAAAAAAGGAAATCCAAGGACATTATTTACTTGGTTGGGAAAATCAGACCGCCCTGTTGCCATTAAAATATCTGACCGAATCTTATGCGCATCACAGGGTAAAATTTCAGGATCAGGGTTTGCTAAAGCAAAAATGATTGGGCTCGCTGACATACTTTCGAGATGGTTTTTTTGAATAAGATTGGCGCCCGAAACACCAATAAAAACATCTGAATTTTTCATGGCATCATCTAAAGTAACACATGTAGTATCTACAGCAAGATCTTGATTGTATTTATTTAAATCTTTTCTATTTTTAGATAAAACTCCCTTTCTATCAACTAAGATAATGTTATTTGCCCCCATTTTTTTTAATAGGCGTGCACAAGAGCAGCCAGCTGCGCCTGCCCCCAAAAAAACAATTTTTGCACTAGTAATTGATTTTTTTTGAATTTCGAGGGCATTAAGCAAACCAGCAGCAACGATCACTGCCGTTCCGTGTTGATCATCATGAAAAACTGGTATGTCTAATCTCCGCTTAAGCTCCTCTTCAATATAAAAACAATGTGGAGCAGCAATGTCCTCTAAATTAATACCTCCAAATGTTGGCGAAATATTTACAACCGTTTGAATAAATTGATCTGGATCATCACAGTTAATTTCAATGTCGTATACATCAATATCCGCAAACTTTTTAAAAAGAACACCCTTACCTTCCATTACCGGCTTGCCGGCCAATGCGCCCACATTGCCTAAACCAAGAACTGCCGTTCCATCTGTAATGACAGCAACTAAATTGCCCTTATTGGTGTAGCGATAAGCATTACTAGGATCTTTCGCAATCTCTTTTACTGGTGCTGCGACACCGGGCGTGTATGCAAGCGCAAGATCCTCTGCGGATTCGCATACTTTTGATGACTCCACTCTAAGCTTTCCTGGCACAGGAAGCTCATGATAATCCAAGGCTATTTTATCGTTAATCTTCACTTTTTTTCCTAATCTAATTCGGCTCTATAATAGTGATTATCGGTAATGCATAAGCCCAGGCGCCATTCGATCGGCTGATCATCATAAGTGAACGATACTCGCTCAACGCTCAGTAGAGGCGAATGCTCCTTAACACCCAGCAAAGATGCCGCCTCATAATTGGCTGACACTGCTTTAATCTTTTCATCAGCATGCAGCATACGGATACCAAAATCGGTTTCATACATACGATACATAGAACCTTTTTTCTCGACCACACGCTCCGCTGTCAACCCCCTGAATGATGCTGCTGGAATTTTAATAACATCAAGAATTAAAGGCTTATCATTAAAGGTTAGGACTCGCTTTAAGGAGATAACGGTAGCTGCTGAGTTGATATTTAAAGTTTTCGCCAATTGATTACTTGCCTTCTCCTTAGAAAAAGATACGAGTTGATTGTCAAGCTTCTCCTTAATCCCCATGCTCGAGGTCAGTCTTAAAAAACGCAGCTGTACGTTTTCTTCATTATGGGTAGCAACAAAGGTGCCTTTACCCTGCCTACGAATTAAAATGCTTTCGGCAGTTAACTCATCAATTGCCTTTCGGACCGTTCCTTGACTGACGTCATAAATATGGGCCAGCTCAATCTCGCTGGGTATCACCTGACCAGGAGTCCACTCACCGCGGACGAGGCTCTCAGTGATTCTTTTTTTTACTTGTGCATATAAGGGTTTCATATACATTTTCCATTTAAAATATTCTTATATATCTTATATAAGAGTCACAAATTAATCAACTACTTTTTTTAAAAAATTAATATTGCCAATAAAATACATAAATTATTGTTTTTAAATATAATTTTATATTTTTATTATGTTTTTACTTTTTAAGTCTTATATAAGAGTTAAAAATTTTATTGACATATATTTAACAAATGCCTAGAATCATGGTTAACTTAAATTTCATAAATTTATTATGTCAAACTACTTTCGACCACGACGCTCAATGCTTTATGTTCCAGGGTGCAATAGGCGTTATCTGGAAAAGGCTAAAACGCTTCGTGTGGATTCGGTAATCCTTGACCTTGGCGACCCTATTCTTATTGACGCCAAAGACGAGTCGAGGAATAATGTTGTCGATTTTCTTGAGCAGAACGCCTATGGGAAGAGAGAGGTGGTCGTTCGGGTGAATGACTTCGATTCACCTTGGGGGACGAATGACATCAAGGCGGTAGCAAAGTTAAATGCCGACGCTATTCTTTTTCCAAATATTGAATCCAGGGATGATGTATTGATTGCAATTGATGCGCTAGATAAAGCGGGAGGTAAAGACACACCTGTGATGGTTATGATCGAAAGTCCTAAGGCCGTCCTGCATGCCGAGGAAATTGCAAGCGCCTCAGAGCGTATTGCCTGTATGATCTTAGCAACTTCTGATCTCATTTCTCAATTACATGCCAGGACCACTCAAAGTCGAATCGCTGTATTGCATAGCCTTTCTGCAGTCATTTTAGCCGCAAGAGCCTATGGATTAGGTGTGGTGGATGGCATCCATAGCAACCTCAAGGATACTGACGCATTTGAGTATGCCTGCCGTATTGGCAGGGATATGGGTTTTGATGGAAAATCACTTGTCCATCCAGATCAGTTACCCTATGCCAATGATGCTTACACACCAAAATTCAGTGAGGTTGATAATGCGCGAGAAATCATAACTGCTCTTGCGAAAGCAAATGCGTCAGGTCGCGGCACGGTGGTTGTAAGCGATCGCCTGGTCGAGCATCATCATGTGAATGCTGCTAAACGACTGCTGGATCTTTTTGAAATGATTGAGGAACTTGATCATGACTAACCAAAATGGCAATTTTTTAGAGGACTTCAGTTTTGGTCAAAAAATCGATCATGCCTTACCCAGAACCTTCACCGAGGGTGACACCTCCCTTTACCTTGGGCTGACAGGCGATCGCTTTCCCCTCTTTTGTGCAGAAACCTTTGCAAAATGTTTAGGGTATCCCTCGACACCCGTTAACGATTATCTCTTATTTCATACCGCCTTTGGACGCACCGTCCATGACATATCATTAAATGCGGTCGCAAATTTGGGTTATGCAGAGGTTAATTTTCATCATCCCGTTTGGGTAGGAGACACCATAATCAGTCAATCTGAAGTCATAGGGATTAAAGAAAACTCCAATAAATCTACAGGCATTGTTTATGTTTATTCCTCGAGCTACAACCAAAACAATGAAAGAGTGTTGAGTTGGAAACGTTGGGTAATGGTTCCAAAAAGGGATAAAAGTGCCAAAATTAGCCAAGCTGTGCCCAAAAATATTGCTAAAGAAGTTGTGATTGATCAAATGCATATTCCGAATTATTTAAAAACAGAAGCTTTCAACTTCAAGGCCACAGGATCGTCTCAAACCTGGGAAGATTATCACGTCGGGGATGAAATTAACCACACGAGAGGTTTAACTGTGGACGAGTCTACGCACACGCTTGCAACACACCTATACCAAAATGATGCGAAGCTTCACTTTAATGCGCATCAAATGAAAGATACACCCTTTAAAAAAAGACTCGTTTATGGCGGGCACATAATCTCTCTTTGTCGTGCGATAAGTTTTGATGGCTTAGAAAATAGTATATTTACGACCGCCATTCACGCTGGTACCCACTGCAATCCAACCTTTGCTGGTGACACAATTTATGCAAAAACAATTGTGGTGGCTAAAGAAAAAATTGCTGATAGGAATGATATCGGTGTACTTAAACTTAAGATGATAGGTCTAAAAAATAAACAACCGGACACATTGCACTCAATTTTTCAAAATGGAATGGAAAACAAGATCTATGATCCAAACGTGGTTCTGGATCTTGATTACAGTGTTGTCCTCCCAACAGGAAGATAAAATGAAATTAATACATCCCAATGACGCACTTTTCCAAGGTGAAAAACCCTTCCCAGCAATACCTTGTTGCGAACATTTTGCTGGAAGTGAAAAACTAATCACTAAAGCGCTTAGCTTACAAGACGAATATGGTCCTATCTTTGATATTACCTGTGACTGTGAGGATGGTGCTGCTGCTGGCCAAGAAAAAGAGCATGCAGAAATGATCGTACGCGTGTTAGGTTCAGAGGCAAATAAACACAAAATGGCGGGCGTTAGAATTCATGACTATTCCCATCCGTCATGGAAACAGGATGTTGAAATTATTCTCAGTGGAATTGGAAGTATTGTGTCATACCTCACTATCCCAAAATCAACGCAATTAAATCAGGTTAGTGAAATGGTAAGTTTCATCAAAAGAGCTGCTGAGAATCATGGACTTAATCGAAAGATACCTATTCATGTTCTCATTGAAACGCATGGTGCATTGAGAGATGTTCATGAAATTGCTACCCTCGATTGGGTTCAAGTGCTTGACTTTGGTTTAATGGATTTCGTCAGCGGTCACCATGGGGCTATCCCTGCCAGTGCGATGCGAAGTCCCAACCAATTTGAGCATAAATTACTCGCGCGAGCTAAAGCCGAAGTTGTAGCTGCAGCGATTGGTAATGGAATTGTTCCCGCACATAACGTTACCCTAGACTTGAAAAATTATGAGGTGACTTATAAAGATGCAAAGCGCGCAAAAAGTGAGTTTGGTTTTTTAAGGATGTGGAGCATCTATCCCACACAAATAAAAGCCATAGTTGATGCAATGAAGCCTGACTTTAGCGAAGTTGCGGACGGCTCACAAATTCTTATTGAAGCGCAAAAAGCCAATTGGGGGCCAATACAATACAACGGCGAACTTCATGACCGGGCGACCTATCGCTATTTTTGGGAAATTTTACAAGTGGCTAAGTTATCCGGTATGAAATTACCCAATGATGTTAATCAAGCTTTTTTTAATTAAAAATGAATAATAATATGATGACTCCAGGCCTTCTATTTAGAGAGGCTATCAAGCAAGAACAACCTCTGCAGGTCATTGGTGCAATCAATGCCTACCATGCAAAATTGGCTGAGCGTTCAGGTTATAAGGCAATTTATCTCTCTGGTGGCGGTGTTGCTGCTGGCTCTTTAGGTTTACCTGACCTAGGTATCACCACCTTGAAAGATATCTTAATTGATATCAACCGAATTACGGACGCCTCATCATTGCCTTTGCTTGTTGATATTGATACAGGCTTTGGTGGTGCCTTTAACATCGCTCGTACTATTCGTTCAGTAGAGAAAGCGGGTGTTGCTGCAGTGCACATTGAGGATCAGGTCCAAGCAAAACGCTGTGGACATCGTCCGAATAAGGCAATTGTATCTCAGGATGAAATGGTAGACCGAGTCAAGTGCGCAGTGGATGCAAAATACGATGCCAACTTTGTGGTCATGGCCCGTACCGACGCTCTTGCGGTCGAGGGACTACAATCTGCGATTGATCGTGCATGCGCTTGTGTTGAAGCTGGGGCGGATATGATCTTTCCTGAAGCAATTGATAGCCTGGAAACCTACCAAAAATTTACCGAGGCTCTAGATGTGCCAATCCTTGCAAATATTACAGAATTCGGGGCCACCCCCCTCTTTACGACTGAGGAATTGAAATCTGTTGGAATTGCTATTGCGCTTTATCCATTGAGCGCATTTCGCGCCATGAATAAGGCTGCTTTAGAGGTGTATCAGACAATCAAGAGAAATGGATCACAAAGGGAGCTTATTGATTTAATGCAGACTCGTGAGGAGCTATACGATTTCCTCGATTACCATGACTACGAAAAAAAACTAGACCAGCTCTTAAAAAAAGAAAAGAAATAATCAGGAGTTAGAGTATGACAGCTGAACCAAAAAAAATTAAAAAAGGGGTTGCCCTCGCTGGGGTTAATGCTGGCACCTCATCGATTTGTACTGTCGGCCATACTGGAAATGACCTCCATTACCGCGGCTATGACATTATCGAGCTTGCCGAAAAATGCAGCTTCGAGGAGGTTGCTTTTCTCTTAATTCATGGGGCGCTTCCAAATCAAATGGAATTAGATGCCTATAAACAAAAATTAAAAAAATTACGCGGCATTCCAGACGCATTAAAAAATGTGCTGGAGCAAATTCCCAAAAATGCACACCCCATGGATGTGATGCGAACAGGCTGTTCAATGCTAGGCACCCTTGAACCTGAGCACTTAAATCGTGATATCGAGGCAACAAAACATCTAGCTGACCGGATGATTTCCTGCTTTGGCTCGATATTATTGTATTGGTACAAATTCTCCCACGAGAAAAAAACTATTGACTTAAATACAGACGAGGATTCTATTGCGGGGCATTTCTTACATTTACTGCATGAAAAACCCCCCTCAGAGATTCATGAGAGGGCCATGAATACCTCACTAGTTCTCTATGCCGAACATGAGTTTAATGCTTCAACATTCGCCGCCCGTGTTGTTGCCGGTACCCTTTCTGATCTATATTCTGCCATTACGGGAGCAATAGGCGCGCTGAGGGGGCCCAAACATGGTGGAGCCAATGAGGTTGCGATGGAAATAATCGGACGCTACCAAAACGCCGACGACGCAGAAGTTGACATCCGGCAACGTATGGCAAAAAAAGAAATCATCATCGGCTTTGGTCATCCTGTCTACACGATCTCAGATCCGAGAAATGAGTGCATAAAAAGAATCTCTAAAGAATTATCGATTGATGCGGGAAATATGGGTCTTTTTGATATTTCTGAACGAATTGAGAACGTTATGTGGGATGAGAAAAAAATGTTCCCAAATCTCGATTGGTACAGCGCGTCCTCATATCATCTCATGGGAATTCCAACCTCCATGTTTACTCCAATCTTTGTCATATCGCGAACGACAGGTTGGGCTGCACATGTTATTGAGCAAAGAGTTGATAACAGAATCATTCGCCCCAATGCAGAATATAATGGGCCTAGTAATCGCCCCATCCCCCCTATAAATGAACGCTAAAATTAGATAGGAATTATTATGTCTACCCCTACCTTTCAAGCAAATCAAAACCCCGACCAAGTATTGGTTGATATTGCAGACTACGTCTTTAAATTCAAAATTAAAAGTGCAACGGCATTTGATACCGCACGTAACTGTCTTATTGATACCCTCGGGTGTGGACTTGAGGCGCTAAGTTATCCTGCTTGCAAAAAACTATTAGGGCCTGTAGTTCCTGGCTCAACTGTCCCCAACGGTGTCCGAGTTCCAGGAACAGAATTTGAACTTGATCCCATAAACGCAGCCTTTAATATAGGCACAATGATCCGTTGGCTCGACTTTAATGACACATGGCTCGCAGCTGAGTGGGGCCACCCATCTGACAATTTAGGTGGAATTTTAGCGGTTGCTGATTGGTTATCCCGCACCAGATTAGCTAAGGGTGAATCCCCCCTGGTCATGAAAGATGTCCTTGAGGCAATGATTAAGGCACATGAAATTCAAGGTGTGATCGCCCTAGAAAATAGCTTCAATCGTGTTGGCCTTGATCACGTTGTGTTAGTAAAGATCGCCTCCACTGCCGTTGTTGCAAAATTACTTGGTGCCACAAAACCACAAATCATAGATGCTCTCTCGAATGCCTGGATTGACGGACAGAGCTTGAGAACCTACCGTCATGCTCCCAACACTGGCTCCAGAAAATCCTGGGCTGCTGGGGATGCGACCAGTCGAGCAGTAAAGCTAGCCCTTATGACCATGCAGGGTGAGATGGGTTATCCAACCGCGTTGACGGCTAAAACTTGGGGATTTTATGACGTCTTATTTGATGGGAAAAGTTTCAGCTTTCAGCGTGATTTCGGTAGTTACGTGATGGAAAATGTGTTATTCAAAATTTCATTTCCAGCCGAGTTTCATGCTCAAACCGCAGTGGAATGTGCGCTAACTTTACATGGCATGGAAAGGGAAAAACTCGATAGCGTTGAAAAAATTCATCAAATTAAACGCATCCTAATCTCGACACATGAATCTGCCATTCGCATCATTGACAAGACAGGACCTCTTCATAACCCAGCAGACCGCGATCATTGCATACAATATATGGTTGCTGTTGGCCTACTGAAGGGAAATCTCACTGCTCAAGACTACGAAGACGAAATGGCTCAAGACCCACGAATTGATCTCTTGAGAGAAAAAATGGTATGCGAGGAATATCCGTCATATACAAAAGATTACCTTGATCCTGAGAAGCGTTCGATTGCAAATGCAATACAAGTATTCTACGCAGATGGATCAATGTCTGAAAAAGTTGCTGTTGAATACCCCATCGGTCATAAACGACGGCGCAAAGAAGGTATCCCAAAACTTGTCGATAAATTTAAAACAAATTTAGCAAGGCAGTTTGATAGAGAGAAGGCTGCGAAAATACTTGAGATCAGCCTCGATCAAAACACCCTTGAGGCAACGCCGGTCAATGATTATGTTGATTTGTACTGGAAGGGTTAATTACCAAGCTTGTCTTTAATAAGTTCCAACTCGTCCATGGGATCACTAAAACTTTCAAAAACTTCGAGGCCAGAACGATTGTACCAATAGCGACTATTGGATACATCACCCTCAATCTTATGCACAACCGCATGAATCCAGGCTGCGTAGCTGTCATCTAGATCTTGAACGATGTGATGCGCCTCATCCCATTGATTCTTTAATAGGTGGTTTATGGCCTTTATGCAGAGATCCTTATTCATTAAAGACTCTTAAATGCTTTATCAATGGTGAGCTTCGCCGTCTCCACAAAATGGTCTTTTGCATCCTCCCTATCAACAAAACTTTCCCCTCTAATTAGGATGATGCGGGCACGAAATAATTTGCCAGTTAGGCTATCAGTTAATTTTGATTCAGCAATCAAGCCTGGAACCTTGGTATTTTTATCCAAAACAATCTTACCAAGATTCCAGAGGGCTTTAACAGGCAGTAAATCAATAATTGCCATACCCTCACCCGAAATAGTGACCCCCGAGAAGGCAATCTCAAGGGTGGCCACATTAGGACCAGGAGCACTGACAATTTTTCTTGAGTTGCCTATTCTGCCTAAAAGCGTACTTCTTATTTCACGCCTCATTTGATCAAGGACATCCTGGGTCACGGTGTCATCTGGTGTCTGATTAATGATAATCTCTTTGATATAGACTGACTGGTAGGCTAAGAAATTGAAATTTGGGTTGTAATAAGAGTATTGTTTAAAATTATTTTCGTTTGAGGTAAGTTGCAGGCAGCCGTGGTCCTTAAATAAGAGGGAATCATTGAGCCCATCATCTTTTGTGCTTTCACAGCCCCAACCGAGGTGGGCAAACGCTAACAGCAAAATCAAAGCACAATTTTTTATCACCTTAAATCCTAGACTATTATAACTTTTCATGCTCGATTCTATACTCACAATTAACTTCATGATTTTCTAATAAACCATTGATTTTTAAAGAACTAACTTTACATAATTTACATTGGTAATCATTACGATTTGGATCAATTTTCTCTTGCGGATAATCAATAAAAAACTTATATTTCACCATAATTATGGTTCTCCTGAGTTCGCATGCACCCAATCCAAATAATCAGGCTCCCCATCAATTATAGGCACAAATATTATCTCCGGTAAACTGTAGTCGTGCTCTTGTTTAATAAAATTCATAAGTGATTTCTTTAAGGAGCTTTGGGTTTTGATGACCAACTGAAACTCCTCTTCGTGAGCTATTTTCTTCTCCCAAGCGTATATCGATTCAACGGGTTTGATTTGGACACACGCTCCAAGCTTACTTTGAATGATTCTTGTGGCCAATGTTTTTGCCTGTTTGTGGGTTTTGACAGTTGTATGACATAAAATGGAGTGAGTGTTGACCATAGGGGCTATTATAACTATAGTTAATTAATTATTAATTTTGCTATTGTATATGTTTGATAAACATCTGAGTGAAGCCAACAAAACATATTTTGCGCATTTCAAATTTGCCTTCTTTGCTGGATTGCTTTTACTCTATGCCGGTCTCACCTCAATAATCCACGCAGTAATTCCTAGCTTATTCCCCTTTACCAGCCTTAAGATTGTAAAAAAACTAATTGAAAGATCTAGCCCATGATAATTAACGACCAGTTCCTAAGAAAACTGCTTACACTAATCACGTTAATTTCACTTATCGGTTGCGCTGGACTCATCCCTGATCCGTTGCCCAGAGATCCTGCCGTTCCGGAAGAATCGGTAAGTGAAGCTAATGTGGTTGGTGTTGAAGATGTCCGTTATGATATTTTTAGTTCCCATGGCATTAATGACCTCGTGTCTCATATCCGAGAACTGAGAAAGGGATACAATCAAGGTAAAGAGGATGTCGCTTACCTCTCCATCTCGGGTGGCGGTGATAATGGTGCATTCACAGCAGGTCTGTTAAATGGCTGGTCGCAGACAGGAAACCGTCCGCAATTTAGATTAGTGACGGGCATTAGTACTGGCGCCCTGATAGCGCCCTTTGCCTACCTTGGTAGGGATTACGACCCTACACTAAAAAAACTTTACACATCAATGAAACCATCAGACATATATCGAAAAAGGGGTCGACTGGAGGGGTTATTTGCTGACAGCATGGCAGACTCAGAGCCTCTCTATCAATTGATTTCGGAATACGTCGATGAGGGATTTCTCAAGAAAGTTGCCTTTGAGTACGAGACAAATAGGCGCTTCTTGTTGATTGGAACCACAAACTTGGACGCCAAAAAACCGATGATATGGAATATGGGAAGAATCGCTGCGCTTGGTACCCCCGAAGCCCTAACTTTATTTCGCAAGGTTATGTTGGCATCAGCATCGATACCTGGTCTTTTCCCTCCCGTCATGATTGATGTGGAAGTCAATGGAAAAAAATACCAAGAGATGCATGTGGATGGTGGTGCCAATACGCAAGCATTCCTATATCCACCCGTTTTAACAGAAAAATTAGCAGAAGATAAAACTATAAAATTAAGAGATGACGTTAAACGTGATGCATACATTATTCGAAACGCAGATCTCACCCCTCAAGGAGAAGAAGTTAGACGTCGCACCTTGCCTATCATCTTAAACACGATTACACAGCTTATCCATACCCAGGGCGTTGGAGACCTTTACAAGATGTATCTTCTAACGCAAAAGGACAAGGTTGGCTTTAACCTTGCGTTCATTGAAGATGATTTTAATTTCCCTCACCCTGAAGAATTTGATAATGCTTACATGCAAGCGCTATACGATTATGGCGAAAAAAAGGGCGCGGCAGGCTACAAATGGTATAAAGATCCATTTCATCTTGCTATCGAGAAGTAATCACCTCTTTTTACCCAAGAGGCTCACAGTTCTGCCGATCATAACAGCAAGGAATAATACGCCGACGATCGCTTCTGTCACAGACCAAAGCTTCGCTGTAAGGCTATTTGGCAAAATATCCCCATAACCGAGAGTCGTCAATGTCACAAAACTGTAGTAGATAAAATCTAGCTGGGTATAGTCATCCGGATGATTTGATATGCTCATGTAGGCGTTTGGCGCATTAATTAAGAAGGCATTTGCATCAAGAGCATTTAATATAGAGAAGAGGTAGGCAAAGAAAATGCCGATTAGAAGGTAACAATTCAGTGCCGCGCTCAGAATATTTATGTCAATGATTTGCGTTTTTTTAATTTCCTGGATTAGTTCCTTGATCGCCAAAAGTACAATGACAATCTTTGCTGTGAAAACAAAATAAGATGCTGCGGTGCTAAAAAATAGGTACTGAATCACAATGCCTAAAAATAATAGGGACGTGATCTTTATTGTGAAGGAACTTGCTTTATGAAGGAGGCTGCTGAACAAAAGAATAAGCAAAAAGAAGTATTCAAAGTAACGCCTTGGAATATCAAAAAATTCCTGCATGGGGGCTGCTACAAAAAAAAGGAAGGCAAAACCGAATAACAAGTATATATTGCAATTCTGCATCGCGTGTCGTGTTATTTTTTTCATAAAAAAATTATAGCAAATTGTTTAAACAGCAAGAAACACGTGTTATCTTAAGGTTTTTTTATAAATCTTTCCTGCATGAAGTTTTTTATTGCTCTGCTCTCCATGATTCTGATTCCTGCTTGCGCGATGGTTGGACCAGATTATGAGGGTGCTCCGGAAGTAGACCTTCCTGAATCATGGAATCACAAGCTCGGCGAACAGTTTGTTGCGGGTGAAATTAACCTTGCATCTTGGTGGGCCAATCTTGATGATCCAACTCTTGATGAGTTAATCAAAGAGGCGTCAAAAGACAATCTTGATATAAGGATTGCCCTCTCAAGGGTTGAGGAGGCGCGAGCGAATTATGGCATTGTAGATTCCTTGAGATTTCCCAAGATAGATGCTGAAGGTGGCGTTACGCGAGCCAAAACGAGTGAGTCCGCCAGCTACAGTCCGTCCATCACAGATACGTATTCCACGATTGGGCTTGATTTGGGTTGGGAAATTGATGTTTTTGGCTTTGTAAGAAGGTCTATTGAGGCTGCCGATGCAGAGATTGACGCATCAATTGAACACTATCGAGATGTCATGGTCGTGCTGTATGCAGAAATTGCTAAGACCTACATCACCGCAAGAACCGATCAAGCGCGACTGATATTTGCTGAACAAAATGTACAAAATCAAAAAGAAACGTTAGGTATCGTTGAGGCAAGATACAGCGCAGAGCTGGTGTCTGAAATTGATGTTTTTCAATCTAGGCAGAACTTGGCGGCATCAGAGGCAGCTATCCCTTTACTTAAGGCAGCTCGGGAGCGATCCATTAATCGACTGGCAGTCTTGCTTGGTAAAAGACCGGGATATTTAGAGGGCATGCTTGCTGATCCGCAACCGATCCCAGATCCTCCAGAGCAAATTACCCTTGCACTTCCTACGGAAATTTTACGACAACGGCCAGATATAAGAAAGGCAGAACGTGAGTTGGCAGCGCAAACGGCAAGAATTGGTATTTCTGTGGCAGAGATGTATCCTCGCTTTAGCCTTGGAGGCACAATAGGGGTTAGCAAGGCGTCAGATAACTCGGGTAGCACCGAATATTACTCCTTTGGCCCTACTTTCACTTGGGAATTATTCAACGCGGGTCGCAATAAAGCGGAGGTTAAAGTGCAGGATGAACGCCTAGAGCAAGCAAGGGCCTCCTATGAAAATACAGTCCTTCAAGCGTTAGAGGAGGTAGAAAATGCGCTTATCGCCTACAATGAAGAAAAAATTCGTGTTTTTAAAATTAAGGAGTCGGTTGATGCTTCGAGAAATGTCAATGAGATCACACGATCACGTTACAGCGCAGGCCTTATTGACTTCCAAGAGGTTTTAGATGCCCAGCGTGTCATGTTTGATCAAGAAGATGATTTTGCTCGCAGCCAAGGAAATTTAGTAAAATTTTTAGTTGACATATACGGGGCTATGGGTGGTGGTTGGGATGAATCGCAATTAGGAGCTCGTGATGAGAATAGAACTGAATAAAGGAATAGTTCAAATGAAGTTAATAGGTTTATTTTTAGTTTGCATAATAATGGTAACGTCGTGTGGTAAAAAAGAGGAGGCCTCGGAGGAGATTGTGCCGTCAGTTGCATGGCAAGAAATTAAAGCTTCAGGGGTAAGCCAAACGCGTAAATTGGCAGGAGAATTAATTCCAGAACTCGGCGGGCCATTAAGTTTTGGTGTTGACGGGCAAGTCACAAAGATTTATGTCAGCCTTGGAGATAAAGTTAAAAAGGGTCAGGTTTTGGCTAAGCTCAATGCTAGCGACTATCAGAATAATTTTAATTCCGCTCAATCTGACTTAAGAAATAAAGAATCCCTTTACCAACGAATGGTCCAGGCACGTGAAAGCCGTGCTGTCTCGCAACAAGAGGTTGCGGATGCAAAAAATGATTATGATATGGCCCTGGCTAATCTTGCCATCGTTAAAAAAAGCCTTATGGACACTCAACTACGTGCACCATATGACGGCATCATCACCACGGTGGACGTTGATGAGGCACAACAAATTCAAGTCGGTCGACGATGCTTTGAAATTGACAGTGGAACAGGGCTTGAAATTGATGTCTCGGTGCCAGAAACAATGATTGAAAAGCTGATTAAGAATAAAAGTTACGAGGTTAGTTTCCCCGCATTTCGTGGGTTAAGGATGGAAGCAATACTAACTGAGATTGGCACGCAAGCAAGGAAAGCTAACGCCTTCCCGGTAACCCTTAAACTAAAAAAACAGTCAGAGCAACTGCGCTCAGGAATGTCTGCGGAGGTCTATTTTACCTTTGAAGAAAAAGATGCCGAAGGTATATTAATTCCTAACTCTGCACTTGGCGTCGGTATTGGTGAGGAGAGCTACATCTATGTTTACGACAATGACTCCTCAACCATAAAAAAGATCATCGTAAAGCCGTTTAACATTACCAACAATGATGTCTATATCAAGGCACCATTAAATGATGGTGACATCGTAATTACCGCTGGAGTTTCCTATCTCAGTGATGGACAAAAGGTCAAATTATTAGAACAAAAAGTGGATATTTTTAATTAATGAATCTAACTGAAATAGCCTACAGATACCAGAGGTTACTCTTCTTTATAATTGCTGTCTTTACTGTTTACGGGGGGTACAGTTACTTTACCCTGCCCGCGCAAGAGGATCCCTCTATAATTATTCGCGAGGCCGTTGTATCAACCTAATACCCAGGTATGTCTCCAGAGCGTGTTGAATTATTGATCACCAAAAAACTCGAGGAAAATATTAGAAAAATTCCAGAAATCAAAGAGATTACCTCAGTATCCTCAACAGGCTCCTCAACTATCCACGTTAAAATTCAAGACAAATATTTTGATATAAAAAGTATATGGCAAAACTTACGGAACAAGGTTGATGACGTTCAAAAAGATTTGCCCGACGGCACGCAACCCTCAATCGTAAATGATGAATTTGGTGACGTAGCAGTGATTACCCTAGCGCTCACATCGGATGGTTTTGCCATGAAAGAAATGTATGACATGTCAAAGCATATCCGTGACCATCTTTATACCATCAAAGGTACCAAAAAAATTGACGTGTTAGGGGTGCAACGAGAGCGAATCTACCTTGAGGTAAATACAGCTAAACTTGAAAAATTGGGTATCGACCCGAGAGAGATGATGCTGACACTGCAGAAACAAAATATCATTCATCCGGGCGGTGAGATAGACGCTGGAGAGAGATCTTTTGTCGTAGAGCCAACGGGAAATTATGAATCAGTCGAAGATATTGGTGATACTCTGATTAAAATTCCTCCATCTCGCGGTCTCAAAGAGTCGGTCATCCCGCTCAAGGATATTGTAACTATAACCCGTGACTATATTGACCCCCCGTATCAAACCTCCTACTTTAACGGGCAGCCTGCCATCGTTTTTGCTATTTCGATGCTCGATGGATTCAACGTCTTAGAGTATGCACCAAGGGCGTTACAAGAAATAGAAGAGGTAAAGTCATCCATGCCAATTGGTTATAACCTTGATGTTGCAACTTACCAGGCAGACGTTGTTAAAAGCACTATTGATGGTGTTTCACTTAATGTTGCACAAACCCTGATCATTGTTCTAGCCAC
>Ga0255769_10001779_pt1 | contig 24029 bp, 21 predicted proteins | sample 041ome_9_FD_179637 | JGI IMG/M metagenome (GOLD analysis project Ga0255769, IMG submission 179637) | Coastal salt marsh microbial communities from the Groves Creek Marsh, Skidaway Island, Georgia - 041413US metaG (version 2) | ecosystem: Environmental > Aquatic > Marine > Intertidal zone > Salt... | reverse complement strand
GAAGAGATGGATTCCATACCAAAAATATGGCATCATGACATATATCGAATCGATAAATCACCCTTTTCAGAAAGTGAAATTGCCTTTTTAAAAGCTACTTTAAAATGATGTAATTTGATTTTTATTGCGTTGTTTTAAGCTTAACAAGGTCGCATTATCTCTTTCTATTGGATCCAACAGGATGCATTTTTAATTCATTAGGGGTAGAAGTGCTCTAATTTAAAATTTTCTACTAGAGGTTTTGTTAGTAGGAAGTTTGTAATGTGTTTTGAAAAAAACTTCATTCTCTATATCTTGGAGTTATTATTAACCATAAATCAATTAATATGAAAAAATTATTTTTATTATTTACTTTATTTGCAGTTTCTCTGAATGCGCAACATTGGTATTCTATGGATATTAATGTAAAAAAGGGAAGACAAAATGATCTTGTAGAACTTTTTGATAATTATTTAGAAAAATTTGGAACTAATGGAATGCAAGTGTTTTTGTTATATAATGATATAGGCAATCATAAGGAGTTATCTACACATCAACTTGTTTGGCTTGGAGATCTTCAAACTATAAGCGATGGATTAGGAGGGAAATTTAATAATGGCTCTGATTCTACTTTATTTTGGAAAAGGGTATGGGAGATGGCGGAATTTGTTCAAGATTATACAGGTGAATTTGTAGCTCAGCAAGGAGATGTAACAGATGTATCAAATAAACTTCAATTTGTTTGGGCTGTAAAGGCAAATAATCCCCAAAAAACGATTCAAGAATGGACTAAAGCAATGAAGAAAATTAATCCTAAGAATAGTGCTCATATGATTTCTGCTCCCGTTTTAAATGCCGGATTTGGAGGTGCTAATTTGTATGGATTGTCATCGTCTAAAGATTACAAGAGTATCTTAGATGAACTAAATATGATTTGGAGTTCAAAAGAATGGTCCGAATTTCAAGAAAATCATGGTGGTTCAGAAATATTAATGAATTTTTCAAGGCAAATTGTAAAATCTTGGAATTAAAACTATTTAACCCTCCCAAGCGGAGGGTTTTTCTTTTACACCAAAGAACACAACGCCAACCCCTTCTAATCCATTGATATCATTGTCTTAAGCTAGGATTCCTGTGTATTGGTTTTAGGGGGAAGTTGTTTGGGGGAAGTTTGTAGTGTGGTGGGGATTAATCAATTGGTGTAGCTTCAAATCCACTAAAAAAGTCTAGTGATTGATTATTCAGCCAATTATTCATTGAATCAATATTTAAAGTTACAGGCATTCTAAGTTTTGAATTGTGTATCTCCTTCATAATGCCCTCTGCAGCAGTTGTAACTATACTACAGCTTTCTATAATCTCCCCAGTTTCTTTGTTTACCCATTGATCGTGTAACCCAGCAAACCCAAATAATTCTGAATCAGGATATTCAATCAAATATTTTTGCTTTTTCCTTCCCTTCGGATCAAGCCATTTCCACTCATAAAACCCATCAGCAAGGATTATACATCGTTTAGCATTTCTGAAAGATGGTTTTTTATTGATTGTTTCAACCCTGGCATTTAATGTGTATTTTTTTATGTCTTCAGTTTTTGACCATTCAGGTATAAGCCCCCATGTCAAATTAGAAATGTTATGTGGATCATTCGCAGTTATACAACTTACTTTGGGATGAACAAATCCATTATAGATACCTGTTAAAGGTTTCCCACCCAATTTGTGAGACTTAAATGAATCCTCAGTTTTTGTTTGTTTAAAATGAAAGCACATTAAAATATATATTTTTAGAAATTGTAGAAAAACCTCCAAAAAGACTCAAAATAGATCAAAAATCATTAAAAAACATCAAAAATGAGTCAAAATAGACCAAAAATAGCTTAAAATTGATTTTTTAAAATATTTGCTATAAAGACATTATAAAGTCATAAAAATCTTCAGTGACTCGAAACCAATATCCATTTTCTTCATGTAAACTACCGTCTCCTTTACCATTATGAGAGTGGTAGTTTTTTATATGATCTTTAAAGGCTTTTAAGTCTTTGATTGTATACTGTTTTCCGTAATCGTCTTTTATCTCTGTCATCTTTTATAATTAGAGTTCCATATACTCTACAACTATTTGTCCTAAATTCCAGCTGGGGATGTAATAGGTAAATACACTGTTTTCTAGAATTTCATCAAAAATACGTTGTTGTAAAACGGTAGAGTTTCCCGTTATGATGGTCAGTGAAAAAGGACCAGCTTCTTTTTTTTCTTCTAAGGTGTCTTTTACCTTTTCGAGGGCTTCTTTATGCCGAATACCGTGAAGATCTAAATGCACGATAGCAATCTAATTTTGAGATGGGTCAAAAATAGTCAAAAACAACACTTCAATTTTAATTTCTTTTCAAATACCGGTCGATATTAAACTGGTCTAGAGCATCAGAATCGCCGTAATACGCTCTTAGTTCGTTAAGTTTTTGATGTAAATTTTCTCGTACTGTACTATAATCTTGATGGTTGTAAACATTATTCATTTCTGAGGGGTCTTTTTCGAGATCATAGAGTTCCCATTCATCAATATCATAATAAAAATGAATCAGTTTATAGCGATCTGTACGAACCCCATAATGTCTTTTTACCATATGTACAGAGGGGTATTCATAGTAGGTATAGTAGATAGCATCTCTCCAATCGGAACTACTTTGATCTACAATTTTCCGAAAGGACTTCCCTTGTAACTCTTTGGGCGCTTTCAACCCTGCATAGTCTAAAAAAGTAGGTGCAAAATCTAGGTTTTGGATCATTTTATCGATACGGATTCCCGCTTTGATTTCTTTAGGATAGCGCATTAATAGGGGAGTGCGAAGTGATTCTTCGTACATAAATCTTTTGTCAAACCAGCCGTGTTCTCCCAAATAGAATCCTTGATCAGAGGTATAGACCACGATGGTGTTTTCCGCAAGTCCCTCTTGATCCAGATAGTCCAAAACCTCACCTACACCATCATCCACAGATTGAATGGTACGGAGGTAATCTTTGATGTAACGGTTGAATTTCCAAAGTGCTAGTTCTTTACCTTCCAATTTTTGAGCTCTCATTGCTACGTTTTTTGGAGTATAAGCAGCCAACCATGCGTTTTTCTGTTCTAGGGTAAAGCGTTCCAGTTCCCCTTCAAAACCAGTATCTCTTCCATAAGGGTCCGTAAGCATTTTAAAGTCATGTCCCCACCGCCCGTGTCCTCCATTTCCATGAGCAAGAGCGATTTGTTCTTCCGAGGCGGCAATAAGCATTTCTTGTGTTTTTGCAGCCGTACCTCTATTTTCATAGGTGTCAAAAAAAGTAGCAGGTGGATCAAAAGTTTTGTTGTCGAAAAGATTAAGGTACTTTTCCTCTGGCTTCCAATTTCTATGGGGAGCTTTTTGATGGTACAACAATAAAAAGGGTTTGTTTTTTTCTCTTTTATTTTTAAGCCAGTCAAGTGCCAGATTTGTAGTGATGCTGGTTACATATCCATTGATACGCTGCTTGATTCCATCAATGATGAAGTCGGGATTATAATAATGCCCCTGCCCAGGAAGTACTGCGGAATAATCAAAACCTTGTGGTAATCCTCGCAAGTGAATTTTACCCACTAAAGCAGTTTGATACCCTCCTTTTTGAAGTTGTTTGGCAAAATTGTCTTGATCCCAATTGAAATCTTGAATGTTATCTACTTTTCCGTTGACAAAGCTGTGCTTTCCTGTAAGCATAACAGCTCTACTGGGAGCGCAGATGGAATTCGTTACAAATCCTTTTTCAAATAAGGCTCCCTCACGTGCAATACGATCTATATTTGGAGTATTATTTAAGCCGTGACCATATGCACTTATTGCTTGGTAGGCGTGATCATCAGACATGATGAAAACTATATTGGGTGGGGTGGTTTCTTCTGAAGTACAAGATAAAAGAAATAGGGAGAAAAGAATAAAACAGCCTAAAAAACGCATAGAAAAACGGACTTTGATCTCCTTTAAAGATAGGGATTTATCCTAAATCAATTATTGTAACCAAAGCGTTTCAGCTGTTGTGTGTTCGAACGCCAATTTTTGGCTACTTTGACGTAGAGCTCCAAGTGTATTTTTTTTCCAAAAAAATCTTGTAGTGACTTTCTCGCTCCGATACCTACTTGTTTTAAGGCACTTCCTTTGTGCCCTATAAGAATACCCTTTTGGGTTTCTCTCTCTGCTAAAATAACGGAACGTATTTTGATGATATTGGGTTGTTCGTAAAATTCCTCAGTACTGACCTCTACAGAATAAGGAACCTCTTTGTCATAGCGTTGAAGAATTTGTTCCCGTATGGCTTCGTTAACAAAAAAGCGTTCCGGCTTGTCCGTAAGTTGGTCTTTAGGAAAGTAGGGAGCAGACGGAGGTAGTAAATCGATTAAAAGTTGAAGTAACTCAGGAATAAAAAAACCACTTAGCGCTGCAATGGGACATACTCTAGCTTTTGGAAAAAGGGCTTGCCAATGAGCGACTGTTTTTTCTACAATATCTTGACTGGAAAGATCAATTTTATTGATTAAAACAAAAAGAGGTGCTTTTGCCTTTTTAAGTTTTTCAAACAGCTTTTCATCTTTCAGCGCTGTTTCTTCTACTGTAACCATATAAAGCAACACATCTGCATCGACCAAAGCTTCTTTGACAAAATTCATCATGGACTGTTGCATTTCGTAGGCAGGCTTGATCACGCCAGGAGTATCAGATAAGACCATTTGATAGTCTGGTCCGTTTACGATACCCAATATCCGATGTCGCGTGGTTTGAGCCTTGGCAGTGATGATGGAGAGATCAGTACCAACAAGCGCATTCATCAAAGTGGATTTTCCCACATTGGGGTTCCCAATTATAGAAATAAAACCAGAATGGTGTTCTTTTTTTTGCTCCAAGTGTATTGCTCTTAGGGTAAAGGTAGGAATAAAAATAGGAGTGGTAACAAAGGAAAAAGTATCTTCTTTGAATGAAGTGAGGCGAAGCATTCTTCGACCAGTAGTTTTTATTTTTTTTACTAAAACAGAACTTGTAAGAATGGGTTAATTTAAGTACATTTGCCCTTCAAATCGCGAGGTAGAGCAGTGGTAGCTCGTCGGGCTCATAACCCGAAGGTCGCAGGTTCGAGTCCTGCCCTCGCTACTAAAACAATAAAACGGTTATACTATTATATAGTTAACCGTTTTTTTATTTCTGAAGTGATAATTTGGTCTAATATTCTACAGATACCCATATTTTACTCAGTACAGGAACCCACATCAATTTCGCTGTATAAATTTGGGTCGTGGTTTGGGTCTTCGACCGTATTAGCCATCATTGAAATTTTAACAATTTCGTCACTTGTAGAAAAACAAAGTTGATGAAAGTTGTCGTTGTCATTTATATCTACTATGGAAATAGGTACATGCGGTAATAGATCTCCAGAACAGTAAGAATAGCCAACATAGTACTGAAATAAGTCAGATTCAGTATCACCACCTATAAACGGTGTGATACCACCATTCCAAGCAACTTGAACCGTTTGTGTTCCCGAATTACATTCATTCAGATTGCCATCAATTCTTTGGGCAAAGAATAAACTTGGTCCATCAGCAAGCGGAATAACATTTTTGGTAGTGATTCCGTTTAAGTTTATGATTGCTGAACACACGGACTCTCCAGATAAAGTATTAGTTGTTAATAAATCCCCTACAACTCTAACTTCAATAGGTGGATTAATAACAGCGGTACCGAATTCACCTAAGAGAAGTACAGTTCGATTTTCTCCATTTTCATCTGCGGGGGCCATAGAAACACAAATAGGGGTATGTATATTTCCAAGGCTATCTATAACTTCAAAATCAGTTTCCGATAAACTGGATGCATCTAGTGGGAATTTAAAGTTAATAGGCATGCCATCTAACAGGCCTACTTGTTGATTACACAATAATAGACTTGGTAGTGCATTATCTAGTCCAAAAAAAGCCGACACAAGAGTATCTTGTATTTCTTCTGAAGCATATTCTCCTGTGCAATCATTAGTGACCTGTTCTTGAGGGTCTTCTTTTTTGTTACACGAAAACAAGAGAATTATGATGGACAATCTCAAAACATTTTTCATTTTAGTTGTTTAATAGTTCAGACCCTAAATATCAAAAAAAGTTTAAGTTGTAATCATGGAAGCTGCAACTTTGAATAATAGGGGGAGGGGAAATCAAAATCATATTAGTTCTACTTTTCCTAATAAGAGTCATTAAGTGATGAGTGTCAATTAAGTCTTTTGGAGTAAGATTTATGTTCGATATTTCTAATGAGTTATCTACTAAAACAATAAAACGGTTATACTTTTATAAAAGTGTAACCGTTTTTTTATTTCTGAAGTGATAATTTGGTCTCATATCTTAGTTGCTGCTACTGTAAACCCAAATATTGCAAAGGAGAGCGTTTCCCAAGTTGCCCCATCTTAAAATGACACTGTCAAAATCCAAATTAAAATTTATCATTTTCAAATGCTACTAAAAAGCATATGCACGGATTGAAATCAAAATCAGATTATCTTTTTTAGGGCAGCTAAAAGAAGCCTTCAATTCTTTTATTTGCCCAATAAAAAAGACCTACTTTTGCAGCAAATAAATGCCATGAGCAGTATTGTAGCTATAGTAGGACGACCCAATGTTGGAAAATCAACCTTTTTTAATCGTATGATTCAAAAGAGGGAAGCTATAGTAGATGCAATTAGTGGAGTGACCAGAGACCGACACTATGGCAAGTCTGATTGGAATGGAAGAACGTTTACTCTTATTGACACAGGAGGCTATGTAGAAGGGAGTGAGGACATTTTTCAAAAAGAAATTGACAAGCAAGTCAATCTCGCTATTGAAGAGGCAGATGTAATCATTTTTATGGTAGATGTTGCAGACGGTGTCACTGGTATGGATCAAACCATAGCATCACTTTTACGCAAAGCACAAAAACCTGTATTCTTAGCGATCAATAAGGTGGACAATGCCCTACGGGAGCAAGATACCCCAGAGTTTTATGAATTGGGGTTTGATCATTTTTACACCCTATCTAGTGTAAGTGGAAGTGGTACTGGAGAATTGCTTGACGCACTGATTACAAAATTACCCGAAGAGGTAGAAAAACCGGAAGACATCCTCCCTCGATTTGCAGTGGTGGGAAGGCCCAATGCAGGTAAGTCATCTTTTATCAATGCTTTGATTGGTGAAGAGCGCTATATTGTTACGGATATTGCTGGAACCACTCGAGACAGCATAGACACCAAGTACAACCGTTTTGGATTTGATTTTAATTTGGTAGACACAGCGGGAATCCGGAGAAAAGCCAAAGTGAAAGAAGACATAGAGTTCTATTCTGTAATGCGTTCCATTCGGGCTATTGAATATGCAGACGTTTGTCTTTTGGTCGTGGACGGCACTCGCGGTTTTGATGGCCAGGTACAAAATATATTTTGGCTGGCACATCGCAATAACAAAGGAATTGTGATATTGGTCAACAAATGGGATTTGTTAGAAAAAGACACTAATGCCACTAAAAAATACGAACAACGTATCAGGCAAGCCACGGCGCCATTTACTGATGTTCCAATTGTATTTATTTCTTCTTTAACGAAACAACGCATATTCAAAGCCGTGGAAACGGCTGTAGCTGTTTTTAAAAACCGTTCACGAAGGATTCCTACTAAAGCTTTCAATACAGTGATGTTACCCATTATTGAAAAAACACCCCCTCCGGCATACAAGGGGAAATTCGTAAAAATTAAGTTTTGTACCCAACTACCTACTCCCCACCCTCAGTTTGCATTCTTTTGTAATTTGCCTCAATACCTTAAAGAACCCTACCGCAGATTTCTCGAAAACAAGCTACGTGAACAATACGATTTTAAGGGGGTTCCCATTCAGATTTTCTTTAGAAAAAAGTGATTTAAAGATGTTCTTTAAGTTGTTCTAAAGAAGCTTTTAATCCTTCTAGCCTAGAGAGTAGAGCTTCTTTGGATTGCGCCTTAGACTGGTTTTGTAATTGCTTTTTTGCACCCTGTAGGGTCATTCCTTTTTCTTTGACCAGATGGTAAATATACTGGAGGGTTTGTACGTTTTCTGGAGTGTATTTTCGGGTACCGCTTTGTTTCTTTTTAGGTTGAATTTCCTTAAATTCTTTTTCCCAAAAGCGCAGTAAAGAGGGTTTTACATCAAATGCTTTGGCAACCTCACCAATGGAATAATACCGTTTTTCTGGAAGGTTGATATGCATTTTAGTCCATGGATTGATTTTCTTGCTTGGACAGGGACAGTAGCTCTTTAAATTCTTCAGGGGAAAGGTTTCCGTAGTAAAAATTTAAAGGGTTTATTTTTTTGTTGTCTTTAAAGATTTCGTAATGCAGATGGGGTCCTGCAGAGCGACCTGTATTACCAACATAACCTATGATATCTCCTCTTTTTACTTTTTGACCTCTTCTGACATTGTATTTGGAAAGGTGTGCGTACAGGCTCACATAACCGAATCCGTGATCAATACGGATGTGATTTCCAAAACCAGAGGCTCGGTTGTCAGCTCGTTTTACTACACCGTTTCCAGTTGCGTAAACAGGAGTTCCTTTCTTAGCACTGAAATCCATACCGTAGTGTTTCTTCCTTGCTTTGGTAAAAGGATCTATACGATACCCAAAAAAGGAAGCAACCCGAGTTAAATCTTCGTTTTTTACAGGTTGTATGGTGGGGATGGCTTCAATAAGTGCGGCTTTGTTTTCTGCTAGACGCTCTATTTCATCTAAGGAACGCGACTGCACCACAGTTTGTTTTGTAAGTATATCAATTCGCTTAGCAGTATTGATAATGAGTTCTGAGTTATCGTAGCCCTCTAAGTCTTTATAGCGGTTTACACCTCCAAAACCAGCTCTTCTCTGCTCTTCGGGGATGGGACTCGCTTCAAAATACACTCGGTAAAGGTTGTTGTCTCGCTCTTCTACATTGGAAACAACTGCCTCCAGTTGGGTCAGTTTTTTATTGAGTATGTCAAATTGTAATTCGTAATTTTTTAAAGTTCTTTTTTGAGCGATTTCTGAGGGTGTATTGATTACATCAGAATTTAAAAGTATCAACAGAATAATGGAGCCGAAAAAGAACGATGAGAGTAAGAAAAGGACAATTCTAGAGATCCTATTCTTGTTTGTAAACTTTATAGGTCTGTAAGAAAGTGACTCTGGGTCGTAATAGTATTTAACTTTACTCATAAAGTTTTATAAATTTTCATTTCTTTTGTAAAAGAAAAGAAATTGCGTTCAAAGATACAAAAATTGGTCAGATACAACCTCTTTTCCCTTGGAGTTGTCTTAGAGACAGCTTAAACTATTATAAATAAAATACGGAATGAAATCCACCCAAGTAAGACAACAGTTTTTAGACTTTTTTGCTTCTAAAAAACACCTGGTAGTTCCCTCAGCCCCGATGGTTATAAAAAACGACCCCACATTAATGTTTACCAATGCCGGGATGAATCCCTTTAAAGAATATTTTTTGGGAAATGCACAACCAGAGTCCAACAGAATTACAGATACACAAAAATGCCTTCGCGTTTCGGGTAAGCACAACGATCTAGAGGAGGTAGGAATCGATACCTACCACCACACTTTTTTTGAAATGCTCGGAAACTGGAGTTTTGGTGATTATTTTAAAAAGGAAGCTATAGCTTGGGCTTGGGAATTATTGACAGAAGTATATAAAATCAATTCCGAACAGCTCTATGTGACCATTTTTGAGGGTGCTGAAGAAGAAAAACTTGGAAAAGACGAAGAGGCTTATAACCTCTGGAAAGAGATTCTCCCTGAAGATCGTATACTGTTGGGAAACAAAAAAGACAACTTCTGGGAAATGGGCGATCAAGGACCTTGTGGACCTTGTTCTGAAATTCATGTGGATATTCGTCCCGAGGAAGAACGAAAAAAGACTTCTGGAGCTTCACTTGTCAATCAAGACCATCCTCAGGTTATCGAGGTTTGGAATCTCGTATTTATTGAATTCAACAGAAAAGCAGATGGAAGTTTAGAAAAGCTGCCCAACAAACACATCGATACTGGAATGGGATTTGAACGTTTGTGTATGGTGTTACAGGGTAAAACTTCCAATTACGATACAGACGTTTTTACCCCTCTTATTAGAGAGATAGAGACTTTGACCAATACAAAATACGGGGAATCCGAACATACAGACCGTGCCATACGTGTGATTGCAGACCATTTGAGAACAGTCTATTTTGCAATAGCAGACGGTCAACTGCCCAGCAACACAGGAGCGGGATATGTCATTAGGAGGATTTTGAGAAGAGCCATACGCTATGGATTTACCTTCTTAAATCAAAAAGAGCCCTTTATCCATCTTTTAGTTAAAATTTTATCCCAACAAATGGGAGCTGCATTTCCAGAGTTGATAAAAGAACAACAACTCGCCTATAATGTGATCAAAGAGGAGGAGCATTCATTTCTTAAAACATTGGATCAAGGCTTACTCTTATTAGAGACTATTTTAGGTCAAACCAAGGGTAAAGTTGTGGATGGAGAAAAGGCCTTTGAACTATATGACACCTTTGGGTTTCCTTTTGATTTGACTGCTCTAATAGCAAATGAAAGAGGCTTTACAATTGATCAAAGTGGATTTGATAAAGCAATGGAAATCCAAAAGTCGCGATCACGGTCGGCAGCCGTTTCAAAAGCAGAAGATTGGGTAGAACTATGTGAAGTAAAAGAGCGTCCTTTTGTGGGCTATGATCAGTTGAATACTGAGGTTAAAATCAGTCGTTTTAGAAAAATGACAACAGCAAAAGAGGGGGAGTTTTATCAATTGGTTTTTGACGCAACTCCTTTCTATCCAGAGGGGGGAGGACAGGTAGGTGACAAAGGATATCTAGAATCTTCCAATGGTGACGTATTCTATATAGTCGATACCAAAAAAGAAAATAATCTCATCATACATCACAGCAAAACACTTCCCGAAAAACTAACTGCTACTTTTACTGCTGTGGTCGATCCTAAACAACGTCATCGTTCTTCTTGTAACCATACTGCAACCCATCTCATGCACCAAGCATTGAGATCTGTTCTAGGAACACATGTGGAACAAAAAGGATCCATGGTGCACTCGGGGATGTTTCGATTTGACTTTTCACATTTTGCAAAAGTCAGTGAAGACGAACTCAGACAGGTTGAACAATTTGTCAATGCTCGAATTCGTGAAAAAATCCCGCTAGAAGAACAGCGCAATACATCTTATGACGAAGCCATAAAGCAAGGGGCCATAGCGCTCTTTGGGGAAAAATATGGCGACCAAGTGCGTACCATACGATTTGGTCAGTCCATGGAGCTCTGCGGGGGAACCCATGTGTCTAATACAGATGAAATCTGGCATTTTAAGATCCTTTCAGAAGGAGCAGTAGCGTCTGGAATAAGAAGAATAGAAGCCATTACTGGGGATGCTGCCAAAAAATACTTTGAGGAACAGACGGCTCTTTTGGAGCAGGTCAATTTACTTTTGAAAAATGCACAAGACCCCCTAAAAGCGATTCAAAACCTTCAATCTGAAAACAGTTCCCTAAAGAAAGAATTGGGTGAATTGTCAAAATTAAAAGCTCAAGTTTTAAAAGAAGAATTGCGTAACGAAGTTGAAACTCTTGCTGGAATTTCATTTCTTGCGAAAGAGGTTGACTTGGATGCTCAAGCTATGAAAAGCCTTTCCTTTGAGCTCGGTGATTCACTTTCCAATGCCCTTTTAGTCTTAGGATCTCGAAAAACAGGTAAGCCATTATTGAGTTGTTATATTTCTAAAACATTAGTAGAAGAGCAAGGCCTTGATGCAGGTAAAATTATTAGGGAATTAGGAAAATACATCCAAGGTGGTGGAGGTGGACAAGCCTTTTTTGCTACTGCAGGGGGTAAAAGAACAGAGGGAATTACAGAGGCTATTCGTGCCGCAAAAGAAATTTGTATTCCTCTAAATTAGCGGTCAGCTACTGGAGGATAGTCAGCCACTATTTCTTTTACAAATAGAGCGATACGCTCGTCTCTGTTTTTAGTGTTTTCTTGAATACCTCCCCGACCTTTTCCTTGCCAAACCAATTGTTTTGTAGTAGCATCAATGAGATTGATATACAAAGTTCCTTCTGTTTGTGAGCTTACGGTATTGTAGTTGGGGGCACCCCAAAACCAAGGGGAGAAACCCCAGCCCCAGCCCCAACTGTTCCAGGAGTTAACATATATTTTTTCTTTCGATTGGGTAGTAAATCCAATCAAAAGATCGGGAGTTTCAGATTTGGAGAGCCCCTTGATACTCATTTGAGTGTCTAAGGCTTTTAAAATACGTCTTTTGTCCAAATCAGAAATACTCACTTTGTCAATTTCTGGCTTGAAATAAGCAAATGTTTGATATTGTGAAAAATCAATATTTCGATCGAAATCAGAATAGACTCGAATGGAAGAACAAGCACTTATGATGAGTAACGATAAAAGGAAAATTACATTTTTCATATTCACATTTTTACAGTATAAATTTAAAGATCAAAAATGATGCCGAATTTAATTGCGTTTAGGGTCGTAACCAAAAGGACAGTGTCGGCAATTACTTTGACAGCAATAACCTCTTTTCAAGTGGTATTGTTCTGTAAAGACTTTATAGCCTTCTGGTGTTAGATAAAAATCACCTTCTTCAAGAGGTGGTAGTGAACCGATTCCCAATTTGCTTATTTTTGAAAATGCAATTTTTTGATACCGTCAAAAATAGTACAAATCAGTTAGTCTGTACCTTGGAGGGGCATACTATTTCACTTAAAAGAGAGGATCGTATTCATCCTAAAATTTCGGGGAATAAATTTCGAAAGTTAAAGTACGTTTTTAAAGAGGTTCTTGCTCGTGAGATACCTTTGGTAGTTACTTTTGGGGGTGCGTATTCCAATCATCTTGCCGCTACCGCTTGTGCGGGAAAAGAGCTAGGTGTTCAGACTTTGGGGATAGTACGCGGAGAGGAATGGCAAAACAAACTACAAGAAAGTCCTACTTTAGCCTATTGCCTTTCTCAGGGGATGGAACTGTACTGTATCTCTAGAAGCGGTTACTCCCAAAAAGAATCATCGCCCATGGTGCAAGCCCTTCTAAAAAAACACAACACTTACTTTCTTATTCCTGAGGGAGGGACTTCAGATTTAGGAGTGAAAGGTTGTTCAGAAATACTACGAGCAGGAGACGCAGATTTTGAGGTGATCTGTACGAGCGTAGGTACAGGGGGTACACTTGCCGGGTTGGTCACTACAGCGGACTCTAAACAAACCGTTTTAGGATTTAACGCACTAAAAAACCCAGAGGTTTTAACATTTATCAAGAGTCATACCGCTACCAGAAATTGGGAGCTTCTCTCAGACTATACATTCGGAGGATATGCAAAGACTACTCCGCAGCTCATCGACTTTATCAATACTTTTTATAAACAATATCAAATTCCTTTAGATCCTGTCTACACAGGGAAAATGCTTTTTGCTATTTTTGACATGATTAAGAATAAAAAATGGCGTTGGGGAAAGAACATTTTAGCGATACACACCGGAGGAATTCAAGGTGTTGTAGGAATGAATCGTCAACTTCAAAAAAAGCACAGTCCTCTCATTATCTTCGAAAAGGAATTACCTTGACTGTTCTATTGATGCTGTTTTATTCTTGCGGGAGTACACGAAAAGTAGTCCTGCGAGAAAAGAAAGTAGAAGAACCAAAAGCTGTAGCTGTTGAAATTTCAAAGCCAGCCCCTCAATTTTCCTCCTCTAAACCTCTTACCAATCAAGAAAAAATTGAAAATTATATTAAACAGTACAGTACTGTAGCCCAAGAAGAGATGAAAGCCTATGGAATACCTGCAAGTATTACAATAGCTCAAGGGATTTTGGAGTCGGGGATGGGTTACGGACGACTCGCGATAGAGGGGAACAACCATTTTGGAATTAAGTGTCATAAAGAGTGGAACGGTAAAAAGATTTTCCACGACGATGATCGTAAAGGGGAATGTTTTAGAGTGTATGAAAATCCCAGCAGTTCGTATCGAGATCACTCCCTTTTTTTAGTGAATCGAGACCGCTATGCTTTTCTTTTTGATATTAAACCAACCCATTACAAAGCATGGGCTAAAGGATTGAAAAAGGCAGGGTACGCTACTGATCCAAAATATCCTGAGAAACTAATCAGTTTAATTGAGCGTTTCGACCTAAGCCGTTTCGATGATAAAATTAAAATTGCCAATACTTCCCAAAGCAAAGTACCTATTCAAAGCTCAGGGCGCATTCACACCGTAAAAAAAGGAGATACGCTTTATTCTCTTTCAAAATTATATGATGTTCCGGTAAAGAACCTGATACAAATCAATCAGATTTCAGATCAAACCATATACTTGGGGCAAGAACTTAAAATACCTTCAAAAAAGTAAGATGCACTACCAAAGAAGCAGTACGCTGTTTAAAGAAGCCAAACAATTTATTCCCGGTGGAGTTAATTCTCCCGTTCGGGCATTTCAGTCCGTAGGAGGAACCCCAATTTTTGTTGAGAAAGCCTCGGGCGCATACCTCTACGATGTGGATGGTAATATTTTAATCGACTACATTGCTAGTTGGGGACCTATGATTTTAGGTCATGCCTATCCTCCCGTAATTGAAGCGATAAAAAGAAGAGCTGAAAAAGGAACCTCTTTTGGTATGCCTACAGAACTAGAAACAACCATAGCTTCTTTAGCACTTCAAATGATTCCAAATATGGACAAAATTCGTTTTGTCAATTCAGGTACAGAGGCATGTATGAGTGCGGTGCGTTTGGCTAGAGGGGCAACAAAAAGAGAAAAAATCATCAAGTTTAAGGGCTGTTATCACGGTCATTCAGACGCTTTTTTGATTCAAGCAGGAAGTGGAGCGGTCACTTTTGGAAGCCCCAGTAGTCCTGGAGTTACTCAGGGAACAGCAAAAGACACCTTGCTTGCTGGGTACAATAATTTAGAAGAAGTAACTTCACTTTTTGAAGAATATCCAGATGAAATTGCAGCTATAATTGTAGAGCCTGTAGCTGGAAATATGGGGTGTGTTCTCCCCAAAAATGGTTTTCTCGAAGGACTACGTTCATTGTGTGATCGTTATGGAAGTTTACTCATTTTTGATGAAGTAATGACGGGTTTCCGTTTGGCAAAAGGAGGTGCACAGGAGCTTTTAAACATCAGAGCAGATATAGCAACTTACGGCAAAGTGATCGGGGGTGGACTGCCTGTAGGTGCGTTTGCGGCTAAAGAAGAAATTATGAAGCACTTAGCACCTGAAGGACCCGTATACCAAGCCGGGACTTTAAGTGGTAATCCGCTAGCAATGGCTGCTGGACTAGCGATGCTTCAAGCCTTAAATGAGGATGCAGCGCTTTACTCCCGACTGGATCAAAAGACACAACGTCTGGAAGAAGGATTCCATTCAGTGCTTAAAAGTCTTGACCTACCCTATCAAATTAATCGAATGGGATCCATGATTTCACTGCATTTCACAGAAAAAGAAGTCGTTGACTTTGAAACGTCAGCTTTAGGAAACAATAACCGTTTCAACTCCTATTTCCATGGAATGCTTAAAGAGGGAATCTATCTGCCTCCTAGCGCTTTCGAAAGTTATTTTTTAAACGACGCCTTAAGTTTTTCAGATATAGATAAAACCATAGAAGCATTCGCTGAAGTGGTTAAAAAACTCTAGTTAAGAGCAAAGGGAGGTAAAGTTTAATGCTTTGAAATTACTTTAACAGTTCAATAAAAAGTCCTTGATCGTTTTTTACCACCTGAACTATTTTTTTCTGTGTAAGCCCTTTGACGGATTGATCCCATTTTTTATTACTCAATCCTGCCTTTTCTTTAACATCTCCCAGTGATGCTGGAGATTGCTCTTTTATTAGCTGTAAAACTTGTTTTTCTTCTTCGCTGAGCTCGACCTGTTTTTGCTCTGGTTTCATTTGTGGGAAAAAGAGTACTTCTTGTATGGAGCTGTTATTGGTCATCAACATGACCAATCGATCGATACCGATACCGATACCTGAAGTAGGCGGCATACCGTACTCAAGAGCTCTCAAAAAGTCTTGATCGATAAACATGGCTTCGTCATCTCCTTTTTCACTCAATGCAAGTTGTGCTTCAAAACGTTCTCTTTGATCAATAGGGTCGTTCAATTCAGAATACGCGTTAGCGAGTTCTTTACCATTGACCATTAGTTCAAATCGTTCTGTCAATCTTTCGTTAGTGCGGTGTTCTTTGGTAAGAGGACTCATGGATTTTGGATAATCCGTTATGAAGGTGGGTTGGATGTAGTGGTGTTCGCATTTTTCACCAAAAATTTCATCGATCAATTTTCCTTCTCCCATGCTGTCATCTACTTCAAGGCCTAAGTCTGTTGCCGTTTGGCGGAGTTCGGATTCGTCCATTTGAGATACATCTATACCGGTATGTGTTTTGATGGCTTCTAAAATGGGTACTCTGGGGTAGGGCGCTTTAAAATCGATGGTGTTAGTTCCTACTTGTACTTGGGTTTTCCCGTGAACATCCGTAGCAATTTGTTCCAATAAGGCCTCTGTGGTTTCCATCATCCAGAAATAATCCTTGTAGGCTACGTACAATTCCATGACGGTAAACTCCGGATTGTGTGTACGGTCCATACCCTCATTTCTAAAGTCTTTGGCGAACTCAAAAACTCCTTCAAAGCCTCCAACAATGAGGCGCTTTAGGTAGAGTTCATTCGCAATACGCAAGTACAATTTTGTATTGAGTGCATTGTGATGAGTCACAAAAGGACGTGCAGCAGCTCCCCCAGGAATGGGTTGTAAAATAGGAGTTTCTACTTCCAAGTATCCTTTTTCTGTAAGAAAATCACGAATGGTAGTTGTGATTTTGGAGCGTTGTAAAAACGTGTTTTTTACGTGAGGATTAACGATTAAATCAACATAGCGCTGACGGTAGCGCAATTCAGGATCGTTAAATGCATCGTAAAGGTTGCCCTCCGCATCAGTTTTTGGGAGAGGTAAGGGTCTCAGTGATTTATTGAGAACAGTGAATTTTGTTACTTTGACGGTTTGTTGTCCCACCTGAGTGGTAAAAAGACTTCCTTCTACACCAATGATATCTCCGATGTCCAATAATTTTTTGTATACCTCATTGTAGAGAACCTTATCTTCTCCGGGACAAATTTCGTCTCTGTTAAAGTAAAGTTGAATGCGCCCTGTACTGTCTAATAATTCTGCAAAACTGGCGCTTCCCTGAATCCGTCGAGACATCAAACGTCCTGCCAAAACAATTTTTTTACCCTCTGCATAGTGTTTTGGAAGTTGATTGGCATAAAAAGTTACATCAAACAGTGCTGCTGGATAGGGATCAATTCCCAACTTTCGGAGTCCTTCTAATTTTTCTCTGCGTATCTGTTCCTGTTCGGAAAGCTTTGCCATAGGGTTTATTTTGCTGCAAAGATACATAGAGTGACAAAATCTAAGCAATCAAATTTTATATCTTTGTCTCTCAAAACTAATCATGAGTTTTTTTCGAGTTTTACTTTCCATTTTATTTCCCCCTCTTGCGGTAATAGATCAAGGGTGTGGTTCTGTTTTAATCGTTTTTATTTTGACCCTTTGTGGTTGGGTTCCTGGTGTAATCGCTGCTCTTGTTATACTAAATAATCCTGGTCGTTGGAGCATAAACAGTTAGTGTATGTCTCCTAAAAACAAAACCATACAACTGATAGAATTAGGTAAAATGCCCTATGACGAAGCAGTCGTATTTCAAGAAAAATTGTTTCATGACACTATTGCACTAAAAAGGGAAAACAGAGCTCAAGCTACGAATCACCCTACAAAGAATTACTTACTCTGGGTAGAACACACTCCCGTAATCACCTTGGGTAAAAGTGGAAAACAAGAACACTTACTTTTGGAGGAAGAGCAATTAAAAAAGAAAGGGATAGCATTTTATCCTACAAATAGGGGTGGTGACATCACCTTTCACGGTCCCGGTCAGATTGTAGGTTACCCTATTTTGGATTTGGACAACTTCTTTACTGATATCCACAAATATTTGCGTTTTTTAGAACAGATAGTGATCAATACTCTTGCAGAATACGGTCTGGAGGGAACCCGTAGTCATGGAGAAACAGGTGTTTGGTTGGGTGTAGGGACACCTTTTGCTCGTAAAATATGTGCTATGGGTGTCAAGGCCAGTAGATGGGTGACCATGCATGGATTTGCATTTAATATCAATACGGACTTGTCTTATTTTGATCACATCATACCTTGTGGTATTCAAGGAAAAGGGGTTACCTCACTCGCTAAAGAATTAGGAAAAGAAATTCCATTTAGCGAAGTAAAGGATAAACTTAAGGTGCACTTTGCCAACTTATTTGAGGCAAATTTTATTCTTGAATAAGACTAGTTAATCTGATAAATCAGTAAACCATTGGCTTCCGATTGGACTACGAGTTCAATAGCTTTATCGTCATCTGCATTGGTGATTGATGCCGGGGAAGTACCATAAACAGGGAATCCTCCTACAGCAGTACCGTTGCTATAAAACGCATATACTTTTTGAGCATCTAGATCTGTTAGAGTGACAAAAATAGTATTATCAATGTAGTAAATTTTTGGAGCCGTATAGTTGCCGTAGGGAAGTTGAACGGGAATTCCTTTAATGTTTAGTTTGTTTTCAGAAAGGGTGACTAAAGATTTTGAAGTCATGTCAATCTGATGTCCAGGCTGAAGTCCTAGGGGGGTCTTTGTGAGATTACCTTTACTGTCAATTTGAAGTAGTGAGCCCTCTTTAGTTGTAGTGGCAAATGTATTTCGGTATTCAAAAACAGGGTTTGATGACGTGTTTGCAGCTTCTTTGAGCTTAATGCGATCGGTTCCCTGTCGGTTTAATATACGGACTTGACCATTGATGTCTTGGAATATGAGGTAATCTTTATTTCCAAAACGAATGTGTTTTGGAGGGTTTTGAAGGGGTTGCCTTGTACTTTTTAGCTTAAAACCAGAAACAGAACGTCCTCTGTTGTCAAGTAATTCTACTTTTTTCCCATGGGTAAGTAAGAAACGGTAGTTTCGGTTCAGGTCATAATCAAAAACTGAAAAGTGCTGGGGGCTATCAGAAGCTATTTTTTTATCAAAAGGAGGAACCACTTTTCCATTGCGATCTAAAATCATAAATCGATCTGCCGTTCGAAAAGCCATCTGTAATCTTCTGTTTTTATATAAGTCAACTTGTTCTATTTTGCCTATAATGGGGCCTGAAAGTTGTTTTTTCCAAAACAATACACCCTTATTGGAAAATAGATAGAGTACATTATTGAGGTCTTGAACCACTACATCCATAGTTTTATTGCGATGGTTTTTGATCCATTGAGGAGCTCTAGCTAGTGGGGCATCTAGTGAGAAAGTGTATTGACTGGCTACAGTGTTCTTTTGCTGTTGTGGATTATCGCGTTGAGCAGTAAAGCGGCTTTGAATGAAGTTTTTCTCTGCTATTCCCTGTAGTGCTAAAAGAGGATAGGATTCTAAATCGATTTGTTTCCATACTTTATCATTCTTGCCTTGTTGCTCTTTCCATTGATTCTTTAGGTTAACAGTATTACCAATCCAAAGAAAGGTGCTACTGTCTGCTAGGTCTTCTTGTAGGCTTTTGAAATTGAAGTCCTTGGAGAGAACATTTCCGTCCAATCGTACGCCTATCAATTGTTTCAAAAAAGCTTTGTCTGTTGCATAAATCAAATAGTCATCTATTCGTGCTAAAGCGTTTGGATTAAAAGTCATACCAAAGGTTTCTAAAAAAAGAAGAACGTCTTCAGGCAGCTGGGCTTCTTGTATAGTAACACCTCTAAATTGTTCTTGAGTCGAGCTTTCGGGTAGTAATTCAGGTGATAAAGCTTCAGTATTATTGAGATGAATGTATAGTGCAATATTGGACTTGTTTCTTACCCATGCCAACTCATCTACGTTACTCAATACATCAAAGTTGATGTTGTTTATGGGAATATTTTTATAACGTGTGTATTTTTTAAAATTTTCCTCCAAGGTTTTGTAGTCGTTTAAAGCGAGCACAAGGGCACCGTCAAAATTTTGAGGAATGTATTCTGGACTGACAAGCGGTTGTGGTTCAAGACCTTTTAAAAGACTGAGTCTATCTGGGATTGAGTCGTTAATAAAGCTTACTCCGTCTAAGGTAAAGGGATCTTTTTTGGTATTAAAATCAAAAGAAAACCAGGAACTGCCTAGAAAGGGAAATAAAGAGGTATTGGGGAAGAGGGTTTTGAGTAATCCTTCAATATCCCTGTGTAAAAAGAGTGTTAAGGGAGCATTGTTGTCACTGACTTCAGCTAGTTTGTAAAATAGAGGATTTTGAATACCCTTTTTACTGTTTTGTAGATTTCGAATGCTGTTTTCAATCACTAATTTTGAGCTACTAATCATTTGAACATCTTGAATCTGAGCACTATATATTTTTTTAGAGTCGAGCTCTTCTACATTAACAGTAACTGTGTTGTATGTAAATTGATTTGTGTTTTTCTTGGGTAAGCTATCCAAAGCTGCCTTTGTATAGATAAAAGAAACGGCGAGGGCTTCTTTCCCTTCAGGGACAATATTCAGTAAGGCATTTGGAGGAAATGCTTTTGGGACTACGGCTGTAATATCACTGAAAAGAGTGGGGTGCAATTGAAAAAGACCTTCAAAAAAAGGAAGTGTATTTAATGTACTCCCCAGCATATTCCAATCGTTGATTTGGAGTGTGGCAATGGTGTTTTGAGGGACACAGTCCAACAAACTAAGGGGTTCTTTTTTTTCTGGTGTACAGCTCAGTAAAATAAAGCTGAGCAAGTAAAGGATTTTTAAACGCATAATTGGGGTCTAAATTAAAAAACTCAAGAGGGAGTTTTTTTAAAATTTTGAAATGTTATTAACCATCTCATAAACCTAGGGTATTCCTAAAGCTTCATTTTAAGTTGCTGAGGATGGAGTCGAAAAGAGGATCTATGATACACAGTGGATCCATAGTTTATTAGTGCTTCACGGTGAGCTTTTGTCGGATAGCCTTTGTTTTTTTTCCAGCCGTATTCGGGGTGTTTATTGTCAATTTTTTCCATGTAATCGTCTCGATAAGTTTTCGCCAAAATGGAGGCTGCTGCAATATTTTGGAATTTACCATCCCCTTTTACAATACATTGATGAGGGATTTTTTGGTAGGAATGAAAACGATTGCCATCAACCAGAATATGTTCTGGTCTTATTTGTAGTTGGTCCAAAGCAAGATGCATCGCTTTCAGCGCCGCATTTAAGATGTTGATTTGATCGATTTCTTGCTGAAACACATGGGCTATACCAAAGGCAAGAGCGTGCTGTTCTATTAAAGGCCGTATTTCATAACGTTGTTTTTCCGTTAGTTTTTTAGAATCATTCAACTGTGGGAGACTTAGGTCTTTAGGGAGTATTACTGCTGCAGCTGTGACGGGACCCGCTAGACAGCCTCTTCCAGCTTCATCTGTTCCTGCTTCTAGATATGAGGTGTATTGAGTGCGCAGCATTTGAAGTTCATGAATTTTAAATTTATACCCTATCACAAGTTACATCCATTTATTATAACTTCGCAAACAAATCCATTTCAGTATGCGTCACCCCTTATTTATGCTTCTTTTCTCCCTCGTGCAATTGCTTTGGAGTCAACAAGAAGGGATAGGTGTTACTGATTCGCTCCCCATTCCTCAAGAACTCAATTCAGTCGTCAAAGACACGCTTACCACAATCGATAAAAAACAAATTGATTTAAAAAAGAAACAAGTTTTAGAGGAAGACAAAAAAAAGAGTCAAGAAGAAGACCAAAAAAAACAACGGTACATACCTTATTTAAAACCGATGAGTGAGGTTACTGTAACGGACTATAAAATTATGTATTTGGATGGAACCGAGCGTACGGTCGACACTTCATTGTCTCTTGAAGGGGAATACGCCTTTAATTTTTTAAGAAAAGATTATTTTGAATACCTCCCTTTTCCCAATATGGGAGAAGGTTTTAATAAGCTGGGTTACGACTTCCACGATCAGGCTTTTACTCCACAAATGGGGGCCCGGGTAAAACACTTTGGGTATTTTGAAAAGGAAGATATTCCTTACTACGAGGTACCTTCTGCATACACTGAATTGTTTTTTAAGTCAACTTTTCAGCAGGGACAGCATTTGGATACTTCATTAGCAATAAACACCTCCCCAAAATTTAATGTTGCCGTTTCCTTTCGTGGATTTCGTTCTTTGGGGAAATATCTAGCCTCCCTAAGCAGGACAAGGCAGTTCCGAATGAGTACCCAATACCAAACTTATAATCAAAGATATCGCATGCGATTGCACCAAACTACACAGTCGCTAGAGAATCAAGTCAATGGTGGACTGACCAATGACTCGGTCTACTTTTTTGAGAATGCGCCCAACTATGTTGAAGCAGATGAGAGCGGTCAGCCCGTTTTAGACGAAAACGGAAATGAAAATATAATTTTCTACGACGGTTTTTTGGATCGGAATCGTTTGGGAACGCAAATCGATGCGGACAATGTACTCGAAGGGAAGCGCTATTTTATGGAACACAGATACCAACTCCTTCCTATTGCTAAAGACACCACGGTCTATAGAATGGCCGTAGGCTACAGTGCCAGCCTAGAAAACAAAAAATACCAATTTACACAAGACCGCCCCAACACTTATTTTCTAGAGCAATACGAGACCTCTAAAGTAATAGACAGCACCTCTTTCAATACCTTAGAGAATAAACTTTTTGTCACCTACAGAAATGATGCTCTTGGGGCTTTAAAAGGAGAGCTATACCACCATAACTGGAACTACACCTTGGGTCCTAATGACTATGAAAAAGACACTCTACTCCCCAATTCTATTCAAGCGCACCAGTGGGCTGTCAATGCTCAATGGCAAAAAAATCTATTGGGCTTCAATACCCAAGCTACAGCTTATCAATCTTTAAAAAAAGAGTACGCCACGCAAGCCCTTACCCTTAACCTTTCTCGTTCCCTGTTCCAAGACATAACTCTTACCGCAGCATACAAATACCGCTCACAACCCTTAAACTTTAACTTTTATTTACACCAAAGCGATTATAAAGAGTACAACTGGGAGGAAAAGGATTTGGTAAATCAAAAATTTAATACCCGCTCAGTAGGATTCTCACATCCTAGGTGGGGAAGTCTAAGGGGAGAATGGACCCGCATTGACCACTATACCTTCTTTAATAACAGAACGCCCTTAAAGGATTTGAATAAGAAATTTGTAGTAGAAGTCTTCCAAACCGATAAAAAAATAGATTATTACAAACTCCGATTGGATCAACGTTTTGACTTTGGTAAATTTTCTTTGGTAAATAATGTACAGTACCAAAGGGTAAACCAAGAACAAGATCCAGAGCAGTTACTCAGTGGGCCACTGGCACTGAATGTTCCCGAGTGGTTGATACGAAGTACTTTTATGCTCACATCCTCTATGTTCAATAAATCTTTATTTTTTCAATCGGGAGCCACCTTTGTATTTTTCACTGATTTTTATGCGGATCAATACAACCCTTTGTTAGCTGAGTTTGTCACTCAGAATAATACAAAGATTGGAGAATACCCCCGAGTAGATTTTTTCTTTAATGCAAAAATTCAAAGCTCTCGAATTTTTCTCAAGCTAGAAAATGTCTCAGCTCCTTTGGAACATTTGATCAACATCGACACCCCTTACGATTATTACGCAGCTCCTTTTGTTCCTTATCGCGATTTTTCTATTCGTTTTGGATTGATTTGGAATTTTTTCGAGTAATCTAATGCATTGATAATCAGCAAATAATTAAGCAAATTATTTTTTTTAAAAAAATAGCATCAAAACCCCTTGAAAGAATTAAAAAGGGTTTTATATTTGCATCCGCTAAAACGCCTAATGGCTTAGGAGTTTTTAGGTTTAGTGTTTTAGCGAACGTTCATTGAAAAGAAATTTAAAGAATAAGA